>Ga0210384_10008140_pt1 | contig 10959 bp, 12 predicted proteins | sample IncBWH2MmetaG_FD_160574 | JGI IMG/M metagenome (GOLD analysis project Ga0210384, IMG submission 160574) | Forest soil microbial communities from Barre Woods Harvard Forest LTER site, Petersham, Massachusetts, United States - Inc-BW-H-2-M | ecosystem: Environmental > Terrestrial > Soil >...
ACTTACCCGTTCGTTTCTCCGGGGAGGTGCGCGGTTTGCCCTCGATTTCGCCGCGCCGTGGCGACGCGCGCGCCCGTTGGCAGCCCGCGGGCACCCGCCGGCGGGTCGCTCTGGCGACGCCTCGACTTTCTTCATCGAATGGTGCGGGCCGGGGAGTGACGGCGTTCCCGCCCCGTGCTACCTCGCCGGGACGGCCGTAGGAGACCACGGAAAATACGGAGATTCGGGCCTCGGTTGTTGGGGGTTCCTGCTCGCATATGTAGGGGCGCCCGTTCGACACGCCATGAGCCGCCCCCGCAGGTCCGCTTCTCCCGAGTCCGTCTTCGCCCGCTCCGTCCTGGCGCAGAACCTGAAGCTGCGTCCGGGAGAGCGCGTCATCATCGACGCCTGGACCCATGCCCTTCCCTGGGCCACCGCCCTGGCCCGCGAAGCTCGAGGGCTCGGGGCGTTCCCGATCGTGCTGTACAATGACGAATCGGGATTCTGGGATTCGGTCGATGCCGGCGAGTCCAAGATCCTCGGCGCCCTCCCCAAGCACGAGAAGGCGGCGCTGAAGCGGACCGACGTCTACCTGTATCTTTGGGGACCCGGGGACCGAGTGCGTCTCGGTCGGCTGGCGCCCCCGGCGGCGGAGGAGATCTTCGCCTTCAACGAGGATTGGTACAAGGTCGCTCGCAAGAGCGGCGTACGTGGTGCCCGGCTGGAGGTGTCGCGGCCGTTCCCGACCCTGGCCAAGGCGTACGGGGTGTCGGAGGACGAGTGGCGACAGCAGATCGTCGAGGCGAGCCTGGTGCCGTCCAGCGAGCTGAAGCGCTCGGGTCAGCGGATCGCCAAACGTCTCGAGCGCGGCCGGGAGCTTCGCCTGACGCACCCCAACGGCACCGATCTCACGCTGGGGCTCGCGGGTCGCGTGCCCCGGGTCAACTGGGGGGTCGTCGATGCGGAGGCGAAGAAACGACCGTACGGGATGTTGGTCAACATCCCTTCCGGGAGCGTGGTGGTCGCCCTCGATGAGAAGAAGGCGGACGGAACGCTGGTGGCGAACCGCGCGTCGTATTTCGATAGTGGAAAGGCGACCGGGGCGGAGTTCACGTTCCGATCCGGCAAACTGCTCCGGGCGGAATTCGACACGGGAAGCGAGCTCTTTCGCGCCCCGTACGAGAAGTCCGGCAAGGGGCGTGACCGGCCGGGTATCCTCTCGATCGGCCTCAACCCCAAGCTGGCGAACACCCCCCAGGTCGAAGATCTGGAACGGGGAGCCGTGCTCGTCTCCGTCGGGGGAAACGCCTACCTGGGCGGCGCGAACTCGTCGAACTTCTTCGGGTGGTCGGTCCTCGGGAAGGGCCGTCTGGAGCTCGACGGCGAAGTGATCGCCGATGACGGGGAGCTGCCGTAGACGTTCCGAGGCGGTCCTCCACTCCCCTCATCGGGAGTGGGGATCGCGATGACCGCGGGGCCACCGACGGCGGTGGTCACGGGTGCGACCTCCGGGATCGGCCGAGCTCTTGCACGACGGCTCGCCGCTTCGGGGTACCGCGTGGTGATCCTCTCGAGGGACGAGGCCCGATGTCAGGAGACCGTTCGGATGATCCGGACGACCACCGGTCGGACGGATGTGGCCTCGGTCACCTGCGATCTCGCCTCATCGCGAGCCGTCGTCGACGTGGCGAAAGCGCTGAGGGAGCTCCTCGATCGGGTCGATCTCCTGATCAACAATGCGGGGGCCATCTACCACCGGCGAATGGAGACCTCCGAAGGCGTAGAGCGCACGTTCGCACTGAACGTCCTGGCTCCCTTCGCGCTCACTCACCGCATCTGGCCGCTTCTGGCCGCGGGAGCGCCGGCCCGGGTAGTGATGGTCGGTTCGGCCGCGCACCTCGGAGCCCGGCTCGACCTTAACGACCTCCAGGGCGAACGCCACTACAGCGGTTGGGGGGCCTACCGTCGTTCGAAGCTCGGTCTCCTGCTGATCACCCACGAGCTCGCTCGGCGCGCGGGGAAGTCGAGGGTCACGGTGAACGCCGTGCACCCCGGCTTCGTTCGGAGCGGTTTCGGCCGGAACAACACCGGGGCGTTTGCCTGGGCGATCCGGGCAGCGAGCGTGCTCGCGATCTCCGCGGAGCGGGGGGCCGACACCCCGTTCTACGTGGCGACCGCCCCGGAACTCGAAGGAGTGACCGGGGCGTACTTCGTGCGAAATCGAGCGGTCCCCTCGTCCTCGGCGTCCTACGAACGGGAGGTCGGACGGGCGCTCTGGGCGGTCTGCGAGCGACTGGCGGGGACCGTACCGTTCGGACCGGACCCGGACGTCGGGGCGCCCACGACCGGCCTGGGGGCCTAGAACCCCAGGCTCTCGCGAACGATGATCAGATGGATACGGCCCGGGACGATCTCCCGCTCCACCACGAGCAGCTTACCGATGAGACTCGGTTGGCCGTACACCTGGCGGGCGCGAGCGTCCTCCAATGGGTAGCTATACTCCTCGACCCGCCGGAACGCCTCCTCCAACGAGGGGACGATCTTCTGGGCGCCGACGACCCAGATGACATGGCCGGCGGCCGCCGCATACGGTCCCAGTTGGCTCCCCGTCGCCGAAGCGACGAGGACCTCGCCCTGCTCGGTCACGGCCTGCACGCTCCCCACGACGTAGTCGGGGGCGGCGGCGAGCTTGCGCATCTCGGTCGCCTGCTTCGCCCGGTCCATCGCAAACAGCTTGGGACGAAGCGCATCGAATCGCCCGGGAGCGTTGATCGCCTCCGTCAATCCGACAACGTCGAGGGTTCGGGAGCTCGCCGTGAAGACCTCTGCCCCCGGCGGGAGCATCCGGAGGACGGCGTCCTTCGCCTCGGCGGCGGTGTCGACGACGGTGGCGGAGATCCCTCGGCGGCCGAGCGCCTCGACGGCCGCGGTGAGACTGGCGTCCGCGGCGACGTGCGCATACTGGAGGTTGGGCGAGTGGGGGCTCACCGGATTCGCGGTCGAGTTGGCGGACATGTCCTGCAGAATACATTGTAAACTATTTATGGTTGACAGTGTATACTACTGGACGTGAACGACCCGCCGCACACGGGCTGCGACTTCGAGGCGACGATCGCCACGCTCGGGCAGAAGCATGTCCTGGGTATCCTCCGCTCCCTGGGAGACGGACGTCCCCGTCGATTCCACGAGCTCCGCGACGGGCTCCGCGTGAACCCGCGGACCCTCACCGCACGCCTCGTCGAGCTCCAACGGCTGGGTGTCGTGGCCCGAAAGGTGCACCACGTCGTCCCCCGGAAGGTGGAGTACGACCTCACGCCGATGGGACGTGACCTGATCCAGATCTTCCATACGTTGCGGCGTTGGAGGGTCAAGTACGCGGTCCGGCCCGTACCCCCGACCGAATCCCTCTCCAGCGGCCGACTCGATGGGCCCTCCCCGGAGGATTGATCCACTCTCAGGCCGGGCACCTTCCCGACGACGGTTGGGATCCGCCCGGAACCCGGTCGGGGCTACCCCGAGTGCGGGGACGGATCGGGGGGAGCCGTGCGGGTCCAAGGGCTGGCGAACCACGCGAGAAGCGCGAGGATAACCCGGACGGCGACATAGAGTGAGAAGGCGATCGACACGATGTAGAAGCTCACCGGGTAGTAGGGAGGGTACCAGGAGAGGAACAGGCCCCCCCACGTCGCCAACAAGGCGACCCCGACGGAGACCGCGACCGCGGTGAGGGGCCGCGTAGCGACGCGCACGGCGATCGCCGCGGGGGTGACCATCAACGCAAAGATCAGCAGGACGCCGATCACCTGGACGGCGATGGAGATCGCCACGGCGAGGAGGATCATGAACGCCAACCCGAGAGCCAGCATCGGTAGTCCCTTCGCCTCGGCGACCTCCTCGTCGAGCGAGGCGAACAGCAGCCGCCGGGAGAGGAGGAGCAACACCGCCAGCACGGCGATGCTCGCCTCGAACGTGAACACCACGCCGCCGCGGCTGATCCCAAGGACCTCGCCGAACAGAAAGGCATACGCCTCCGTCGCGAACCCCTTGTACAGGCTGATGAACAGCAGCCCGACCCCGAGCATGAACGCCAGCACGGTCCCGATCTCGATGTCCCGAGTCGCCGCCCGGCGTCCCAGCAGGCCCATCCCCGTCGCCCCGGCCGTCGTGAAAAGCAGGAGCCCGTAGACGGGGTTCACCCCGAACAGCACGGCACCGGCCGCTCCGGCGAACCCGACGTGCCCGAGGGCATGGGTGGCGAACGCCGAGCGTCGGAGGACGACGAAGTAGCCGATGACGCCGGCGACGATCGCGATGATCGTGCCCGCGGCGAAGGCGTTCCTCATGAACTCGTACTGCCACATGTCCCGCAGGTCCGTGACCAGATTCCAGCTGAACGTCATCCGGACTCCGCCCCCCGGTCCCCTTCGCCGCCGACGATGACGACGTTCCCGCGCGAGTCGTGGAGGACCTCGATCGGGAGCCCGTAGAGCGCCGAGAGGCTCTCCGACGTCAGGACCTCCGAGGGAGTCCCGGTGGCCACCCGGCCATTGGCGATGTAGATCACCCGGTCGAGGCAGTGGATGAGGGGATTGATGTCGTGGGCGACGAGGAGGGTCGTGACGTTGCGAGCATGCACCAGGCGCGCGACGAGATCGACCAGGTCCCGGCTGCGACGCAGGTCGAGGTTCGATAGCGGCTCGTCGAGCAGCAGCATCTCCGGCTCGCCGACCAGCGCCTCGGCCAGGAACACGCGCTGGAGCTCGCCCCCCGAGAGGGTCCCGATGGCCTTGTGGGCGAGATCCGAAGCGCCGACCGCAGAGAGCGCGGCCGAGGCCGCCTCCCGTTCGCTTCGGGCAGCGAACCCCGGTCCCCATCGGGTTCCGGAGATTCCGAGCCGGACGAGGCTTTCACACTCCACGTGGGTCTCCTGGTCGATCGAGTGGCGTTGGGGAACGTAGCCGATCCGGGGGTTTCCGCGCCGGGGCACCTCGCCGAAGACTTCCACGCGCCCGGCCCATGCCCGTTGCAAGCCGAGGAGCATCCGGAACATGGTGGTCTTGCCGGCGCCATTGGGTCCGATGACGGCGACGAATTCGCCGCGACGGATCCCGAACGTCGCCTCCCGCCAGATCGGTCGGCCACGGTACCCCACCTCCAACCCCTGGGCGCGGATGACGTCGGGAGAATCCTCGACCTGCGCGATCATCCTACCTCCTCCGTGCCGCACCGCTCAGCCGCTGGCGATCGAAGCGGCCAGGGCGTTCATCAGGTTAGACAGCTCGGCGCCCATCCAGGCCTGGAAGGAGAGACCCGGCGGTTGGATCGTCTCGGTGACGCCCACTACCGTCACGTGGTTCGCCGTAGCGAGGTTCTGGAGGCTGGTCGTGATCGGGGTGATCGTCTGCTCATTGTAGACCAGCAGGCGAACGTGCCCACTTTCGAGCTGGCATTGGAACGTCACGAGGCTCTGCGTCGGCGGATCGTTCCCCTCGGCGATCGCTTGCATGAACTCGGGGGGTGAGATCAGGTCGAGCCGAGTGTAGTTCGCCAGGTAGACGAAGATGTCCTCCGTCGAGGCGACCACGGTGCCGGCATATCGGCTTCGGAGAACGTCCGCCTGCGCATAGAGGGCGGAAAGGGACGCGTTGAGGGCGCGGTACTGTCCCTGGAAGTAAGCGGTCTCCCCCGGGGCGATCGTCACGAGGTCGGCATAGATCGCGGCCACCGTGGCGTTCACGTAGATCGGATTGTACCACATGTGCGGGTTGCCCGCTACGACGCCGGCCCCGACGGTGACCCCATTCAAGGCACCGACGTCGAGGACGAGTTGGTTCGGGTTACCGCCGGCCGAGATCAGCTGGCGCGCCCATTCGTCATACCCCACCCCGTTGATGATCACGAGCTGAGCGTTGGCGATTGCCACGGCGTCCGAGCTGTTGGCCTCGTACTCGTGCGGGTCGGCGTTCGGGTCGCTGACGATGCTCAGGACGGTCGACAGGTTCCCGCCGAGCTGGGCGGCGAGGCTCCCCCAGAAGTTCTCCGCGGCGACGATGTGGACGATCGTCCCCGCGGTTCCCGAGGGCGAGCCTCGAGCGGCACCCGTCCCGGGCTGCGTTCCCCCAAAGTGGGCTGGTGGCCCGGCGACGCTCGCGGCCGGCATTTCGGTGCCCGGTCGGGCGACGTTCCGGTGGGCGGAGAGAGCAGGGACGAACGGGTTCGATGCCGACCCGGGGCCAGAGAGACACGGCGCGTTTGAGGGCGGAGTACTCGTGTAGACGGCGTAGGCGAGAGTGGCCCCGAGAACGACGACCACGGCGATCTGCGCGAGAATCCGGCCCCTCCTCTCCATGCGCGCCGCCTCTGGTCCCCGGTTGTGTTTCGGGCGCTATCCGGAGCGCCCAGCCGAGCGGCACGGGGCGATCGGTTCGCCGTGCGGGCACTCGGCCGGGTGACTTCGAGCCCGGCACACTTCCTCGATCGTTCGATGGGAGATCGCGAGGTCGATCTCTCGAGCCGCGACACACGTCTCTTCGGGGGGCAGTCCGAGGCTGGAAAAGAGACTCTCCGCGATCCGGTGATGCCGCTGGTACTCGAAGTGGGTGTTCCGCCCTTTGAGGGTGAGGCGGCTCTTCCCGCGATGCCGAGCGACCAGGCCGAGGTTCTCGAGGGGGGTAACGTGGCTCAGAGCCGAGGGCGCACTCACCCGCAGCGCCGCCGCGATCGCGTTCAGAGATACCCCGCGGGCCTCGGTCTCTCCCCGGCCGATGGCGTGGAGGGCCTCGACCTGTCGCCGGGTCAATCGCTGCAGCGTCTCCATGGCCACGGGAGCGATCGGCAGTATATATCAGTAAGGCTAATTTTTAGGTATATCGAAACTTCGGTCGGTCCGGTCGGTCGTTTGACCAGATCCCCCGGAGCCCCCGGGGGGACCCGGTGACCGCGGGAGGCGGCCGGTGCGCGGCACGAGCGCGAGGAAACCGAGGGTCGCGACCGCAACCGCCCCAAGGAGCTCCCACGCCGCGGTGTAGCCCTGAGCGGCGACGACCAACCCCACGGCGAACGCCACCGATGAACCCCCAAGGAGCTGGATGGCGTTGAGCAGCCCGATCGCGAGCGGCGTGTCGTCCTCCGTGAGCCCGGGGAGGTACGGGGGGAGGATGTACATCATGGCGTACACCATCCCGTAGGTGAACGAGAAGAACACCGCCACGAGGGCGACCTCCGCGAGGCCGAGCCAGGGGATCAGCCCGAGGAACAGGGCCGGAACGGCGGTGAAGAGGAGCATCTGGGTCCGGCGGTTGGTGAACCGCTCCGCCAGCTGTCCGCCGGTCGGCCCGCCGAACACGCTCGGAAAGACGAACAGCGCCCCCACCGCACCGGCCAGGGCGGGGGCCCATCCCTTCACGATCTGAGCATACGGCACGAAGAACTGGCCGGCGGAGAGGGACGCGCCCTCGAGGCCGATGAACGCGACCCCGATCGCCCAGACCCCACGCGATCGGAGGGCGTTGGGGATCCCCCGGCCGGATCGGCCGCCGGGGACGATCGGGGGCCCCGCGGATCGCGGCACGAGACCCTCACCGATTCCCAGCAACGCCAGCACCAGGACCCCTCCAATCAGCAGCGCGACCCGCCATCCGAGTTGGGGGACCACGAGGGCGGATACGAACACCCCGAGTCCGGCTCCCGCGCTGAACGCCGAGCTGAAGATCCCGACCGGGACGCCGCGTTGTCCCTCGGGATGAAGGCTCGACACCAGTCCGATCGCCGGTGAAAAGAAGAGTCCCGCCCCGGCCCCGCCGAGGACTCGGGCGAGTACGAGGAGCTCGAAATCTGGGGCCAGGGCGGAGAGGATCGCCGACAGCCCCAGGAGCCCGGCCCCCGCCATGGAGATGGAGCGAGTTCCAAACCGACTGGCGAGGAACCCTGCCGGGACCTGAAGCGCCCCGGCTCCGACCAGGAACGCGGCCACCAGGAGCCCCCATCCGGCCCCGCTCACGCCGAACTCAGAGCCGACCGCGGGCAGCGCGGGTCCGATGTCGAACCAGTTGTAGGCGTAGGCGATCCGTAGCCCGATCAGCGCGATGGTCGCGCGACCGGAGCTCCCCCTGAACGGACCGATCCACCGGGACCCGGGCGGGGATCGAAACTCCCGGGAAGTTGCCGGAACCATCCGTGGTTAGGGGGAACGAGCCCGTTCTCCGGTCCCCCGGCCGCTCGAACGGGTCCGAAGCCTTACGGCTGGATCTGGATCTTGCCCGACCGGCCCATCGAGAGCTGAAGCTTGCCCTTGTAATCCTTGACCCAGCCGTCGGTGATCCGCACCTTCTGCCCGACGGTGTACTTGGCCGTGTCGTCGCCCCAGAGAGTGAGCGTGATCGATCCGGTGTCGTCCTTCAGGGTCGCGTCCGCCACTCGGGATGGACCCCGCATGGTCGTCACATCGCGAACCGGCGAGATCGCCGTAATCGTCGCGTCGATCGTCGCATTCATGTTCGCCCGCAGCGTCGCAATACCGGCCATGGCTCGGGGCCGACCAACCGGGGGGTTATCTCGCTTGCGACGAGGGCCCGGCGCCCCCCGGGGCACTTTTCATCTCCCGGAGCCCGTACCTGGGCGGAGTTCGTGCTCATGCCCAGACCGAACGACGCCCCGGTCTCCTCCGAGGAGGCACGGGAGAGCTGGGAAGGCATTGCGGACTGGTGGGATGCCCAGGTCGGGGAAGGCAACGCGATGCAGCGTGTCATCGTCTGGCCGGCCGCCGAACGGCTCCTCGAGCTCCGAGCGGGAGATCGGATCCTCGAGGTCGCCTGCGGAAACGGGTCGTTCGCCCGCCGGCTGGCGCGGGGCGGAGCCTCGGTGCTGGCCTTGGACGCGGCCCGACGGTTCATTGAGATCGCCCGGGCGAGGTCGGTCCCCGGGGAGCCCGCCCCGGAGTTCGGCCTTCTCGACGCCACCTCCCCCGCCGAGCTCGCCTCGCTCGACGCGGGAGCGTTCGACTCCGTCGCCTGCCTGATGGGGCTGATGGATCTCCCCGAGATCGACCCGCTGATGGGAGCGATCCCACGGCTCCTTCGCCCTGGGGGCCGCTTCGTCGCCGCCGTGCTTCACCCGTGTTTCAACGGGGCCCGTGCGGTCCGAACTCTCGAGGAAACGGACTCGGGGAGCGGGCTGGAGACCAATCGGTCCGTTCGGGTCTCCCAGTACGCCGCACCCCGGACGGGTAGAGGGATCGGGATACCGGGCCAGCCGCAGCCCCATTTCTACTTCGACCGGCCCCTCGGGAGCCTTCTGGGGGCGGCGTTCCGCGCCGGTCTCGTGCTGGATGCTTTGGAGGAACCCACCTTCCCCGCCCCCGAACCCGGGTCCCGCCCCCCCTCCTGGACAACCTTCTCCGATATCCCACCTGCCCTGATCTTCCGCCTCCGTCCCCGATAGGAGGACGCGGGTGACTAGAATCGCCGACCCGTCCGAAGGGGCCCAGGCCCGTCTGGAGCTCTGGGTGCGACCGGCCAGCAGCCGTCGATCCGTCGAGTGGGACCGGTGGCGCGGCCGATGGAACGTGTCCGTACGGTCGGCGGCCAAGGACGGCGCGGCGAATCAGGAACTTCGGGAGTTCCTCGCCGAGACGCTCGGGGTCTCCCTCTCCCAGGTACGCATCGTTCGGGGGCAGGCCTCCCACGCGAAAACCGTCGAGGTGGTGGGTCTGGGCGCGGTGTCGGCCATCGAGCGCCTCTCCGGCTACGCCGAACCACCTCCGCGCCACGAGAGCTAGACGACCGGCCCCGGGCGGGGCCGGCGGGGGCCGACGGGGCCATTCAGGGGGAGCTCAGGGACCGGCCCGTTCGGAGGAGCGCGGGCTCGCGCGGACGGGCGGGTTGCGACAGCTCGCCGCCGCCCCACCAATGTCTAAGAAGGACTACGAAGCGTTTGTCCGGCAGGGGGGCCTCTTCCGGTGAGCGTCCGAGCGTTCCGACCGAGGCTGCCCCGGGGGCCCTGGCCACTGCTGGTCGGCGCGGCGGTCGGGGCACTCGTGGTCCTCGCGGCGTTCGTCCCGGTTCCCGGGTTCTCCACCCTCCCGGGCGCCTCCGGCACCCCCCCGCCGACGTGCCAGGGGAACGACTCCCGGGTCGCGGACCCGGGCGCGGTGCACGGGATGTATGTCCTCGACCCGCCGGCGTCCCCGCATGGGGCCTACTATGCCGACGTCGCCCGGTACCTGATCCCCAACCCGGATGTCTGCGGCGCCGACCTCTGGGTGCACTGGAACTCGATCGACCAGGGCCCGAACGCCACCCCGGAGTACAACTTCAGCAAGGTCGACGCCCAGATCGCCCCCTGGGTCGCGGCGGGGAAGGTCGTCAATCTGATCTTCTGGTCGGTGGGGTACGGGCCGAACTCGACGTACGTTCCCTCCGACCTCCTCTCGAAGATCGGGACCATCCAGTGCGGCGGATCGGCGGTGACCCCGATCTTCTGGCACACGGCGTTCGTCGACGCCTACCAGGCGTTCGTGCGGGCCTCGTTGAACCACTTCGAACACCAGAGCGGGGTCGGGTACCTGCGGTTCGGGCTCGGGACGGGGGGCGAGGTGTTCCCGTTGGTCGACGTCAACCTCCCCGGGTGCGAGAATCGCCTCAACTCGACCGGGTTCTCCATCGCGCTCTGGGAGCACTACCTCGTCTCGATGCTGCAGTTCGAGGCGTCGCTCCATCCGACGTTGCCGCTCATGGTCGGACTGAACAGCGTGATCCCGGGCGCGAACGACAGCGTCTCGGGGGTGGTGTCGGCCGCCGCCGCCCAGTACGGTTTCGGTATCGGTTCCCAGGGGCTCCAGCGGTCCGCCGTCGTCATCGATCCCTCGACCGGCGCGGCCGAGTGCAATGGCGGGTGGTGCCGGTACTTCGGGCAGTTCGAAGGCCGGATGCCGCTCGAGCTCCAGACGATCGGGCCGACCGATCCGAACGGGGCGGGGCAGGA
>Ga0210384_10008141_pt1 | contig 10959 bp, 7 predicted proteins | sample IncBWH2MmetaG_FD_160574 | JGI IMG/M metagenome (GOLD analysis project Ga0210384, IMG submission 160574) | Forest soil microbial communities from Barre Woods Harvard Forest LTER site, Petersham, Massachusetts, United States - Inc-BW-H-2-M | ecosystem: Environmental > Terrestrial > Soil >...
GCGCCTCTCGCAGCTTTGTCTTTGGGTCGTGGAGGCCGATGCCGCGCAACGTCCCTATGGCCTGCGCATTCCCGGCAAGGAACTTGCGCCTTCCGGCGGTGCGGCACATCGATTCGCCTGCCTGCGCGCGCTGGCCGCATTCGGTACGGGCGAAACATGATCACCGAGCGCGTCTCGTATGACCAACTCCTAGGGATATCCGGCTGCCTGGCGCTGGCGCTCATCGCGCATATCACCACCCTGCCGCTGTGGGTGCCGGCCATCGTGGTTGCCTGCGGCCTCATTCGCTTAGGGTTGGCGCGGAGCGGCCGCGGCGCGCCCTCCGGCAGGGTGCTCGTCACCATCGCGCTGCTGGTGATTCCTCTTTTGTTCGTGCGTTTCCACACCTTCAACGGCCTCGTCGCCGGTACGGCGTTGCTCTCCGTGGCCGCGGGGCTCAAATTGCTGGAAACCAAATCTCAGCGCGACATCTACATCATCACGCTGATCATCTATTTCGTGAGCCTCGCGGCGCTGCTGGAAGGCGATTCCTTCTGGTTGCTGGCTTACCTGATCGGCGTTTGCTGGCTCACCACCGCGACCTTGCTGCGGCTGACCAGCAGTGGACCCGCTCCGGGGTGGCGCCGCAGTCTGCGCTATGGCGGACGGGTGTTGGCGCAAGCCTTGCCGCTGGCGCTGGTTTTCTGGCTCTTGTTTCCGCGATTCGCCGGTCCGCTGTGGCAAATACCCAATGATTCGCAATCTGCCGCATCAGGATTGAGCGACACCATGAGCCCGGGCGACATCACCCAGTTGGCCCTGTCCGATGAAGTGGCTTTTCGCGCGCGATTCGATTCCGCCTCTCCGCCGAACCGTGAGCGCTACTGGCGCGGCCCGGTGCTGGATTTCTTCGACGGCCATACCTGGTCGCGCTCACCGACGACGGACACGGCCGCAGCCGCCTTGCGGCCGCAAGGACCTGTTTATAAATATACGGTGATGATGGAGCCGCATCGGCACAAATGGATATTCATGCTCGACTGGCCGAACAGTTGGAATCTTCCGCGCGCGGAACTCAACAGCGACTACACGTTGATGCAACCGGAGCCTCTTTCCCGTCCCGTCGATGTGGTGGGCACTTCGTACACCAAAGTTCAAGCGATCGAACCGTTGCAGGCAAAGGTTCGAAAGCGCGACCTGCGGCTGCCCCGCGATCGCAATCCGCGCACGCAGCAGCTGGCGCAAGAGCTGCGCAGCGCGCATGCCGACGACATGGAGTACGCGCAGGCCGTGCTCGCGATGTTCACGCAGCAACCGTTTTTCTACACCCTGACGCCGCCGAAGTTATCCGACAATTCGGTCGACGACTTTCTCTTCAACACCAAGCGCGGCTTTTGCGGCCACTATGCCTCGGCCTTCGCGACCTTGCTCCGCGCGGCGGGCATACCGGCACGCGTGATCACCGGATATCAAGGCGGCACGCTCAACCCTTACGGAGACTATTGGATATTGCGGCAAAGCGACGCGCACGCCTGGACCGAAGCATGGATCGAGGGACGAGGCTGGGTGCGCATCGATCCGACGGCGGCGATTGCGCCCGAACGGGTCGAGCGCGGGCTGGCCGATGTCGCCAGTGCCGACGATTCGCTGGCGAGCCCCTGGCAGCGAAAGACGCTGTGGTTCTCCGGCTTGCGGTTGCGTTTCGACGCGGTGAAGGAACTCTGGCGCGAGCGGATATTGGATTTCGATCAGGATTCCCAGCGCAAGCTTCTCGAGATGCTCAAGATCCCGGAGCCCGACGGCCAGAAACTCGTCATGGTGCTGGCCTTAGCCATGGGGCTGGTGTTGGGATGGCTGACCTGGCAGGTGCGTCGCGAACTCGCGCCGCGCTCGAAGGACGAAACCGCCCGCGCCTACGCGCGGCTGTGCGCCAAGCTCGCCGCGGCGGGCATACCGCGCATACCGCACGAAGATGCCGAAGCGTATGCGCGCAGAGTGGCGCGCCTGCGTCCGGACCTGGGAACCATCGTCACCAATCTGTGCCGGCAGTACTCGTTCCTGCGCTTTGCAGCCCCCTCCACCAGCGTCACCTCGGGCCAGTTCCAAGCGGCGGTGCGCGCGTTCCGGCCAAAGGCCTCGCGCGTGTCCTAATCGTCGGCGCCTGCCGCGCTCAAGCAGCCAGGTTTTCGCGCGTCTTCAAGAATTTGATTTCCGGCCAGCGCTCTTCGGTCAGCCCGAGGTTGATGCGCGTCGGCGCCAGGTAGACCAGTTCCCCGGCGTGGTCGATGGCCAGGTTGTCGTACGCCTTGGTGCGAAACTCGGCCAATCGCTTCTCGTCCTGGGTGCTGACCCAGCGGGCCACCGCCACATTGATCGGTTCGAACACGCATTGCACGCTGTATTCATCCTGCAAGCGAAAGGCGACGACTTCGAACTGCAGCGGGCCGATGGCGCCCAGAATCAAGTCGTTATTGCGCAGCGGCTTGAACAGCTGCGTGGCGCCCTCCTCGCACAGCTGCGACAAACCCTTCTGCAGCGCCTTCATGCGCAGCGGATCCTTGAGCACCGCGCGCCTGAAGATCTCCGGCGCAAAGTTGGGGACGCCCGTGAAGGTGAGATTCTCGCCTTCGCTGAATGTGTCGCCGATGTTGATCGTGCCATGATTGTGCAAGCCGATGATATCGCCTGCGTACGCCTCCTCGGCCTGGCTGCGATCGGCGGCGAGAAAGGTCAAGGCATCGGCAATGCGCACATCCTTGTGGAGCCGCACATGGTGCAAGCGCATGCCGCGCGCGTAGCGCCCCGAGCAGAGGCGCATGAAGGCGATCCGGTCGCGGTGTCCGGGGTCCATATTGGCCTGGATCTTGAACACGAATCCCGTGAGCTTGGGTTCATCCGCATTCACCGGGCGCTGCAGGGTCGGCCGCGGCTGGGGTGCCGGCGAGTGGGCGACAAATGAGGACAGCAGCTCGCGCACGCCGAAATTGTTGACCGCCGAGCCGAAAAACACGGGAGTCTGTTTGCCCGCCAGATAACGTTGCAGTTCAAACTGGGGACTCGCGCCTCGAACCAGCTCGGCCTCCTCGAGAAATCGCTCATAGCGGTCGCCCAAGAACTCGCGCGCCTCATCGCTCGCGATACCGGAGATCGTCTCATGCGTGCCGACGCGCCCTTTTTCCACGGGCACGTACACGTAGATCTTGTCTTCGATCAAATGATAGACGCCGAGCAGATCGCGGCCCATGCCGATCGGCCAGGTGATCGGCGCACATTGAATCTTCAACACGCTTTCAATCTCGTCGAGCAATTCGATCGGCGCGCGGCCATCGCGGTCCAGTTTGTTGACGAAGGTCATGATGGGCGTATCGCGCAGGCGGCACACTTCCATGAGTTTGATGGTCCGCTCCTCGACGCCCTTGGCGCAGTCGATCACCATCAGCGCGGAGTCCACCGCCGTCAGGGTGCGGTAAGTGTCTTCGGAAAAGTCTTCGTGACCCGGTGTATCGAGCAAATTGACGATGCAATCATCAAAGGGAAATTGCATCACCGAGGAGGTAATGGAAATACCGCGTTGCTGCTCCAGGCGCATCCAATCGGAGGTGGCATGACGGGTGGCCTTGCGCCCCTTCACGGTACCGGCCATCTGGATGGCGCCGCCGAACAGCAGCAGCTTCTCCGTCAGCGTGGTCTTGCCGGCGTCGGGGTGGGAGATGATGGCAAAGGTTCTTCGACGATTGATTTCATTGACAATTTCAGATTCATTCACCAGCCATTTCCCCAAACGTGCACAAAAGTCTGTACACAAAACACAATTAACACGTCGCAGTTGGGCGAGAGCGATGCAATCCCGCTCATTCACCAGTCCAAGGATTGACGACTTTGACACCGCAATCATCAAAGTCGTTCACATTGCGCGTAGCGAGGCTTGCTCCCCTCGAACGAGCCATCGCGGCAATCATGGCATCAAACTGGCTGATGGGCTTGCCCGCCAGCCGTCGCGAGGCGGCGATTTCCGCGAACATGTCCGCAGCATCGCTGTCGAAACTCAGCACCTGATCCGCAAAGTCTGACTCAAAGATTTTGGTCGTGGCATCCCACAGTCCGCGCCGACGCTTGCCGTCGGTGAGCAATCGAATGCCATAGAGAATCTCACCCCGAGTTACGGTGGTCGTAAACAAAGATGCGCGCGGCTGACTCGACAGCCAATCCAAGACGGACGGTTCGGGCACCGGCCGTAGCACTTCGGAAAGGACGTTGGTGTCAAGGACGATCATGTATCCAAGTTGACCGGCACGCGTATCGCCTCACGAGGCGCGATTTCCAACTCCACACCGCCCAACGGCTCAATTCGAGCACGAATGGAATCCACCAAAGACCCCTTCCTTGATCGTCCGGTTGAGAGCGCCGACCGAAGAATGTCGCGTGCCTCCTCTTCCATGGAGCGGCCATGATGCGCCGCCTGCACCCGGAGGCGCGCCTTGAAGCGCTCATCGATGTCCCGGATGGTTATGCTTGCCATACCGCCTCCAAATAAATCAATGATTGCATATTAGTCATTGATTGCAGATATTTCAACCTGTTCCCCGCACGGTGAATCGGAAGACGGTGCCGTACGGTACACCCGGCGACACGGAGATGCGCCCGCCATGGGCGTCGATGATTGTCCGGCAGATCGAGAGTCCCATGCCCATGCCCTCGGACTTCGTCGTGAAGAAGGAGTCGAAGATCCGCTCGGCTATCGCCGGATCAAGCCCCGTACCGCTATCCTCGACCGCCACCTGCATCCCGTCCGGTTCGATGGGTTCCGAGGTTATCGCCAGTATCTTCGCGCGGTCCGTGACCGTGCTCATCGAGTCAACCGCGTTGATGATCAGGTTGAGCAGCACTTGCTGCAACTGAACCCGGTCACCGAAGATCGGCCGATCGTCGGCGGACAGATTGGTGCGACACACCACGCCATGCCACTGCAGCTGGCTGCGCGTGAGCGTCAGCACCTCCTGAATGGCCTCGTTGATGTCGAGCTTCGCCACTTGCGGCCCGGATTTCTTAGCGAGCGCCCGAAGACCGCGAATCACACCGCTTGCGCGCTGAGCGTCCTGCGTCACGTGCAAGAGCGCAACCCGCGCCTCGTCGAGGTTGGGCTCGACCCGGTTCAACCACTGCAAACCAGCTTCGGCGTTGGTCATGATCGCGGCGAGCGGCTGGTTCATCTCATGGGAGAGTGAGGCGGCGAGCTCGCCCATCGTCGCGAGCCGGGCGGCGCGGGCGAGTTCCGCCTGGGTACTTCTCAGCGCCTCCTCCGCGTGCCTGCGCTCGGTGATGTCCATGACCGTACCGACGAATTCCAGATCACCGGACTTGGAGACATCGGGATGGCCCACACTTTGTAAGTGCTTGACCGATCCGTTTGGCAGAACAATCCGATACTCATGTTGGAATCGACTTCCTTCGCGCACAGCCCGTTGTATGGCTTCCTCGAACGAGGGCCGATCCTCGGCGTGAATCCACTCCATGAAAGTCGCATAGGAGGGCTGTGCCGTCGCCGGATCGAAGCCAAAGATGCGAGAGTGCTCCGCGGACCACGAGACCTCACCGGTGCCGAGCTTCCAGCGCCAACTGCCGGTGTGGCTGATCTGCTGCGCTTCGTTCAGCGCGGCTTCGCTCCTTCGCAGCGCCGTTAACGGCTCCAGGCGCGCATTGAACACTTGCGCGATCTGGCGCAGACGCAGCCGATACAGTGCCCACAGCACCAGCAGCATCGCGGACCCGCACGCCGTACGGAACCAGAGGGTCTGCCAGTAGGGTGGCGCAATGGAGAAATCCAGCACTGCGCCCGGCTCGCTCCATGGGCCCCGGCTTGTCGCACCCTGCACGCGAAGTCTGTAAGGGCCCGGCGGCAGCGTGGTGTACCTCGCGAGCCGCCGGTCGCTTCCGGCCACATACCAATCCGCATCCAAGCCTTCGAGCTTGTACCGATAACGATTGGTTGAGGGGCTAAGGAAGCTGAGTGCCGAGAATTCGACTGAGAAGCTGTTCTGTGCATGCGACAGCTTTACCGCCGTGGTGTAGCCAATCGCCTTTTCCAGGGGTGAGCCGCGTCCAAGCTTGACAGGGGTGCCGAAGAGTTCGAAGTCTGTGAGGACCACCGGCGGCGTGTACTCGCTGTCGACGACCTCCTCCGGGCGAAAAGCTACGGCACCCGCGAATCCACCGAAGAACATCTCTCCGCTCGCGCTCTTGAAGCAGGCACTCCATCCGGTGAAGTCCCGCCCCGGCAATCCGTCGGCGACCGAATAATTCCTGAAGGTGCCGCGTCGCGGGTCGAGCCTCGAGATGCCGTCTTTGGTCCCCATCCAAAAATCGCCTAAATTGTCCTCCAGGATGCAGCTCACCGCGTTGCTCGCCAGACCGTCTGTCTCGAAGTAGCTGGAAAATTTGTCGGTGGCGGGATCAAAGCGATTCAATCCGTTCTGCGTTGCGACCCAAAGCATGCCATTGCGATCGAAGTGGAGCGAATTGACCCTGTTATCCGTCAGGGTTCCGCGCCTGCCGGCATCGTGCTCAATGCTCTGAAATTGCTGTGTTTGCGGGTCAAAGCGCAGCATGCCCGACGAATGAGTCCCTATCCACAGGATTCCGTGCTGGTCTTCCGCGAGCGAATTGTATTGCGCACTTGCGCCGTCGGTCTTTGCCCGGTAGGTATCGAAGCGCTGCGACTCTGGATCGAAACGACTAAGGCCGTTCAGGGTCGCGGCCCATAACGTTCCCCGATGATCGATCAATAGACGGGGCACGGTGTTGTCGGCCAGTGTTGCCGCGTCCGCATCGTTGTGCCGATACGCTTTCAATTGGCTCGTTCCCCGATCAAGGCGATAAAGTCCCTGTCCGGACGTACCGATCCACAGCTCGCCGGAGCGATCCTCAACCAGTGATATCACGTCACTGCTGACGCCTCCGCCGGGAATCGCGAAACGGGTATAGCGAGCGCGTTCGCGGTCCAAGCGATTCAGCGCTCCGGTGGTTCCCGTCCACAGGTTCGCTTGCGAATCCTCGTAGATCACGTTGACGAGTGTTTCGCTCAAATTGGCTGGATTACTCGTGTCGTACGGAAGTTTCGTGAACGGAAATCGGTGCGGCGCAAAATGAACCGGCGCCGTCGCACCCAGCCCAGCCCAAATGACTCCCTCCAAATCCCCGTACAGGGTCGTGACACGATTCTCGGCGAGGCTCTCCGGATTCGAAGGATCGTTGCGATACCTGATGAACCGGTGACCCTCACGATCGTATTTGAGAATGCCGTCGGATTGCGTCGCTATCCAAAGCTGCTGGTCCCGGTCCTCCAGGATACTGATGACGCCCGTCAGTGGGTCTCCGGGCAGATCGTGGTCCGCGAAAGACAGGCGGGTCAGCCGGCGTGTCTTGCGGTCAAAGACGGCTAGACCGTTATTCGAGGAGTAGAGAATCCAGAACGTGCCCGCATGGTCCTCGTAGAAGGACACTTCTCGTGACTCGCGTAACGGAATATGCAGCGTCACGTGCGCGGACGCGCGGTCGAACGTGTCAAGTCCTTCGCTGCTCGCGACCCAGAACACTCCGGATCGATCAAGGAAGGTCGACTTGATGTCGTTGCTGGCAAGGCTCGTTGGGTCATCGCTGATGTGCTGGAATCGGTCGGTCCGGGCCGATTTCGGATCCAACCGATAAAGACCTCGACCGGTTGACAACCACAACATGCCGTAGTCGTCCTGACTGATATGGACGATGGCGCCGGAAGAGCCCGTTTTCGCTGCCGGGTCGAGTTGGTAGTGGACGAATGATTCGGTCTGAGGATCGAAACGATCCAAATATCGATCGCAGCCTATCCACAAATTCCCGGCGCGATCTTTGAACAATGCGTAAACATAGACACCGCACAGACTCGAGGGGTCGCCCGGTATGTGTTTGAACACCTTGTATCGATAGCCGTCGTAGCGATCCAGGCCGTACTGCGTTCCAAACCACATGAATCCACGATCGTCTTGCACGATGTGGGTCACACGCGTTTGCGACAAGCCTTCGGTGAGGGAGAGCCGCGTGAAACGCAGATCCGTCCCTTCCACAACAGGCAGCCGGATCACCTGCGCATCGACAGCGGCTTGCAGCATTGACGGGACGGGCTGGGCGGCGACCGCCTCATGGGTAGAGGCGGCGGCGCACCACACTGCAATAGCGATTACGGCGGCACGGGCCGCCCAACGGGCGCGATACCTCGCCTCGTGCGATGCTCCACCCAACACGACAGACCTCCCGGGCAGCTACCCTCCGCGTGCTTATGCCACAATTTGTAGTGCGTTGCTCGCGGCCTACGGCTCAGCGAATACTTCGGCCGCCCATTGCGCGACCAAGTAATCGACGAACGCCCTGATTTTAGCGGACGATACCTTTGACTGTTGGAACACCGCATGGACGGGTGCGGCTGGACGCTCACAATACGTCAGGAGTGCTTCGAGGCGTCCTGCCGACATATCGGCCGAGACTTGCCATGACGGTAGACGGGCAATTCCCGCGCCGCCGATCGCCGCCGAAACCACGGCGTCAAGATTGTTGGCGCACAGGCGGCCTTGCACCTTGACGCTGATGCGGCCTTTGGAAGATTGAAAATGCCAATCGATGGGACCTAGTGTCTCGGAAAACACCAGACAGTCGTGCTGACGAAGATCGGCCGGCGTTGCCGGCCTGCCTCGCTGGGCGAGGTAACTCGGAGCGGCACACACCACCATCCGGATCTCGGCGAGCCTGCGCGCCACCAGATTCGAATCCGGCAGTCGGCCGACTCTCACGGCGACCGCTATGTCCTCTTCAACCAGATTCACGGCGCGGTCGATCAATAAAAGATCGATGTCCACCAACGGATGTCGCGCCAAGAACGCAGGCAGCTGAGGCGCGATCAGCCGCCTGCCGATCAGCACCGGTGCACTGACGCGAAGTCGCCCGGAGGGCTCGCTGCGGCTGGCCGACAGCGTCATATTCATTTCCTGCAGTTCGCTCAAAATCGTCTTCGCTCGGTCATAGACCAGCCGCCCTTCATCGGTGAGGGACAGGTGCCGGGTCGTTCTGCGCAGCAACTGCGCGCCAAGCCGTTGCTCGAGAGCCGTGAGGTGGCGACTCACCGACGTAAGCGACATTGGAATCGAACGCCCTGCAGCCGAAAGACTGCCCGCTTCGACGACCCGAACAAATACCGCCATCGCGTCAAAACGATCCATCGTCCCATCCTTCCGTTTTACGGGATAGTCTATTGCTATATCCCGTGATTCTAACCATTTTGGGAATAGTTTACTGTGTACTTCAACACTCAGGAGTACACGCCAATGCAAGTTTCAGCATCCAGCCTGCGCGCCGAGATCACCTCAGATCTGTACGTCGATGGCGCATGGCAAGTGGGGACTGGCGAGGACTCGTTTTCCGTCGTCAATCCTTACGACAACGCGGAGATTTGCCGGATAGCGCCCGCATCGACTGGGCAGGTGATAGCGGCGGGCGATGCTGCGCATCGGGCCTTTAACTCGGCATCTTGGCGAATGATGCTGGGCCGTGAGCGTGGTGAGCTGCTCTACCGCCTGGCGCAGCTACTGCGGCGCGAGCTTGAACTCTTCGCCTCGATCGAGTCGCTCGATACGGGAATTCCGATTCGCGAAACCCGCATGGAAATCGCCACGTCGGCACTGCACTTGGAATATTTCGCCGGCCTGGCAGGCAAGATCGAGGGTACCTATCAGGACCTTGGATCGCGATTCAATTACCTGCGTCGCGAACCTTACGGAGTGATCGCACAGATCGTTCCGTGGAATACCCCGCTCAAACTCATGACGCGCGGTTTTGCCGCCGCCGTGGCATGCGGAAACACCATGGTCATCAAACCGTCCGTGGTTGCGCCATTGAGCGTCCTGCGCTTCGCGCACCTCGTCCACGAAGCCGGCTTCCCCAAGGGGAGCGTCAACATCGTGACTGGGCCGGGCCGCACCGTTGGTAAAGCCCTGGTCGAGCACTCCAAAGTGCGGAAAGTGATTTTTACCGGAGGGCTCGAGGCCGGTCGGGAAGTCTTGGACCAATGTGCCCACGGCGTAACCCCGACCGTGCTCGAACTCGGCGGCAAAGGTCCGATCCTCGTCTGCGAGGAGATCGACTGGGAAGAGGCCATCGACGGCGTGTTGACCCAAGCATTCGCACGCAAAGCGGAGGTCTGTTTTGCGGGGACACGGCTGTTCGTGCCGAACGCGATGCTCGAGCCCTTTGTAGCCGCGCTCGCTCAAAAAGCCTCGACAATTCCCATGGGCAATCCGCTGGATCCGAATACGCAATTGGGCCCGCTGGCATCATCGACCCGCCTCGAGGAGATTTTGGCGCACATCGCCGGCGCTAAAGAGGCTGGCGCCGTCGCCCGGTGCGGTGGGCAAAAAGCCCGCGGCGAGGGCCTGGCTCGAGGCAATTTTCTACCGCCCACGATTCTGACCAACATCACGCACGATATGCGCGTCGCGCAGGAAGAACTCTTCGGGCCGGTGCTGTGCGCCATCGGCTACACGGAGCTCGCCGAGGCCCTCGACATGGCAAACGACAGTGAGTTCGGGTTGGCGAGCTACGTTTGGTGCAATGACATTCGCAAGGCGCATACCCTGGCCGCAGCCCTCGAGTCGGGCAACGTATTCATCAACTCGTACGGCTATCAGTCGGAAATCCCCTTCGGCGGCTACAAAGGCAGCGGCATTGGACGAGAGCATGGCCTCGAGGCGATGCGCGAGTACACGCAGGTCAAGAGCGTCACCGTGGGGCTCGGGCGTTTTCAATCGCGATTTGACTTGCCCGTTACCTAGTGTTGACCCCTGCACTGACTGGGATTCTCGCCGTCGCGTGCGGGCTTGCTGTTGCCAACCTCTACTATGCGCAGCCGCTCATTAGTGTGATTGCTGTCTCGATCGGCCTCCCGCCGCAATTGGCCGG
>Ga0210384_10008144_pt1 | contig 10958 bp, 7 predicted proteins | sample IncBWH2MmetaG_FD_160574 | JGI IMG/M metagenome (GOLD analysis project Ga0210384, IMG submission 160574) | Forest soil microbial communities from Barre Woods Harvard Forest LTER site, Petersham, Massachusetts, United States - Inc-BW-H-2-M | ecosystem: Environmental > Terrestrial > Soil >...
AGGAAAACGGAGCGCGCCCCAAAGGAGGATGCCGCGTCGAGGACCCCGTCGAGCAGGAGCGTGCCGATCCCGCGGCGCCGCGCATGCGAGGCGACGGCAAGGTTGGCGATCTCCGACTCATCGGAGACGAACCAGGCCGCGGCATAGCCGAGCACTTCGCCCGTGTCATCCTCCGCCACGTCCAGCCGCGCATGTGAGTGTCCGAGGAGGTCCCGAAATCCGTCGAGCGACCAGGAGTCCGGAAAGGTGGCGACCTCGATCGCGTGAATGCGCGCGAGGTCGTGCTCATCGGCGGCTCGAACGTGCACGCCGCGCGGCTCCGGAATGTTCATGCTCCAGCTCGCGGCAGCTCGCGGCCATGCTCCGCTTCCCACCTTCGCTGTGCCTCTGCTTCGCGTCCGTATTCCGGTTCCCAAGTGTCGAGCGCCACGGGTCCGCCAGCGGTGATCGCCCCGAGCAGGAGCGCCACGCCTCGCGCATGCGGCCCCGCCCGCAACGCTTCGCAAGGTCCGATGGCACGGGCTCCCATCCGCGTGCACGCTGCATCCATCTCGGTTGCGGCGATGCGCCCGCCGGCAGGCCGCTCCAGCTCGCGGACACGACCATCAGCCTCAACCTCGAACAGCGCCGCGTAGCGCTCGCCTCGCAACGCGTCGAGGAGGGCGAGATACCGGCCCGGCGCAACCCGCGGAACGCGACCAGCCACGATGAGCGCCAGCGACGACACTTCGAAGAGAGGCGTCTCGCGCACGGCCACCGAATTCCCCAGTGCCAGCCCCTTCGCGATGGCCGCGGCGATTCTCAGCGACGTGAAGCTGCCCGGCCCCGCACCACACACGACGCGCGCCACATCCCGCACGGCGCATCCGGCCTCGCGGAGAGCGGCGGCGACGGCGGGCATCAGCCGCTCCTCCGCCTGGCCACGCATGACGGCCTCGCCCTCTGCCACGACCGCATGGCCGCGCAACACGGCCACCGTACCAGCGTAGGTCGAGGCGTCAAGCGCGAGCGTGAAGAGGTCCCGTGCGTTTTCGTGCCCGGCATCCGCTCCGTTGCGTGATGGCCCCGCGACTGAACCGGAGTTCACCAGCTCACCAGCCGGACGTCCGGCGCGTCGCGCACATGGGCGAGCCGAATGCCCATCGCGGCGTCGGGCACTTCGGTCCCCGCCCGTTCTGGCCATTCGACCAGCACCAGCGCTTTCGTCGACAACGCGTCATACCATCCAATGCCCGCAAGCTCGTGCGCCCCCTCGATGCGGAACAGATCGAGATGGAACACCGGCGAACGGGCCCCGTCGTATTCGTGCACAAGCGCGAACGTGGGACTCGTAACGGCGTCGCGCACGCCATAGCCGCGGCAAATGGCGCGCACCAGCGTCGTCTTGCCAGCCCCGAGGTCGCCATCCAGCGTCACGACGCTGGGTGGCAGGAGCCGCGCACCGAGCGATTCGCCCCAGGCCGTCATCGCCTCAAGCGAGAATTCAGCGGCGGGCATACCCGCGTCGAGGCTCGCTCCGGGTGCCGTCCATCTTGGCGCGTACATCAAACAGCTCATCCCGCAACCGTGCTGCGGTCTCGAAGTCGAGCTTCTTCGCGGCGTCGCGCATCTCTTCCTCCAGCCGCACGATCAAACCGGGAAGGTCGTTTGTGCGGTAATGCGCCGCGGCCTCCGCCACCTTCTTCTCCCGGCGGCGAGACGTGCGGTCATCCTCGCGCGCCTCGCGCTCATCGCGTGCGTCCGCCACCCGCGTGATGAAACGCACTTCTTCGACGCTTTTCACGACGCTCCGCGGCGTGATCCCGTGGTCTTCGTTATACGCGCGCTGGATCACGCGGCGCCGGCTCGTTTCGTCGATCGCCCGCTGCATCGAGCCGGTAATCCGGTCGGCGTAGAAGATCGCGCGGCCGCTGAGATGCCGCGCGGCGCGCCCGGTGGTCTGGATGAGAGAGCGATCGCTGCGCAGGAATCCCTCCTGGTCCGCGTCGAGGATCGCCACCAGCGACACTTCGGGCATGTCGAGACCCTCGCGCAGCAGGTTGATCCCGATGAGCACGTCGAACTCGCCAAGCCGGAGCCCGCGCACGATCTCCATCCGTTCGATGGCGTCGATGTCGGAATGCATATACCGGACCCGTACCTTGACCTGCTGGAGGTAGTCGGCGAGGTCCTCGGCCATTCGTTTCGTCAGCGTGGTGACCAGCACACGCTCGCCCTTGCGCTCCCGGAGCCGGATCTCATGAAGGAGGTCGTCCACCTGCCCGCGCACGGGACGGACTTCGATCTCCGGATCGACGAGACCGGTCGGGCGGATGATCTGCTCCACCACGACTCCCTCCGACAGCTGCAAGTCGAGATCTCCGGGTGTCGCCGAAACGTTGATTGCCTTCGGCGTCATGGCGAGGAACTCATCGAACATGAGCGGCCGGTTGTCGAGCGCACTCGGCAGTCGGAATCCGTACTCGACAAGCGTGAGCTTGCGGGCGCGATCGCCGTTGAACATGCCGCCGATCTGCGGGAGCGTGACGTGCGACTCGTCGACAATCACGAGAAAGTCGTCCGGAAAGTAGTCGAAGAGCACGGCCGGCCGGTCGCCCGCGCCGCGTCCCGAGAGATGCCGCGAGTAGTTCTCGATGCCCGGACAGCTGCCAATCTCGAGCATCATCTCGATGTCGAAATGGGTACGCGACTCGAGGCGCTGCGCCTCCAGCAGCTTGTTCGCCTCGCGCAGCACGTTCAGTCGCTCGGCAAGCTCCTCCCGAATGAGCGCAATGGCGCGCTCGAGCGTGGGCCGCGTGGTGACGAAATGCTTGGCGGGGTAGATCGCCGAGCGCGCAAGCTGTGCAATGGTCTCGCCGGTGAGCGGATTGACCTTCGACACCTTCTCGATTACGTCGCCCCACATCTCGATGCGCACGGCTTGCTCTTCGTACGCGGGAAAAATCTCGACCGTATCACCGCGCACGCGGAACGTGCCACGTTCGAACGCGACGTCATTGCGCGAATACTGAATTCTCACGAGCGCGCGCAGGATGTCGTCGCGTGCGATCGTCTGGCCCTCGTGGAGCGTGAGCATCGTTTCCCGATACGTCACAGGGTCGCCGAGGCCATAGATCGCGGAAACGGTCGCGACAATGATCACGTCGTCGCGTTCCATGAGCGATGACGTCGCCCGGAGCCGGAGGCGGTCTATGTCGTCGTTGATGGAGGCGTCTTTTTCGATGTACGTGTCGCTTGAAGGGACGTATGCCTCCGGCTGGTAGTAGTCGTAATAAGAGATGAAATACTCGACGGCGTTATTCGGAAAGAACGACTTGAGCTCGCCGTAGAGCTGAGCAGCGAGCGTCTTGTTGTGCGAAAGGACCAGCGCAGGCTTGCGCCAATTCCGTATGACATTGGCGACGGTCATCGTCTTGCCCGAGCCGGTGACACCGAGGAGCGTCTGGAAGCGGTCCCCCCGTTCCAGCCCTCGTGTGAGTTCGGCGATGGCCTTCGGCTGGTCACCTGCGGGCTCGAAGGGCGCTCGAAGATCGAAGGCGGCAGATAGCATGAGGGATAACATACCACTATCGGCGTTTCTTCGGGAGTGGCTCCCTCTGCGCCGCCGGATCTCCCGGGCGCCAGCGGCCGTCAGGATTCGGAGGTGATTCTCTCCCGCCGCGCCACCTCTGAAACGCCCTTCACGCGCCTCACCGCCTTCACGATCTTCTCGAGGTGAGCCAGGTTTTCCACCTCCACCAGCGCGGCCCCACCCACCCGTCCGTCAGTGGTCTTGAGCTCGAGTGAGCGAATGTCGGTCCCTGTTTCGCTCACCGCCTGCGCGAGGTCGGCGTAGAGACCGCGCCGATCGGAGGCCTCAATCGCAAGACGAATCACGAAACGCTCTCCCTCGCTCTCCTGCCAGTCGATGTCAACCCTCCTCTCCGGCTCGTGCGCGAGGTAGAGCAGGTTCGGACAATCGCCGCGGTGTATGCTCACGCCGCGTCCCCGGGTCACGTAGCCCACCACCTTGTCGCCCGGTACCGGCTGGCAGCATTGCGCATATCGAACCATCAGGCCGTCCACGCCCTGGATGCGAATTCCCTTCGATGTGCCAGACCGCTTCATGCGGTCGAGCAGGCGCTCGAGCGCGCTCGGCTTGAGCGCCGAATCGTCTCGTTCGCTGAAGTCGGGGTAAAGGGAGCGCAGCACCTGCGTCACATTGACGTCGCCTTGGCCGAGCGAAGCGAACAGGTGGTGTTCGTCGGCGAGCTTGAGCTCACTGGCCGCCTTCGCGAGTTGCTCGCCGGTCAGCTTGGGGTGGCGGCGCCGCTTGAGTTCGCGCTCGAGAATCTCCTGTCCGATGCGCACCGAGGTCGTCTGCTCTTCGTTTCGCAGCCACTGCCGGATGCGGTGCCGCGCGCGCCCCGTGCGCACGTGCGCCAGCCAGTCGCGGCTCGGTCGCGCATTCGTCGACCGGATGATCTCGACCGTCTCCGAGTTCTTCAGCTCGCGCGACAGCGGCACGATTCGCCCGTTCACCTTTGCGCCTTGCGTGTGCAAGCCGACCTCCGTGTGCACGGCGAACGCGAAATCGAGGGGGGTCGCACCGCGCGGAAGCTGATGAACGTCGCCGTTGGGGGTAAAGACGAAGATCTCGTCCTGATAGAGGTCGAGTTTGAGGAACTCGAGAAACTGGTCGGGTGTCTCCGCGTCGAGCTGCAGTTCGAGAACCTGCCGGAACCACACCAATGCCCGGTCGAGATCGTCCTTGCCGGTTGCACCGGCCTTGTATCGCCAGTGTGCGGCGATGCCATAGTCCGCCGTTCGGTGCATCTCGCGAGTCCGGATCTGGATCTCGAACAACGTGTGGCGAGGCCCGAAGATCGTCGTGTGCAACGACTGGTAGCCGTTCGACTTCGGGCTCGCGATGTAATCCTTGATCCGCTCCTGCAACGGCGTCCACTCACCGTGAATGACGCCGAGCGCGTGATAGCAGTCCTGCACGCTGTCGACGAGCACGCGGATGGCCAGGAGGTCGTAGATCTCCTCGTACGGCTTATCCCGGCGGGCCATCTTTTTCCAGATGGACCAGAGATGTTTTGGCCGCCCACTTACCTCGTAGACCGTGATGCCGGCTTCCGCGAGCCGCTTCCGCAAGGGCCCGGCCATTTCGTTGATCAGGGCCTCGCGCTCCTTCCGCTTCTGGACGATGAGCTTCGCGAGCGACTTGTATTCGTCAGGCTCCAGAAACTTGAATGCGAGGTCCTCGAGCTCGGCCTTCATCTTCGCCAGACCGAAGCGATGTGCCAGCGGCGCGTAGAGGTCCCGCGTCTCCTGCGAAATGCGCTGGCGCTTCTCGGACGGCATGAACTCGAGCGTCCGCATGTTGTGCAGCCGGTCGGCGAGTTTGATGAGGATCACGCGCGCATCTTTCGCGACGGACAGCAGGAGCTTGCGATAGTTCTCGACCTGCCGTTCCTGCGTGCTCGTGAGAGGGAGGTGGCCGATCTTGGTCAGGCCATCCACGATCTGCGCGATCTCGTGCCCGAAATCCCGCTCGACGTCCTCGAGCGAGGCCGCCGTGTCCTCCACAACGTCGTGGATCAGCCCGCTGGCGACGGTGACGGAGTCAAGCTGCAGGTCGGCGAGGATCTTCGCGACCTCCACGCAGTGCGTAACGAAAGGATCACCGCTTCGCCGGATCTGTCCTGTGTGCGCCTTTTCACTGAAGCGGTACGCGCGCGCCAGCAGTTCGGCATCGAGACGCTCGGGAAGCGCCTCGCTGCCGAGATCCCATCCGGGGATGATGTCGGCGAGCGCGGAAGTGGCCATGACGGGGCTGTGCGGGACTTCCCGCTATATCGCTGGAGCGGGGCGGTAAAGTCAAGGAGAAACGCCCCAATGCAGCCCAAATGGGCGTTCTCGACGTGGACACGGCGCGGCGCGGGTCGCGGCCTAGAGCATGCCAGCCTCCGCAAAGCTCATGTATCTCCCCCTCCCGATGACCACGTGGTCCGCAACTGGAATGTCCAGCAACCGGCCGGCAGCGACCAGCTGCGCCGTAATGGCGCGGTCGTCGGCCGAGGGCGTCGGATCGCCGCTCGGATGGTTGTGAACGAGGATGATGGCCGCGGCCCGCTCAGCGATCGCCTCGCGGAATACCTCGCGCGGATGTACCAGGGACGAGTTCAGAATGCCCCGGGTTATCGTGATATCACGGTCCAAGCGATGCTGCGCGTCGAGCACAGCCACGTGAAATTCTTCCACCGGCAGATCCTCGAGTCGCGCGGCGTAAGCAGCCCACACATCTCGCGGCGAGCGGAGCGGCGTGCCTTCCTCGCGCGCTTCGCTGGCGACACGCCGGCCGAGCTCGAGCGCCGCATGGATCGCTACCGCGCGTGCCGTGCCAAGACCGTGCACTCCGGTGAGCCCTGCCACTGGCTGGATTGCGAGCCGTCGCAACGATCCGCCACAGCTGGATAACACGTCCTGCGCGAGAGCGAGGGCCGACCGGCGCCGTGTGCCAGCCCCTATCAGGATCGCCAGTAGTTCGCCTGAGCTCAGGGCATGCGCGCCGAGGTCTTTCAGCCGTTCGCGCGGCCTCTCTGCGCGGGGCAACTCACGCAGGCGAAGAGGAAGTGGGGCGGACATGTGCCGAGTCTAGACTGGCCACAAGCGCTCTGCATCATCGAACCGCCTCGCGGCGAAGCGTTACGCCTGTCGCGGCGGACTATCCCAGAACCCTGAGCCTGACGAGGCCGCCTCAGCCCTCTCATGCAGTCTTGCCGTGACACTTCTTGAACTTCTTTCCACTGCCGCACGGACAGGGATCATTGCGGCCCACATCCGACCAGTTAGGCCGCGGATTCCCTCCGCTCGCCTTCAGCGAGCGTACGCCGCGCCCAGCGCCGACCACGACCGGATCGGCCCGTACGGCTGCTGCGCCTCCTGGTGCCTCGGTCGGGCCGATATCCAGCGTGGCGGCGGCTCCCACTTCCTCACCGTCGCGTGATTCCTCTGCCACGCCCAGTGCGTTGAACCTCCTCATCGGGCGATTCGGCGGCGGCGGCGCCGTCGGCTGTTCGAACACGACCTGTACACGCAGAAACCGTTCCGCGAACGTGTGATGCACATCGTGCATGAGGTCTACGAACATGGTGTAGGCCTCGCTCTTGTACTCGAGGAGCGGATCTTTCTGTCCCCAGGACCGGTAGTGGATCGCGTTGCGTAACTGGTCGAGATCATAGAGATGGTCCTTCCACTTCTCGTCCAGCACATTGAGCATCACGCGCGAAAGGAGCAGGGGTGCGTACTCGCCAAGCGCAGCGAATTTCGCGTGGAAGCCGGAGTTCCCCGATGCGACACCGTGCGCTCCTGCCTCCGTCAGACTTGCCGGACGCGTACCCGACTCTTCGAAAGAGGGCACGGTCAGCAGGTAGTGCATCAGCAGGTCCTGTCGCACGAGTTCGACGTCCCACTCCATGGGATCCTCTTCGCCGATAAGCGCCGTCTCGATGCGACGACTCACCGCCTCCTCAACCATCTTCACCGCCTCGCCCTTGAGCTCCTCGCCGCCCTCCAGTGCGAATGATCGCAGTGAGTAGATGACTTCGCGCTGCTGGTTCATGACGTCGTCGTACTCCAGCAGTCGCTTGCGACTCTGGAAGTTCTGCAGCTCAACACGCTTCTGCGCCTGTTCGATCGACCTGGTGATGAGCGCATGGGTGAGCACCTCACCCTCCTGCGCGCCCATCCGGTCCATGAGTCGCGCGATGCGGTCGGACCCGAACAGCCGCATCAGGTCGTCTTCGAGCGACAGGAAGAACTGCGACGCGCCCGGATCGCCCTGGCGGCCTGAACGTCCGCGGAGCTGACGATCGATGCGTCGCGACTCATGTCGCTCCGAGCCGATGATATGCAGACCGCCGCATTCGACGACGTCCATGTCCTTTCCATCGGGATCCTTCACTGTTGACGGCCTCGGGGCCGTCACTCCGGGGCCGAGTTTGATATCCGTGCCGCGGCCGGCCATGTTCGTCGCGATCGTGACGGCGCCGGGCTGTCCGGCCAGCGCGACGATCTCGGCCTCACGCTGGTGGAACTTCGCGTTGAGCACGTTGTGCGTGATGCCCGCCCGCTGGAACATCCGGGCCAGCGTCTCGCTCGATTCCACGCTGGTCGTGCCGACCAGCACCGGCATGCCGAGGCCGTGAAGCCGGCGCGTTTCTTCGACAATCGCGTTGTATTTCTCTCGCCGGGTCTTGTAGACCAGGTCCTGGCGGTCTTCCCGGATCATCGGCTTGTTGGTCGGGATAACGGCCACTTCGAGCGAATAAATCTGGAAGAACTCAGTCTCCTCAGTCTCGGCCGTGCCCGTCATGCCAGCCAGCTTCTCGTACATGCGGAAGTAGTTCTGGATCGTAATCGTGGCGAGCGTCTGGGTCTCGCCCTTCACCTGCACGCCTTCCTTCGCCTCGACGGCTTGGTGGAGCCCCTCGCTCCAGCGACGGCCATGCATGGTGCGGCCCGTGAACTCATCGACGATCAGGACCTGACCATCCTGCACGACATAGTTGACATCCTTCTCGTAGAGCGCATGGGCCTTGAGCAGCTGATGGACGATGTTGAGCTTCTCGCTCTTCAGCGCGTATTCAAGCTCGATGTCGCGGTGGGCCGTAAGCTTTTCGTCCGCGCTCATGTCGTGGTCTTTGTCGATGCGCCCGATCTCGCCGGCAATGTCGGGCAGCACGAAGGCCTCATGGTCGGTCGGCGACAGGAAGTCCACGCCGCGGTCGGTGAGGTGAACAGTGTGGCCCTTTTCGTCGAGCACGTAGAGCAGGTCCTCCTCTGTGTCGCGGTAGGCTTGTTTGGCGGGTGGCAGCTTGCGGTCGGCGAGGTGTTCCAACTCCATCTTCTGGACCAGCTGCTTGACCCCCTGCTCCTGCAAGACCTTCATCAACCGCTTGTTCACTGGCGCGCCGAGGCGCGCCTTGTAGAACGCGAGGGCGGCGGCCTGGTCGTCCCCCTGCTCCCGGTGTTTTTCGCCCGCGGCCACAAGGTCGTTGGCGAGTTCGGTCTGTTTGCGCACGAGTCGCGCGACGTTCGCGTTGTGCAGCGAGTATTCAACGTCCGATTCATTCCCGACCGGACCGGAGATGATCAATGGCGTGCGCGCTTCGTCCACGAGAACGGAGTCGACTTCATCGACAATCGCGAAGATATGGCCGCGCTGCACCCGCTGGTCGGTTTCGACCACCATGTTGTCACGCAGGTAGTCGAAGCCGAATTCGTTGTTGGTGCCATATGTGATGTCGCACTCGTACGCCGCACGGCGTTCGGGCGTGCCTGGTTCGGTGTCGTCGAGGCAACCGACCGTAAGTCCGAGCCATGTGTACAGGTGTCCCATCCACTGAGAGTCGCGCCGCGCGAGGTAGGAGTTGACAGTTACCAGATGGGCGCCCCGCCCCGGGAGGGCATTGAGGTAGAGCGGCAGCGTGGCGACCAGCGTCTTGCCTTCCCCTGTAGCCATTTCGGCGATGCGTCCGAGGTGCAGTTCGATGCCGCCAATGAGCTGCACGTCGTAGTGCACCATATCCCACAGCAGTTCCTGTCCCGTGACCGGCACGTTGCTGCCGAGGAGGCGGCGTGCCGCCTCGCGCACCGTCGCGAATGCCTCGGGGAGCAGCTCGTCGAGCACGCGTCCGACCGCCGCACGGAAATCGCGCTCGAGACCGCCTTGGCCATCGGCACCAGTCAGGTCGCGGTCGATGCCTTCGCGGTCGGCGGGATCGGACGCGCCTTTCTTCTTTTCCTTGAGCGCGTCGATTCTTGCCTGCAGGTCTGACGTCCGCTCCCGGATGACGCCGCGAAACGTCGCCGTCTGCGCCTTGAGCTCGTCGTCGGACACGGCATGCAGGCGCTCGTAGTGTTCATTGATCGCGTCGACAATCGGCTGTACGCGCTTGCGCTCACGCTCGTGTCGCGTCCCGAAGACAGATCCGATGACTTTCTTGAGCATTCCGTGAACAGACTCCGTTAGCGGTACAAGCCAGCGCCAGCGATGTACTCGGCGACCCGGTCGGACACGAATCCGTGGATGGATTTCGCGGCTCGCACCCGTGCCCGGATCTCCGTTGACGACACGTCGACGCGCCTCGTGCCAACCGCACGACCCGACAAATGACCCGCCGGCGCGGCCGAACCCGCCGAACGGGTCAGCACCACAATCTCCGCCAGTGCGGCGACCGCCTCAGGTTCGCGCCATTTCGGCAGCGTGGCAACAGCATCGGCTCCCATGAGCAGGAACAGTGCCAGCTGCTTGTCCCCGCTCCAGCGCTGGCGCAGGATGCGCAGCGTCTCGACCGTGTAAGATAACCCGCCCCTTTCGATTTCGACGGGATCGACCGCGAACCGCTCATCGCCTTCGACCATGGCGCGAACCATCGCCAGCCGGTCGGGCGCGGGCGAGGCATGCGACTCTGCTTTCAGCGGCTGCTGCGCGGCCGGAATGAACACGAGCCGATCGAGCACGAGCGCCTCTATCGCGTCGCTCGCCGCCAGCAGGTGTCCGACGTGCGGCGGATCAAACGTACCGCCGAATAGACCGATGCGCATGGGGGGGGAACTGTGCGCAGGTGACGCGCGGGAAACGCGCCCCTACGGCACCTTCTTCGGCTTCGCGGTCGCGGCCGCGGCCGCGGTCGATGCGGAGTCGGTATTCGTGGTCGGGGCGCCGCAGAGCTTCACGACCTCGGCATCCGTCGGATACGCCGCGCGCAGCGTGCCACAGGTCTCCTTCGCTTCCTCGACGTATTTCAGTTCGGGACGTCGGTAGACCTCGACCATGCGCATCAGCGAGTCGCGAACCTTTTGCGTGTTTGGATATTCCTTGACGACGAATTTATATGAAATGAGGGCGGAGTCCCAGGCATGGCGCCTCACGTAGTGTTGCGCCGTCTCGTACTCCTTTTCGGCGA
>Ga0210384_10008145_pt1 | contig 10957 bp, 16 predicted proteins | sample IncBWH2MmetaG_FD_160574 | JGI IMG/M metagenome (GOLD analysis project Ga0210384, IMG submission 160574) | Forest soil microbial communities from Barre Woods Harvard Forest LTER site, Petersham, Massachusetts, United States - Inc-BW-H-2-M | ecosystem: Environmental > Terrestrial > Soil >...
TTTCCCATCATGAACAGCAGGCCTCCCAATGGAATGGTGAATAGCAGCATCACTGGCCTGCTTATAACGTGAACCTTACATGGCCACAAGCATCAACTGAGGGACTTTTTCAACAGACACAGGCCATTACACTCAGAACTGGGACCTCAGTCTGGTTACGACAGTCTTCCGTTCTTAGTGCACCACAGTTGAGCCTCTCCCCGTTTGATCTGGAAAAGCCGGGAAACTTGAATCTGAGCGAGGACTAGTTTTGGTCGCACGCAATTGTTCCAGCCGTGTTATCGCGTCCCGAAGGTATTCGGACACGCGCACCGTATAGAAGCGGAGGACATCACGACGAGAGTGCCCGAGTAGCTGATCGATGACTGTGTCCGAGACGCCAGCCCCGGCCAAACGCGTCGCGAAGGTGTGCCGAGTATTGTAGATGGGAAAAGGAGCAAGCCCGGCACGTCGGAGAGCATTATGCCAGGCAATCTTTACACTGCGGATGTGCGTACCGGGCCGCTGAGGATTGAAGAATACGTAGTCTGAGATCCCGCTGGTTGCAGCCTGCCATTTCAGGAGTTCGGCCCTGCACAAAGCTGTCAGAGGAATCACTCGCCGACCTGCGGCCGTTTTTGATTGAACGATTGTGACTGTCGATTCCACAAAATCGATGTCTGACCATTTGAGCCTTAGAGCTTCGATGCCGACGCGTGTTCCAGTTTCGAGTAGAGTGACAACAATGGTGTGCAGACGGAGATCGCAATAAACCAGCAGTTTGCCCTCTTCGTCGAACGACAATGCTCGCGGAACTTTGCGGTACTTTGCTTCGTTGAACATCTTCACACCAGCGAATGGGCTATAGGCAATCAGGCGACGCTCAATTGCGAAATTCAGAGCACTGCGCAAGAGTGCGAGGTCTCGATTCGTCCCGGCTGGCGTCACTCCAGATCGCCTTCGGGCATCCTTAAATCGATCGATTTGGAAAGCGTTGAGATCGGTGGTGCGCACATCCCCAAAGTACTCGAGCAGGGCCTTCTTCGAACCCAGATACCTCAGACGCGTGCTGAGACCTTCGATTTGAGCGATATACGATTCGAGAAGATCAACAAGGTCCGGAACCTTGGATGGATTGATTACGATTCCGCCGCCCTCAATTTCTGATTTCCGCTTTCGCAGCAGAGCTTCGGCAACACAAAGGTCGCCTGAATGGCTCGATTCGAAGCACTGACGGCCCCTCAGCATATACGTGACCCAATAGACTCCGCCACGCTTGTAGATTCCGCGTCGTCTTTTCATTCTCGGTCTTCCCTGGGGCCCGACGCTGGGCGTTGTTGCCCCACCTCGGTGAATGCACATCGACGGCGCTTCGGGGAAGTCAAATGCTGACTGGGGGTGTTTTGGGGTCGAGGAGGGTGCTTCAAAACCATAGTTTTAATCGCGTTGGCGAGGGTTTTAGCGCAGCCGAAAGCTCGTTTGGGATTGGAAGAGGGTTGGGCAGGATTCGCATGCCGCGCTGTTTTGGCGAGTTCTGGCGATGCCAGATTGTAAGCTATTGATATAAAAGTAGTTAGACTTAATTCTATGCATTTTTGGGTTTTCCCCTCCAAAAAACCCTGTCGCGAGCACCTGCTGGATTTCCACGAAAACATGGGGCCTGATTTCGGCAAATTCCCCCTCAAAAAAAGATTAGTTTTCATGCACTGCCCCCGAACTCAGGATCTTGGAGATCATGAACTGCGTTGTCTTGAATTGGATCGCGAGCTGTCGCACACTCGTACGCTTCTTGAGCCTCAATGCGCGAACCTGCTCTTGCTCCTCTCCCGTAAAATGCCGTATCGGTGGACGCCCCAACGTCTTTCCCGTGTTCCGGGCGTGTTGGAGTCCGGCCTTTACCCGCTCAACTATCAAACCGCGCTCCCACTGTGCAATTGCTCCAATGATCTGGAAGAGCATCTCCCCGTGTGGGAGCGATGTGTCGATAGCCTCGGTGCAAGAAACAAAACCGATTCCCAGCTCGCGAAAAAGCTCCAACGCATTCACGAGCTGCCTCAGGGAACGTCCAAACCTGTCAAATTTCCAAACGACAACCATGTCGACTTCTCGACGACGGCAGGCTTTCAACAATGCGTCCAACCCTGGTCTTCTTTCTGTGGCCCCGGAAACCCCCACGTCGGTATAGATTTTTTTGAGCGTCCAATTCCTTTGGGCTACATATTTCGTCAGTTCTTCCTGCTGCATCTCTGGATGCTGATCCAACGTGCTCACGCGGGTGTAGATGGCTGCGATCGTGACCTTCATAAAACACCTCCAGTGGGGGTGTATTTAAAGGTCGCGCGCAATTTTCCGCAAGACGCATCCCGAGCCTCCACGTAAACGTTGTGCCTTTTGTGGTCTGCCGCTTCTGTGTTTCGACAGGAAGGATTCTCGGAAAGAGTTGCGGAACCGCTATCCAAAGCGAATCGCAGTTTGTGGTCGACTACAACTTGCCTAAAATTCCGTCCCCACGTTCATCTCGCGAAAGCACTAGCGTGCTGTTTGTTTTGCTTCTGACAAATCTGCTGATGAACCACGTGTTTCGGAGGACGCTCGTTGATCAATCGTGCGACTTCGGAAAAACGACTAGAACGTCACTCTTCCTTATGTTCCCTGTCTCGATGACGATGTTTTTGTTTCTCGTCTTCCTGATTCTCAATGAACGCACTTGCTATCACAACAATTTTGGAGCCGTAGTACTCGATGCCCGTATTCACGAGGCCTCCTGTGGTTGCCACTACACGCGTCTTCCCACTGGCCGACACTCTTGGTTTCTGTACGTCGAGCTCTATTCTCAAAATGCCGTCTTTCAATCTTGTTCTCACTGACATAGTTCCTCTCTCTCCAACGTGGTTGAGATCCAGTGTCGCCAACTCGCTGTCAAACCCTGACCGTCATCCATTGCTGGGAAATTCCACTTTCCCGTCGATCCAGGCGTTCACATCACGAATTCGAAAACGAATGCAACGTCTGGAGAGACGGACTACGGGAATTCGCCGCTGATTCACCAGGTGGTACACGCTACCCGGTGCCAGTCCTATCAGGTTGGCCACTTCACGGATGTTCAGAAGACGATCCGCTTTACAGTCCTCGCAGTTGCCAGTAGAGGTGTCGGACATCACCCGTCTTTCACCGAAGGTCATAATCGATATCCAAATGTCCGTCACTGTCCATGGAGTCCACGATCGTGCGGATCTCAGCTTCGTGGCGTCCGTTGAAGTGCCGCAGGCGAGCGCTAAGGTTCCGCTTTGCCCAGCTTCGTTCCCAGGTGCGGGTGCGACTGCGCAAACCGCCAACGAGAACTTGAAAGTAATCCGCTTCACCGGCTACACCGTGCTTGAAGAGTCGTACCCACCTGAAACCCCTTCCACCCTCTTCGCGCATCAAATCGTCGAGCCAAGTTTCGAGCCTGCGGATCGCATGCCGGCGAGAGAGTCCGTGCGGCACACTGAGCCTGCCGAACCAGTCCCACCGACGGTCGAATTTCTCGAAATACCGAAGCTTCCGTAGTTCAAGTTCTCTGAGGTCCACGTTATGTTCTCCCTGTGTTGGATTGTTTTGGTGTCTGCATTTTTTCTCGGGCCTGATCTATCGATTGGGGAGATGGAAGTCGATGTCCAGTTCCCCGTTCTGTTTCATGGTCTTCAGGAGGTAGCGGATACCTCCCTCGTCTGAGTTGAACTTCTCGATCAACGCTTCCCCTCCGAGTTGCTCCCAGCGCCGCCCCCACGTGGCCATACGGTTTCTGAAGCCTCCAACCAACAGGTGAAAGTGAAAGTGATTTCCACTCTCGCCCTTTTCCAGAACTCGCACCCATCGGAACCGAGACGATCCGTCAGCCTTTGCAATCTCTTCTAGCCATTGGTCGCACAACTCCAACGCGCGGCGCTTGGATGGACGACCGCTTTCGATCTTTAAAGTGGTGAACCAGTTCCAATTCTGCTCAGCAATCCATTTGTAGTATTCGTTCTTGACCTGTTGTAGAGACTCGCTATCCACGACCAACCCCTTTCTCACTAATATTTGTTTGTTTACACTTCGTGGTCATCCGCGCACGTAAAAGAGTATGAAGGTTGGAGACGAAGAATAAAACGTGATTGGTTCCGGGGAACGGAGGAGGAATTTCCAAATATTCCGGAGGAATTATGCGGGCTTTGAAGTAACGCGGACCCCACTCTTAATCTTACAATTCGAGCGTTCTCCTGATCGCACTCAACGACTTCAGTGACTTGTGTTCGACCTTGGTCTTCAGCGGAGTGAAACGCGAACCCTGAAGCAACTGGATCATTCCTTTTTTCAATGCAGATCGTTTAAGCGGCCGGCCAGCGCGCTGGCGCTCATAAAGTTGCACCTGCAGTTGCTTCACCGCAGCCCCAGCTTGCCGCCAGACCGTGTCAATGGCCACGTTCTCACCGATAATGCAGAGCATATAGGGAGTTGCGCCCGCCACTTGCACAAATGTGAGTGCCTCCGGCGTGTACGACAGATCTAGTAGATCGTGCAGTAGCGACTCCTTGTCATCATGCTCAACAAGGACGAATTTGGCGCGAGGCAAAAAGGATTGCGATCGTGCGATAGTTGGGTTCGGAGCGCCACTTGAAGCATTGATGAGCGAGGTCATAGCAACATCTGGCATCCTTCGATTCACAGGAGGCTTCTTGGGGCTGATTAGCTCCTCAAGCGCGGGAGGCACCTCCAATGAGTCTGACGCGAACGCATCGGAGGCGGTGTCATCTTCACTATAGGACCCAACCGGCATCAGTTTCCCGTCTTCTATCAGTGCGTGGAACTTCACACCATCAGAATCAATGAGGTGTACGCAAAATGGGCAGATCCTCTCGCGGTCGCCGCGCTTCGGCTGAAGCCGCATGTAAACGCGGAAGCGAATTGCATAGCGCAAATAGCGCTCCATGACGTGGCGCAAGTGTGAGTTGCTGATCTCCGAAATCCTTTTTAGTTCCGTCTTCACATCCCCGGCGGTTATCCAATATGAGGGGTCGAAGAACTCGCCCAATACACTGTGACTCTCACGGTATTGCACAGTCAGGTTGTACTTCAGCCGAGCAGTTTCAAGGACGAAATCGCGATCTCCACACAAGTACTTCCATCGCTGTCGCCTGCTGTATTGCACACGCCGTTCCAGTGCTTTCCAGTCGCGCTGAGCCCGACGTCGAGCCGATCGGACTTTCGCATCAGTTCGTTTCATCGCATGCCGATCCTTCCCAAGGCCGAACTCTGGCCCGTCCTACCTGGGCTAGACTCGGAAACAACCCTCCCCGCATTAGGCGCGCGGAATGGCGGGGAGAGTGATGTCGAAGAGTATAAAGGACCGACACCGGGGCGAGTCGCACGTCCTGAAGACCCTGATCGCCCAGGGGTTATCAACCTGTTTCCACCGTTTTTTCCTCCCGTCCACAGGAATTGCACAATTTCTAGTGCTTTGGTGCTTGCACAAAATCTGCGACACTTCGAACATATGGGCAATGTCGAGCTGACGGCTTGCTGACCGGAGCGCAGTGGTATGTACCGACTTTTCGTTGACGAGGTGGGCCACGAGGACTTCGGCGGATGCGAGATACCAGAACAGCGCTATCTAGGCCTAACTGGCATCGTCATGAATCTCGCATACGAGCAGGGAGGGTTCACTGCCCGACTGAATCAGCTCAAACGAGAAACGTTCGGCCGCGAGGACATGGTGCTGCACCGACGCGAAATCCTGAATCGGTGTCCCGCGCCGTTCGACCGACTACGTGACGAACAAACCCGCTCGACCTTCGATGCCGCGTGTCTGAAGATTTACGAAGAATCACAGTACCGCGCCCTAACGGTCGTGATCGACAAAGCAGAACACAAGCGCGTGTATACCGTCTGGAGATTTCACCCGTACCACTATTGCATGACTTGTTTGCTCGAACGATACGCGCTTTGGATGACCCGACGAGGCTACAGAGGCGACGTGATGTTCGAGTCTCGGGGCAAGAAGCAAAACAAGCGTTTGGCGAAGTCCTACCAGAGAATCTTCCGGCGTGGTACGGAGAACCTAAGGGCGGATGTTTTCCAAAGATGTCTCACCACCGGCGAATTGAAAATTCAGCCCAAGTCTGCGAACGTCGCCGGATTACAGCTAGCAGATCTGATGGCCAGTCCCCTGTGCAGAGACCTTATTTGCAACAGTTTGAACGAATCGATGAAGGCCGGATTTGGCAAGGCGGTCGTGGATATAGTGCGGAAAACCAAATACGATCGCAACCCGCGCAACGGGGAAATAAAAGGCTGGGGAACCAAGTGGCTTCCAAAATAAAAACCGGACGTCTTATTTGGGCGCGTCCGGGCGACGTTCAAAACGTCCTCCTCCGCTTATTCGCGGATTGCCTACATCATGCCGTGCTTGACGACTTTATTCAACACATGTTTTCCCCTATGAATCAACACGTTAAACTCGTGGTGCACGGGTTCAAGTTATGACTACAAGAGGCCAATCCAGTTGTCACACCTGGCAAATGACTTTTATGCCATGGAGCCCCGTGGGGGAAGCAGTCCTTCAGTTCGAACGAAACTAGCCGTCTTGGAACGACTGCTCTCGCAAACTTGTTTTTCGTTCACCGTGTAGCAGATCCAATACTTTCCACCGCGCCTGTAGACACCCATCGCTTATCGGAGCACCCCCAGCAACTGCGACCGCGGTTTGTGGACGCGGTGGCCACTCGGTGCGGATGCGCTTAGTGAATCGGCTGTAGTAAAACTGTAGTAGTTCCATGCTCAGAACGGTTCAAATCCCGTCGAGACGGATCACAACGCATTTCTTGTAACTGGTTGAGGAATCGAGTAGAGTAGAGAATTTTCATAACCGATCAGAACCCTCCTGTGAACTTGAAAACCTCTGTACGGGTAACCGTACCGGGCGAACTGGGGAGTGGCAACCCAGTATCCCGAACCATTGCCGCTACGTGGCTCGACTCTCCCTAGTTAGCAGAACAGACTTCCTTTGCATCTCTCCTTTCCGCAGTGCGAGCCATAAGAATGTCTCACGTTGCTGGCATTCTTTTGGCTATCATCGTTAATCCGAAGGGCTTTGATGACCCACGACAACAAAACTCTGGCAGCGTTGCTCCATGGCCTTGACCTCGGATCGTCGGTTGCCGAGTCTGACACGGTCCTCGAAGCCTCGAGAATAGAGACCTCCGCTTTCTCGGATCTCCTCAATGACCGCGTCGACCTCATCCCTGGAACCAAAGGCTCTGGCAAAAGTGCTCTCTTTCGAATCTTCGTCGATTTTCTGCCCAAATATCTATTGAGCCAACGAAAGGTCGTTGTCGCGCACGGCATCCAGGCTCCTGGCGACCCTGTGTTCCACGCATTCGCCGATCGGTTTTCCCAACTCTCAGAGGAGGAGTTCGTTAGCTTCTGGTGCATCTATCTTGTGTCCCTTGCACATGAGCACTTCATAAAGGGATCACGATATAGCCAGTTTCTCGACAATTCACGGACAGAAATAGAGAGGTTCCGGAAAGCGTGCAGTACTGCAAGAATCCCAGAGATCGAAGCGAAGAAATCCTTAAGAGATATCCTCGAGTGGTCGTTGCACGTCCTAACTTCTTGGCGACCCAAGCTGACATATAAGCTTCCCGATGACGCGGGCGATGTGGAGCTTGACCTATTCGGATCGACAACAACAGCCTCCACAGAGAAGGCCGAAGAGGCGTCTGAGCATTCGCTACCGAAGTACGTGAATGACATCAAGCAGAACTTGGAGGCGGTACTAGACACTAGTGGCTTGTCGCTGTGGCTTATGGTCGATCGACTGGATGAGATCTTCCCGCGCCGTTCGGATGTAGAGAGAACCGCGTTGAGGGGGCTTCTTCGCGCGATGCGTTATTTTGCTTCTGCCACTATAAGGGTCAAAATATTCCTCCGTGACGACATGCTAGAGCAGGTGGTGAGGACTGATTCCGGTTTCACTGCCCTGACTCATGTGACGGTACGACAGGCAGACACCCTTCGCTGGACGCAGGATCAAATCCTTGCAATGGTCGTCAAGCGCTTCTTTGCAAATGCCCCCTTGGTCTCTTATCTGTAAGCGTCCGGTTGTGACCGTCTCGACAACCATCTAAAAGAGAGCCATTCTCCGAAGTGGACACTTAGGATAGGTGTCCACTTGGAGCAGAGATGGACACTTCCCGACAAGTTCCAGCTGGGTCAACGGCGAAGAGTGAGTTGGCGGGTGCGGTCCAGCGGCAACGGCGGAGCATTGCGGAGAAGCGGCGAATCGTCGAAGAGACGTTGGCCGAAGGCGCGTCGGTGGCACGCATCGCGCGAGCCCACGGGGTGAACGCGAACCAGGTGTTTGGTTGGCGCCGGCTCTACTTGAGCGGAAGACTGGGGGAGCAAAGGGCGACGATGAAGTTGCTGCCCGTGCGGGTGAGTGAAAGCTTGCCGCCGGTGACGACCCATGCCAGTGGCGAAGCTGCAACGTCGATCGAAGTTGCGAACCCAAAGTCTAACCCGGGAAGGATTCACATCGAACTGCGCCAAGCAAAGGTACGCATTGAAGGCGACGCCGATCCAGGGTTAGTTCGCGTATTGCTGGAGTGTCTGGCGCGATGATTGCGCTGCCAGCCAAGACGCGGATCTGGATCGCAGCGGGTGTAACTGATTTGCGGCGGGGATTCACCGGGTTGAGTGCGTTGGTGCAGACGAAGCTGGAACAGAGTCCGTTTTCCGGGCACGTATTCGTGTTTCGCGGACGGCGCGGTGATTTGATCAAAGTACTTTGGTTCGACGGCGATGGGTTGTGCTTGTTTGCGAAACGGTTGGAGCGCGGGCGCTTCGTGTGGCCGCAAGCTCAAAGCGGCACGGTTTCTCTGACGCGTGCGCAGTTATCGATGCTGTTGGAAGGCATCGACTGGCGACGGCCGGAGCGCACCTGGGAACCGCAGCTGTCGGTGTAACACGCGAGATTCTTTCCACAACTTTTTCGTGCCTGTGCCGGATGAAAACGCGCGAGTTCATGCGATACTCCGCGCATGCCCGTAGCTGCGCTGCCTGATCTGAATGTCCTTCCCGCGGAAGCGCTGCGTGCGCTGATCCTGACACAACATCAGGAACTGGTCACCAAAGACGAGCAACTACTGTCGCGCGAGCGTGAGATCGAGCATCTGAAGTTGTTGTTGTCGAAACTGCATCGCATGCAGTTTGGGCGGAAGTCGGAGAAACTGGCGAGACAGATCGAGCAGTTGGAACTGCGGCTGGAGGAGTTGCAGTCGAATACCGACGAGAAGGCGCCTAAGCCAACGGAACCGAGTTCGGTCCCAGCCTCTTGGGGTGCGAGCGCAACCAAAATCACTCGCCGTGCGTGGCCGGAGAATCTTCCGCGACAGATGCGACGGCACGAGCCGAAAGAAACGGTGTGCCCACAATGCCAGGGGGAGTTACGGAAGCTGGGTGAGGATGTTTCCGAGATGCTGGAGTACGTGCCCGCCAGTTTCATGGTGATTCGTCACGTGCGCACGAAGCTGAGCTGCACGAAGTGCGACTGCATTGTGCAGGCGGAAGCGCCGAGCCGTCCCATCGACCGCGGAGCGGCAGGGCCGGGATTGTTGGCGCACGTGCTGGTGTCGAAGTACTGTGACCATCAGCCGCTGTATCGCCAGTCGCAGATCTATGCCCGTCAAGGGGTGGAACTGGAACGCTCGACGATGGCGGATTGGGTAGGAGCCAGCAGCCGATTAATCGAACCGTTGGTAGAAGCGCTGCAAGGCTATGTGATGGAAGCTGGCAAGTTGCACGCGGACGACACTCCAGTACCAGTGCTGGCGCCGGGAAATGGGAAGACCAAGACGGGGCGCTTGTGGACGTATGTGCGCGACGATCGTCCTGCGGGCGACAAGGCTGCACCGGCGGTGTGGTTTGCCTACTCACCGGACCGCAAAGGCGAGCATCCCGAGCAGCATCTGGGCAAGTTTCGGGGTACGTTGCAGGCGGATGCCTACGCGGGATTCAATCAGCTCTACGCAGATGGGCGCATCCAGCAAGCGGTGTGTTGGGCGCATGTGCGGCGCCACTTCTACGATCTGGAACAAGCTCACGCTTCGCCGATCGCACAGGAAGCGCTGCAGCGGATCGCGGCCTTATATAAGGTGGAAGATCAGATTCGAGGCAAGCCACCAGAGGAACGACGGACGGTGCGCCAGGCGGAGTCAAAGCCACTGCTGGACTCGATGCGGCAGTGGCTCGAGGCCAACTTCTCGAAACTCTCGCGCAAGTCGGACACGACGGCCGCGATTCGCTATGCGCTCTCGCGCTGGGACGCGCTGGCACGCTATATAGAAGATGGCCACATCGAGATCGACAACAACGCTGCCGAGCGCTCTCTGCGCGGGGTGGCCCTGGGCCGGAAAAACTACTTGTTTGCAGGATCCGATGCCGGAGGAGAACGTGCAGCGGCGATCTACAGCCTGATCGGCTCAGCGAAACTCAATGGTCTCGATCCTGAAGCCTATCTGCGGGAAGTGATGACCCGCATCGCCGAACATCCCATCAACCGGATCGAGGAGCTACTACCGTGGAATCTCGCCGCCAACGTCCCGCCCACAAACGCAATCCCAGCCTAAGAGACAATGCCGGCGCCAGCGACTCCGTCCATGCGGACCTGCCGCACATCGCCGCCCTGATCGCCGATGGCGAAATCACCGTGGGCATACTCAATCCCGTGGGCTGTGTGGCAGTGGCCACCGATGGTCACAACACCTTGGCCATGCTGAAGCGTCGGCCAGATGAGACCCTCGCGCAATTGCTCACGCGGCTCGACCAAGCTATCGAGCGCGCCTGGGTAGAAGAAATCTACACCGACGAGATCAATCCTCCCGTCTCATCCACCTTCCGAGCCGCCCGTAAACGCCGAGGGTAGCCTCCGTCAAGACGGTACAGCCCGTACGCTTAC
>Ga0210384_10008147_pt1 | contig 10957 bp, 11 predicted proteins | sample IncBWH2MmetaG_FD_160574 | JGI IMG/M metagenome (GOLD analysis project Ga0210384, IMG submission 160574) | Forest soil microbial communities from Barre Woods Harvard Forest LTER site, Petersham, Massachusetts, United States - Inc-BW-H-2-M | ecosystem: Environmental > Terrestrial > Soil >...
CACCTCGGCATCGAGCAATATCGCGCCATCGGCCTCAGTATGGGCGGCAACACCCTCCTCCACATGGCGACCCTCCAGCCCGGCCGCATCTCTGCCATGGTCCTCGTCGGCGCCACCATGTATTTTCCCGACCAAGCTCGCAAGGTCATGGCCCAGATACCGGCCGAAAACATGCCGCCCTCCGAGTGGGATAGCATGTGCAAGCGCCATAAACTCGGCGACCAGCAAATCCTCAACCTATGGCAGCAAGGCCGCGCCTTGAAAGACAGCTATGACGACCTGAACTTCACCCCGCCGCAGCTCGCCAAAATCACCGCCTCCACCTTGATCGTCTACGGCGACCGCGACCCCTTCTACCCCGTTGAAATGGCCGTCGACATGTACCGAGCCATCCCCAAGTCCGCCCTCTGGGTCGTCCCCAACGGCAGCCACGGCCCGGTCTTTCTGGGCGCCGCCCCCCAATTCGCCCAAACTGCTCTCACCTTCCTCCGAGCGTAGCCGCGATCACGTCAGGGCGCGACCTCAGTCGGCCGAGTCCACACCTCCAAAAAGGGGGATTCACGCAGTTACCGCTACTCGTGCAGGACCACGGTCAGAAGAGAATTGTTGATTTTGATTTCCCCGTTGTACTCGATGAAGCCTAGCTTCCTGAATTTGTTCATGAACAAATTCACCCGCGAGCGCGTTGTGCCGATCATTTCCGCCAGCGTTTCCTGCGAAACCTTCTGCAGCACTCGCTCCGGCTCGTCTTTCTTACCATAGCGTGCTAGCAGCAGCAGCGTGCGGGCCAATCTCTTCTCCGTGGAGTTGAAGAGCTGATCGACCAGGTCCGCCTCAACGCGAATGTTTCGTGCCAGCATGTAGGTGATGAAGCGATCGGAAAGTGTGGCTTCCGCGTGGAGCGCGCGCATCATTTCGTCTTTCTCAATGATGAGGATCGTCGTCGGCAGGATCGCGGTCGCTGTCCCCATGCGAATCGTCTGGCCTGCCATCCCGCCTTCTCCAAAAAAGTCCCCGGAGCCAAAAATCGCCACGACCGCTTCCTTGCCGGTCTCATTAACTACCGTGAGCTTTACGCTTCCTTTCTGGACGTACATGACGCTATCGGCGGCCTCGCCCTGAGAGAAGATGGTTTGCTTTTTCCGGTACTCGGCAACCTTTCTCGATGCTCCGACGGATTCGAGATAGACCTGTGGATTGAAGGCTCCTTTGCTTTTAGGTTTCATGCTTGGGGTACCCCGGGAGTTTTAGAGGATTTCGATCAATGCACAGGGGCGAAACAACCTGACTCTGCCGGTAGCCTGGGGCTACGCGAGTGAGGAGAATTGCACAGTTACGAAGCACAGCCAGAAACCATTGGGTAGCGTAGTACTATCTCACACCACGTGTCAAAACCCATTTTGATGTACCGGGCGGGCGGGACTTGACAAGTCGTCTGAGCTTCCATTGCTCAACTAGCCCCACGACGGGCGTAAGCGAGAACGATGAATGTGGGTCACTCGTTCCATTCTGATCTCGCACCTATGCGTTAATTTTACTGCCCCGCAGCGGCCTGCCTGGACTCCACGGGAAACGGCCGTCGCCGTTTCATGGCGTAAAGTGCTGAATCTGCTTCACATAGCAGACTCTTAATCGAATCCCCGTCTTGCGGATACACGGCCACACCGAAGCTGATGGACAGCCTGGGTCCCTTGCCATCATTGGCAACCCTCTCGCAGATGCGTCCTGCCACCGCGCCGGCAGCTTCCGCGTTTGTTTCCGGCAAAACCAGAGCAAATTCGTCGCCCCCAAAGCGCGCCGCCGTATCGATGTCCCGGCAGCAGAAGGACAACACATCAGCCACCCGGCAGAGCGCTTGGCTTCCTACCAAGTGTCCGTACTGGTCGTTGATAAGCTTCAAGCCGTCCAGGTCGAACAGCAGTACGGCAAAGTTCCTTCGGGAGCGTTCACAGCGCTTGATCTCCATGTCCAGCACATCCACAAGACGCCGGTAGTTCGCCAGACCGGTCAGCGGGTCGCTGGCTGCCTGTCGGCGCAGGTGATCCTCCAACTCTCGCTGTTTTGTGACATCTTCTACGATCAACTCGTACGCGCCTAGCTCACCCTGGACGCTGATCACTTCCTGCCCGCTCAGGTGGACCTTCAGGGATGTGTGATCTTTCCGTTTCCATTCCATTTCGACAGGGTTAACTAGACTTCTGCCAAGTTGCTCAAACAATTGAACCCCTTTGGCAGCTTCCTGAGCAATATCCCTCCCGAGATTCATCATCAAGAGTTCTTCTCTCGACGCATAACCAAGCATCTTGGTCATGGTGTCGTTGACTTCCAGGAGCCTGCCGTCGAGACCGCAGCAGCAGATGCCGTAATTCAGATTTCCGGCCAAGGCCCGGTAACGTGCTTCCGACCGTCCCAATTCTTTTTCCGCTCGATTTCGAGCATCGCGTAAGGCCTTCTCATCTTGAGTTCGATGGATGGCCACAGGGAGATGGCTAATGCTGTCGATTTCAATACAGTCGCTGGCGCCCTTCAGGATGAGATCCGCAATGGTTTCTCGTTTCACGAAGTACACCAGGTAGATCAGCGGGATCTCCTTCTTCATTTCCCGCAAGGCGTCTAATGCCTGTGTTCCCTCCCAGTTAGAGCTGGGGTATTCTGCGAGAATCAGATCGAAGTCCTGCGAATCAAGCCGGCCGGCAAACTGCTCGGGAGTTACCACCACCTCCGAAGTGACCGTGAAGCCCACCCTCTTGAGCTCATGCAAGCAGCGTTCAATATCCATCAGCGAACGATGAATGAACAGAATGCGCAAGAAATGCTGTCTGCCCTCCATCCCGCCCAGGAGACTGTTTTGATCGGTTTGTTTAAGTTGTAGCATTCCCAGCCAATCCGGGAACTCGGTCCCATTTGCGGCAAACTCGCAACCCGGATTATTGGAGTTCGCCTATACGCAGCCTGGCCGAAAGGACAGTTAAACGTCTGTTCCGTTTTGGACACTTTTCTCCCCTCCCTTGACTGATACGACACTTTTGACCCTGGCGCGGATTTGGGCGAAAACTCCTGATTTTAGGTGAGTTACCAATTCCTCGGGCGGCCACAGGGCAATACCCAAAGGTGTTCCAAATCGGACAGACTCCGATTGTTAGTTCGCCCTAAGATTGCCGCTGCATCGATGACGACGGCAGCATCACGAGGCTACTAGCATGGCTGGAAATGAATCTCGCACCAAGTGGGCGCCGAACCGGCCTTCGTTGCATCGGCAATACTTCCGCAGAAAGGAAACCCTCCTGCGCGGAGAAGAAAGCATTCTAGAACTGATTTCGCAGGGTGCGCCGCTCCCGGGGGTCTTGAACAACTTGTGTGCGGCGATCGACCTTCAGATAGGCAATGTTGTCTCTGTTATTTTGCCGCCCGGCGACCACGAACTCGATACGAATGCAAAAAACGCCTTGCAATTCGGCCTGCATGTTTTTTGGTCTGCCAGTATCCCGTTGCGGGATGAGCAGGTTCTGGGCTCTTTTCAGATGTACTGCTGTGTCTCGCGGAGCCCCTCATCGTTTGAATTGCAGCTCATCGAGCGCGTCACCCATCTCGCGGCCCTCGCCATTCGGCGCCATAACGACCAAGAGGATTTTGAGACGTTCTCCTGGAATTGGTCGCTTGAGTCCGAAACTACTTCGTACGGGCAGGTTTACCTCAATTGACCTTGCCACCAGACACGGAACGTGCGCCCAGCGGCGATCGCACCAGCGTCCTTGTTTCTGAGACCAGCAAAATGCACTGCGATCTCTTCCGCTTGGCGTTTGCCGCCGTTCGCGACCGCTTTCACGTCAGTGCTGCTGCATCTAACGTCGCCGAAATCTTGCGGGCGGTGCAAGAAGATCGGCCCGAAATCGTCATCGTCAGCGACCATTTGGAGGATGGACCCCTGGCTGGCATTCGCCTCGTGCCGGAGATTCGCAGGATTAATCCTGCCTCCAGAATTCTCGTGGTCATGAGCGTTTCCGATCGAGCCTTGATCATCGAGGCTTTCAGGTCCGGCGCTGATGGCGTCTTCTGCCGTAACAGCCCATTCGATCTGCTGTGGAAATCCCTGGACGCCATCGTTCAAGGCGAGGTCTGGGCAAACTCTGCCGAACTCCGTTACGTTTTGGATGAATTCCGCAAGGCCCCCAAACCCCTGACCATCGATCCGGTGGTAGAACAACGCTTGACCAGGCGCGAAGCAGACGTCGCTCGCGAGGCCGTCGAAGGCCTTTCCAATCGACAGATTGCCCACAAACTGGGCCTGGCCGAGCACACCGTTAAGAACTATCTATTCAAGATCTTTGATAAGTTGGGCGTCTCGAATCGCGTCGAGCTGGTGCTCTCGTGTTTGCGCAAGGAACAAGCTGCTCGCCAAGACGCCGTCGTGCACATGGCCCTGGACGTTACCCAGTTTCCTGCCGCAAGAGGTGGGGCCATTCACCAAACCCAACTTAGACTCCAACCCACCAGTTCGGCTCTCTGATTCGCACTACCCGTGCGCTGCGGAAGCCTCGTCGCGCATCTTAGCCTGCAAGGGGATGGCTATCTTTACCGTCGTGCCTCTGCCTTCGGAGACAATTTCAAAGGCCCCGCCCAGCGCCGTGACCCGTTCCCGCATCCCTCGCAGACCCACTCCCGACATTCCCACCGACGAAATTCTCGCCAGCGTCTCGGCCGGTATTCCTCTTCCGGCATCCGTAACCTCTAGCGCCAGGCCGCCCGAAAACTGATAGATGCGAATGTCCGCTGTCAGGCTCTCCGAATGACGATGGACGTTTGTCAGACACTCCTGCACCAGCCGGAAAACGGCGGTCTCCAGGTCCGATGGCTGCCGTTCTAAGTCGGAAGCCATTTCCAGGTGCACTTTGATACCGCTCCTTTCTTCAAATCCCTCCGCGTACCACACCAACGCGCTCTTCAGTCCAGTTTCGTCCAGCAACGGAGGGTGCAGAAGGTAGGAAACCGTGCGTACGCTGTCGGAAACTTCTTTAGCCAATGCCGCGCTTTCCGCCGCGGTCTTAGCCACACTGGCGCTGAGTTTGTGAGCTTCTCTTTCCAACCGGTGGAGATTCATGGTCAACAGCGCCAGGGATTGCCCGGTGCTGTCATGCAAATGCCGCGCTAGCTTCCGCTGTTCTTCGTCACGGACTCTCAACAGTTGTGCCGACAGATCCCGCAGACTCTCATTGGTTACCTCCAGCAGGGCGGTCCGCTGCTGGATGCGGTCCTCGAGTTCGTTCTGGATGGTCAGCAACCGCGCCTGGACTCCCCGCTGCTTGGCAATCGTGCGCCGGCTCAGGTCTCCGAAAACGATGATGGCCACCGAAATCACAAAATAAGCGATGGCGCTGTTGCGCTCTTCCCGGGTCGCGATCCGCAGCGAATACAGCGGAGCAATGAAGAAAAACTTGGCAGCCACCCATCCCGCCACGGCGCCAAACAACGAGGGCCACAGGCCCGCGTACCACACCGAAAAAGCCGTGGCGATAAAGAAAGTCGTGTACGGGTGGGCATCCGCCACGAATTGACTGAGCAGTCCACGGAAGGCCAGGGCCGCTCCCGCGGCAAGCAGCGCAGCCAAATAATGTCGAGGCTGGCTTTCTCGAAAACCGCGAAAAAGAAAATTTGAGGCTTCCATGTAAACACCTCCCTTCCCGCAAAACGACGGATTTTGGCCAGAGGCTAACATTGGCAGGACACGGAAACTGTCTAAAAAGGAACAGGTTCCATTTTTTGGTAGGTCTCCAAGAAAACCCCGCAGACCGTCCCAAATGGTACGGTTTTACTCCGAGCGGAGTGCCATCATGGAACGGTCATGCCGAACAAGAAACTCCAGAAGCAATCCGACGAAGCGCTACTTTCCGAGGTAAAGAAGGAAATGGCACAGCCCCGTGCCGCGGAGTCCACTCGCAGCGAGCTATTGGCCCAGGACGAAACTCAGATCGTCCAGCGCACCGCAAAAGAAAAGGCCATGCGAAATCGTTGGCTCGCCTTCTTGGTCATCATCGTTGCGGTCATCTCTCTACTTTTCGCCCACGGACAATGGGGCGGCGCTTACGTCGAGCGTCAGAAAACCTCCTTCTTTGAATCCGGCGCCCGAGAAGCGCTCAACACCATTGGCGCCGCAGCGGTCAGCTACTCCGCCGAGCACGGCAAGTTTCCCGCCACGCTTGCCGACATGGGGCCGCAAGGGGCCAAACTCCTCGATGACCCGTTGTCGGCTGGCGCAATCATGGGCTACACCATCGCCTATCATTCCTCAGACGCCGGAAAGGGTTACGGCCTAATGGCCGATCCGCGGACCAGATTCGGACGCAACTTCTTCACCGATCAAACCAGGGTCCTGCGAGTTGGAAAAGATCAGAGAGGCCCTCAGTACAAGTAACAAATAGTCCCCACTCTACGGTCAAGCGATGAAACATGTGGTCACGATTCCGAACGGATGGGCCGATTACCTAAGACGCGAAGAACAAACCGGCTTGGGATATCAGGTCGTTTCCGTGAACCTGAAAGACGGCCGGACCTTCGGCCAAGTAGTCGTCAGCGAAGGGTGCGTCATCCAGGTTCGCGGCCACCGCGAGGTCCCCTTCCAACAGGAGGAGGTCGCCTCGGTCCAAGTGAATCACAGGCGTTGGAATTTCCGGGTGGCAGATTCCGCCATGCCGCTGGAAGGAAAAAGCTAAAAATGGAAAACAACACACTGGCTGGACGTGATGCGGCTCCCGTTCACTCTATGTATGTGGACAATCCGCAGCTCCGGTCTCAAAGCACCAACTCCTCACCCAACGATGCAACGGTAACCGGCGCCGAGTTCTTTGCGCAGTTGCGCGCAGCGCTGACCTCCAACCTACCGGACGATTCAGAAAGATCCGCGATTCTGGCGCGCTTGGACACTCTGGAAAAAGCCAAAGGCTACACCTTCCTCCGCCACTATTCGGCCTTCATCGCCGGCGCCGCGAATCACATGGCCGTGGTATCCCCTTTCGTTCCAGGCCTGACATCGATCCTGACCAGAGCGTGACCGAGCCGTTCTTGAAAAAATGTAAGCCTTTCCCTCTTCTCTCGGTGTTACCCCTGCCACGGCGAATTGATCTCGCCCCGGTTGTAGACTTCGCCCCCTGTAGCGGCCGCCGACCGTGGCGCGCGCTTTCTGCCGCCATACCCCAGGCCCACCCTTGCTCTGCGACCCTCGCCCGCAACCATCGTCCTTCCGCCCCCCAGCAACCCGATCCTTATCTTCCCGTTCGCTCGGCTGCTCGCATTTGACACGCCAGCCGACCGCATCCCTTCACCCTCAATTTCGCTTCCTCCGCAACTCCCGGTACAATTGCCCGACGTGTACCTAACGATCACAATGACTCACGCTCCTGCCACCGATCTCGGCTTCCTGTTGCACAAGAAGCCGGGCAAACTGCATTCCGTCTCGCTCTCATTCGGTCAAGCCCATGTCTTTTATCCGGAAGCAACGGAAGCACGTTGCACCGCAGCACTGCTGATTGAAGTCGATCCCGTCGATCTCGTTCGCAAACCCGGTGGGCCCTCAGGCGAAGGTGGCCACCTCGATCAATATGTCAACGACCGCCCGTACGTATCTTCCTCGTTCACCAGCGTCGCTCTCGCCCGCGCTTTTGGTACTGCCATCAGCGGGCGAAGCAAGAACCGCCAAGAGCTGGCCGAGACGGAATTGCCGCTGGAAGTTCGCATCGCCGTCATCCCGTGCCGTGGCGGAGAGGCATTCCTCCGGCGTCTCTTTGAACCGCTTGGTTACGAAGTGACCGCTGCGCGTCACACTCTCGATGAGCAGTTTCCGGAGTGGGGCGAAAGCCGCTATTGGAGCGTAACGCTCGTCGTCAAAAAGCGTCTCCAGGATCTGTTGCAACACGTCTACGTGCTGCTACCTGTGCTCGATGACGACAAGCACTACTGGGTCGGCCAGGATGAAGTCGAGAAACTCTTGCGCCGTGGAGAAGGGTGGCTTCCGTCCCATCCGGAGCGCGAAGAAATCACACGCCGCTATTTGAAGCACCAGCGTCGCTTGATGCGCGGAGCCCTCGCTCGCCTAACGGAAGACGACAACGATCCCGATGAAGCCGCCGAAGCACACGCCGCCGAGGAAGTCGTTCTCGAAGAGCGCATTAGCCTCAATCAACAGCGCCTCGGTGCGGTTCTCGCCGCCTTACGACAGTCCGGTGCCAGGCGCATTCTGGATCTCGGCTGTGGGGAAGGCCGATTACTATCGCTCCTTCTCGCCGACGCCACGTTCGCCGAGATCACTGGGATCGATGTGTCTCCGCGCGTCTTGGAAAAGGCTGCAGATCGGCTCCGCCTCGAATCTCTCCCCCCTTGCAAACGGGAACGCATCAAGCTATTGCAGGGTTCGCTGATGTATCGGGACTCGCGCCTCGCGGGCTACGATGCTGCCGCCGTCGTCGAAGTCGTGGAGCATCTCGATCCGCCGCGCCTCGCCGCCTTCGAGCGCGTGCTCTTCGAGCATGCTCGTCCGCTCACGGTGGTTGTGACCACACCCAACCGCGAGTACAACGCCAAATTCGAAACCATGTCGGCCGGAGCGTTCCGCCACAAGGATCACCGCTTTGAATGGACTCGCCAGGAGTTTCAAGCCTGGGCCGGTCGCGTGGCCTCGCAGAATGCCTACGGCACTTCGTTTTTGCCGGTCGGCGAAGAGGACGCCGCCCTTGGCCCGCCCACGCAAATGGCCATTTTCCGGCGAACCGACTGAAGAACATATGAAGGAAAAATTCTCATTCCCGGACTTGTCTTTGGTAGTCCTGATCGGTGCATCCGGCTCAGGCAAGAGCACCTTTGCTCGTAAGCATTTTCTTCCGACCGAAGTCATTTCCTCCGACTATTGTCGCGCCCTCGTTTCCGATGACGAGAATAATCTAGCCGCCACCAACGATGCTTTCGAGATCCTTCATTTCATCGCCGGCAAACGCCTTGCCGCAGGCCGCTTGACCGTTGCCGACGCCACCAACGTGAAGCCGGAAGACCGCAAGCCGCTGATTGAACTGGCACGGCAATATCATTGCCTCCCGGTCGCCATCGTTCTCAACATGCCGGAACGCCTCTGCCAGGATCGCAATCAAGTTCGTACCGACCGGCGCCTTGGCAATCACGTGGCGCATCGTCAGCTCCAGAACCTCCGCCGCTCGCTGCGCGGCCTCGAACGCGAGGGCTTTCGGCACGTTCTCATCGTTTCTTCCCCGGAAGAAGCCGATTCCATCGTTCTCGAACGCGTGCCGCTCTACAACAACAAGAAGACCGAAACTGGGCCGTTCGACATCATCGGCGATATCCATGGATGCTACGACGAACTGACAGCCCTTCTAATGCAACTCGGCTATGTTCCGGCACAGACCAACGGGAACCCTACCGCGCAATCTAGCTTCATCCCGCCCGCTGGCCGAAAGGCGGTGTTTCTTGGGGACCTCACCGACCGCGGCCCGAATTCGCCGGGAGTCCTGCGTCTCGTCATGCACATGGTCTCCCAGGGCTCGCGTACTGCGTTCCTGGTAATCACGACATCAAGCTCCTTCGCAAGCTTCGCGGCCGCGACGTCCGGCTTACCCACGGCATCGCCGAGACACTCGCGCAACTCGACAAAGAGCCGCCGGAATTCCGCACTCAGGTCGCCAAGTTTCTCGACGCTCTCGTCAGCCACTATGTTTTTCACGAAGGCCGCTTGGTCGTCGCCCACGCCGGAATGAAGGAGGAAATGCAGGGCCGCGGCTCCGGCAAAGTCCGGGACTTCGCCTTGTTCGGCGAGACCACCGGCGAGGTTGACGAGTTCGGTTTGCCCGTTCGCTACAACTGGGCCGCCGACTATCGCGGTCCGGCGATAGTCGTGTACGGCCACACCCCTATTCCGGAGCCTGAGTGGCTCAATCGCACCATCAACATCGATACTGGCTGCGTTTTTGGTGGGAAACTCACCGCGCTGCGCTATCCGGAAAAAGAAATCGTTTCTGTTCCTGCGGGGCGGGTTTACCACGAGCCTGTCCGTCCTCTCCGCCCCAAGCGGCCTCCCCGGAACTGAACGCCCAGCAGCTTCACGACGACCTGCTCGAATTGGAAGATGTCACCGGTAAGCGTTTTATCGGTACGCGCCTGCACCACAACATCACTATTCCCGAGCAAAACGCCATGGCTGCGCTCGAAGTCATGAGCCGCTTCGCCGTGAACCCGAAATGGCTGGTCTATCTTCCTCCAACCATGTCCCCGACGGAGACCAGTCGCGAGGATGGTTTGCTCGAACATCCTGCCGAGGCCTTTGCTTATTTCCGCCACGAAGGCGTTCCGAGCGTTATCTGCGAAGAAAAACACATGGGCTCGCGGGCGGTTGTCGTGCTTTGCCGCGACGAAGAGGTCGCTCGCAAGCGCTTCGGCGTGATTGCCGAAGGCATCGGCGTCTGTTACACGCGCACCGGCCGGCGATTCTTCGAATCCAGCGACCTTGAGTCGCAGTTTTTGCATCGCATCCGCGAGGCCGCGGACCGCAGCGCTCTCTGGGACTCTCTCGACACCGATTGGCTCTGTCTCGATGCCGAGCTGATGCCCTGGTCTGCCAAGGCCCAGGAACTCCTTCGCCGCCAGTATGCTGCCGTCGGAGCCTCTGCCCGCGGCGCGTTCCACCAAGCCATTGCTGGACTTGAGCAAGCCGCCCCACAAGACCCCGAGATTGCACGGCTTCGCGATCGCATTCGGACCCGCGCTTCGCTCGCCGAGCTTTTCGTCGCCGCCTATCGCCGCTATTGCTGGACCGTCCAGTCTCTGGACGACCTGAAGTTCGCTCCGTTCCATTTACTCGCATCCGAAGGCAAGGTTTACTTTGACCGGGACCATGTCTGGCACATGGAAACTCTCGCTTCTCTTTGTCGCGCCGATTCGTCGCTGCTCCTCTCCACCCAGCATC
>Ga0210384_10008150_pt1 | contig 10953 bp, 12 predicted proteins | sample IncBWH2MmetaG_FD_160574 | JGI IMG/M metagenome (GOLD analysis project Ga0210384, IMG submission 160574) | Forest soil microbial communities from Barre Woods Harvard Forest LTER site, Petersham, Massachusetts, United States - Inc-BW-H-2-M | ecosystem: Environmental > Terrestrial > Soil >...
GTCACCGTTCTAGGGGTGACCAGAATGAGCGGCCTTTTCCATCCAGACCAAAGCCTTCGCAACACGACCCAGAACAGCTTGTGCATCGCAGTGAGCCGACGGCGAGGTCGTTTGGCGCGCAGAGCTAACAGTTGCTGGCGGAGAGCCAGATTTTCGAGGATGAGGCCCTCTCGGGAACCAAAAGCAGAGACAATCCAGCCGAGGAGATGCCGGAGTGGTGCGATCATGGCGAGAATCTTACCGGAATTCTCTGCATCGACCTTATCGCCAAAGCGTTGATTCTGCGAGTGCACAAAGTTTTGACGAATGACAGCTGTACTGCTTCTTTGTCCTGGGACACGACCGGCGACGCATCCTCCACTTCAATGTAACGCGCCATCCGACGAGTGCCTGGATTGCGCAACAGCTACGTGAGACATTTCCTTACGAGTCCCCAGCCAAGTTTCTTCTGCTCGATCACGACTCCAAGTACGGCACCGAAGTTCCCGTCGCGATTCGCACCATGGGGATCACGGCGGTGCGGACCGCGGTTGGCTGTCCCTGGCAGAATGGGGTCGCCGAACGATGGGTCGGCAGTTGCCGTCGCGAGCTGCTGGACCACGTGATTGCCATCAGCGAATCGCATTTGAAGCGGCTGCTCGCGGGTTACGTCGATTACTATCACCACGACCGCACGCACTGTGGACTTCAAAAACAGACACCGGAGGAGCGACCGCGAAGCTCGGGTCGAGGCTCGGTAGTTGCGTGGCCTCGTGTCGGAGGTCTTCATCATCGTTACGAGCGCGCTGCCTGATGGGCTGAGCAGCGGAGTTCCTGCCCTGGCGAATCATCTGCGCGCACAATGTTCCTCATTGCGGCGCGAAATAGCCTTAGTTGCACCATCATTGTCTTGACTCTTGATCCTTGCCAGCGTAACCGCTAACTTCTCCCCAGAAAACGGCGCATTTTAAATTTTGGCTAATGACAAGGGTCGGGAACTTCACTTGCACCATATCAAGAAAGTGAGAACACACCGACATTTGAGATTCGAGCGTTCCAACGTCATCGTCTGCTGTCAGCCATGCCACAAAGCGTTAGAGAAGAACAGTGAGTCGTGATGGCGTCATCGAAGAAAAGAACGCGCGAAGAATTGATCGCAGCCGGATACTGCCCCATCTGTAGCAAACGCACCATCACGTCGGCCTGTCCATCGACTTCAGCATGCCCGGATAAATGACGGTCACCCAGCTGGAACCAGGTGTGTACCGCAACTCCGTGTAGCACTTGAGACAGAAACAGACCGTAAGAATATCGGTGCATTGCTCAGTCTCGACCAACTCGCCGTCGCAAGGAAATTCGCGATCAAGTTCATTGTGCCGCATGCGGAACCAGCTTTCCGCGACCAGTTCAGATGATGATGACACCCTCCGCCGATCAACTCAAGCCCTTGGATTGGCGACGTAGCTTGACCAACATGCAAAGCTGTGCCACGCTCTTGAGCAGTCCCTCCCTGTCTTCCCTCCAGTAAAGCTGCTCCCGCAAAACTCGGCCATATGTTCAGTGTTTTTGAATACGAGATCAGGATTCGTGAATTGATACAGCTCTTTGCACGCGAGCGCGATCCCGAAAAGTTGAAAGTGTTGGCCGCCGAACTCCAGCAGCTCTTGCTGGAATCCACGCTGCGCAAGCCTGGGCGGAAGTAAATGAGTTTCGTGCTCAGCCCTTCCGTTCACCGCTACGGTTGTGACAGACTGCTTCAGGCGCTCGGCATCTTTATAGTAGCGTCGGTGTCCGCCTCAACAACGACATCAACATCGGCTCCGGGTTTGAGCCGAACCTTTTCGCCAGTCTCATCGGTCAAGACGTTCTCTATCCGGATTTCGCGATACAGTTCTTCACCCTCGTGAACGCTGATTTGGGCCTTTTCCGGTTCGTCTGAAAGGAGAGGCTTGAGCACCTCCTGCACCGTGCCTCGCATCTTCCTGCGTTTTCTCTTCGTCATAACAGCCTCCTCTACAGCTTTCGCCCAACCCGCCGACCGTTAGAAGTCGCTTTTCCGCGACTGCGACAACCTCAACACCGCAAAGTCATCCATTTTTTAATGTAGATCATCTGGCAGGCGACTCGTTCGTTCGTGACGCAATATCACGGCTAGGTCTCCGAGGTTTCGTTGGGAACTCCTGACTGTGATGGCACTTCCTCGCTCAAAAGCTCCTTAACCATCGAGAACAAGCTACCGGCTTTCGTCTTGTCCACAACCTTGCGGACTCCAAAGTCGTCGGCTGTCATGAGATCCAACGCCGATCGGTAAAGCGTGTGTATGACAATCGGAATCGATGGCATGAGGCTATGAATTTGCCTAGCTGCCTCAAGTCCATCCATGCGCGGCATTGCCAGATCCAGAATGATGAGGTCCGGATAGAGTTCTTTCGCTTTTGCTACCGCTTCTACGCCGTCCACTGCTTCGCCACAGACAATCCAATCCGGATTAGATTCGAGCGAAGCACGAACTGCTCGTAGGACGGATTCATTGTCATCGGCGATCAGGATACGCTTCGGCACAACTTCCCCAAGCTTGGGCGCAAAAGTATTGAGGACCCCGGTAAGGCGCAATCCTGTCAAGACGGTAGCGTCCGACCAGAAGCAGCGCCGCGAACTAGCGAAACTAACATCCGCGCTGATTAAAACCGGAGCCCCGCGTCGGGTTGGGGCGACTATCTTGGGAAAAGCCGCATGGACGACGCGGGGCTGGTCATCCAACATGGGCCTAAAGTCTTGCTAGCGAGCACGCTACTTCACTGCTGGCCACGCTTCAAATACGGCCAAGTCGGTAGCTGGATGGGGTTTTTCCGGTATGAGAACACAGAAGCCGCTCGGCTCGTTGCAGTACCTGCGCACTCTTAGCTCCGGGGTTATTTCTTCGCTGCGCAAACAGCGCATTGTGCGATGTGCTTATGAAGGTCGGCGCTGGCCTGTGCGGCCGTGTCCATCAGGCGGTCCAGTTCGGCTTTCGGCGTCTTTTGGTTGTAGAACTTCGACCAGTAAGCGGACCACGCCGCGACTTCGGCGTTCAACATCGTTTCCTGGGTCGTGCAGGCGGGAACCAGTTCGTCCATAATTGAGTGGAATTTTACTCCTGGCCTGTATGCGCGGCCTGTCCTAATCCCGCGCTTCGTCAGTGTATCGGCGCACAATCTGGTGCGCGCGCTGGCGTGAGATTCCATACCGCTCCGCAATCTCGCGGTAGGTTCGTCCCATCGTGACGAGGCGGGAGATCTCGCGATCACGTGCCCTTTGCGCAGGGGATCTGGGCTTGCGTTTTGACTTCCGCGCCCAGGGGCTAATGCCGATCGCACGCGCTATACCGGAAACCCTTGTGGGCGAGACTCCGCATCTCTTCGCGATAGTGACCTGGGTAAGGCTTGTCCCAGTGAGCAGCTGTTCGATCGAAGTCCTGATCACGGGCGGTAGCTTGCGAGGCATGGCGGACCTAGGGCAGAGTCTTCAACAGTTCGTATGGTCTCACCTTCAACGCATGTGCCAGACGGCATATGGTCGTCAACGACGGGCTCTGCAGGCCCCTCTCCAAAAGGCCGACGTAGTTTCGGTGCAGATCCGCCAATTCCGCGAGCCTCTCCTGTGAAATATCGGCCTTCACTCTGAGTTCTCGCAACCTTTTGCCAAATGCTCGGCGGGGATCTGAGGGCACGTGACAGATGATTGCGGCTGCACACGATAACGTCTACACAGGAATAGAGTGGCACATTATAATGTTCTTTTATCTTGACAGCGCGTAGCACCTGTCCTAAAGTCGTGCGCGTTCTAATCGGCCCCATAAGTTGAACAATGGCGGGCTTATGGCGCAACCGTGGAACGTTTTGGTTTCTAGTTGGCTGGACGCAGTCTTCACGCTGGTGGCCTTTCTCGCGATTTCGCTTCTGCGGCGACGCGGGTAGCGGGTGGACGGAAGAATCAACCGGTGACGTGGGCTCAAACGAACCATTGCCACGGTAATTAAGCCGTGACCTACTCGGTTGTGCCTACCGAAAACTCGATCCAGCGGTTTCCCGTCGAATGTCACATTGTTACTTCCCGGTTACCTTCTTAACCCCAGGCTCCAGTTCTCTTCCCGCATATCGCTCGAATGGGATTTGCAGGATACACAGTAGCACCAGACGCTGCGACCGATCCACTCGTTGGATACTCCTTCTCCTACTCGATCGACGGTACCCCGAGCCGTCGCTGTGGGGAATGACGCGCGGATATGGCATTCCCATACCGAACGCGTCCTCCCGTTTTTTCACGTCGCCCGGACTTACGCCTGAGAAAGCAACCCGGATCCGGACCTCTCCCGCGAGCGGTTGGTATAGAAGCTTCCCGAAGGCAAGACCTTGAGTTTCGATTCGTCAAACTTGTCGCCGTAGCCTATACGCCAAGTTCCTGAAACAACGGTTGCGATACGATCAACGCGGTGCGAGTGCGCGGCAATCAGCGTGTGCCTTAGCCGCGGGGTGGGCTTGGGATGGGATTTTCCCTCAACGGCGGTCGTATTTACTTCTCTTCCATGAGCAATACTGAGCAGCAATAACCCACGATCACGGTCATAGTTGACTAGATACAAAGTGAGGACTAGGAGGCACTATGTTAGGTTACGGTTTGATAGGAACACTTGTTGTAATTGCGTTGGTTATTTTTATCGTGCGCGCTCTATGACCCCATAAGCTCCGGCAATGGACAAAAAGGAAATTAATTCTCCGAACTTGACCGCTAACTTTCTCTTCTGGGTCTGTGGCGTTGGAGGTCTGTTGTTGTTCGCTCTGTTGGGACACTACGTTTGGAAGGCTTTCTGAGGCAGGTCGGACCCGCCAAAATTTCCTGTAAGTTGCTGATTCTGCTGGGCGATTTCCACCATTTTGCGTTTAAAAGCCCCGTGGCGTTTGCGGTCGGCTGTGGCTCGTCCGGGTCGTGGCGAGGCTTACATCGCTTCTAGTCGCGGGGTTTTCTACGGTAGCGGCTCTGCGTAGTCGGGGACGGTCCTTGACGTTCAGGCCCCATTTCGGCTTCACGCGAGTTAGGTTTGGATCGCTAGGGCGGTCGGGCAGAGGCCTGTGTGGCTCCAAACGTGATTGCAGTGGCCACAGGTGATGAATATTAGTTTCGGGCTCCCGCGGGTTACTCGCGGCGCGCCTCGCGGGATTGTCTTGCGGCACCCTGAGCAGGGGACGGCGTCCGGGTTGGGCCGGGGCGGCGTATATGCTTGGGCGCTGGTGGCGCCGGGACAGGCAAAAGGCGAATAGAATCATGTCCTTTCAACAGTTTCTGACAACATTGTCCTCCCATCTTTCTCCGCGGTCGAACTGACCAACATGGCCGGCAGCTCGCCACTCCAGGTGACCATGCGGCGGGTTGTCTTATTGTTTTGAGATCAACCTCGACCGGACCTCGTGCGCCACACTTGAATGGATTGTCACTCTTAGCCTCGGTGATTAAATCCACGCTCCGCGAACGCCTCCACCGTGCTGCGATTTGCCGATGCTGGACGCACTACTCGTCACCCTCAAGCTGCGGAGCACAGGGTCGCCGCCGAGCGAATCGGTTTCGAGTTGATACCCGTGCTCGAGATGCCAGAGCAGGTCTTGTTCAGTCTCCCTTAGCTTCGGCGGAACTTCAGGTGCTCGCTTTTTCGAGCCCGCTTCTTGGCGGCCATGGATGTTTCGTCCAGCTAGCAGTCGCTCGCGCTAGGACTTCTTCTCTCTTTTTCACTTGGGCCAATGTGCCACGTGGAGCAGCTGCGATCTTAGCTCGGGTCGCAGCTTGGTCAGTGAACCTTTCAAGCGGTTTTCTTCGTGTCTGCGCGAATTTTTCCGTGATGCGGAGGGCGCACCTGGCATGCTGAGGCATGAAAACCAACAAGCACGGAAGGACAAAAGATTTGAGTGTTGGAGCTTTCAGCTACCGATTGCGTGAATTCAGAATTTGGCGCAGCCGTTCCTTGAGGACTATTTCCGCCGGAGACTTGCCTCTGGCGTTTAGCCAATTTTCAAAATCGCAGGCTTTCACGACATGGGTGACTTCCGGTTGCCGCACTTTGACGGTGACGGTCGTGAGACCTGAGCCGATCTCGCCTACCCAGTCCTGTGTGCGCAAAGCTGCGAGGGCCTGCGCAACAGCTTCGTAGAGTGTCGCGGCGGTGACATCGAGCGAATGGGCCACCTGGTTCAAATCGTGGTCACCGTGCAGGACTTGAGAGGCAAAAGGACGAATTTAACATATTCGTCTTTTGTTCGCCTTCCAATCAACCGAGGTATATCACACCTGCAAAAACACCCATTATCTGTGAATATTCGCTTATTGGATGTACCAGTTGCCTAGCCCTTTCGATGGAATTGGTATAACGTATATGCATTATTTCGCTAAAAAGGAGAATTTTAGCAAGTTGGATATACCATTGAATAAATCTGCCGGCAGATTTTCCTCGCGTGCACGGGAACGCCTTTCAACCGTGCTGCAGACCGCCAAAGAGCTTGTCAGCATTGAGGATGCTGTAAAGGCTCTCGGCGTCGATCGGCAGACCGCTGCGAAAACCCTCGCGCGGTGGCAACAGCAAGGCTGGCTCAAACGTGTCGGGCCTGGGCTTTACGCTCCTGTTCCTGTCGATGCAATGACGTCGGAACAGGTGCTTAAAGATCCTTGGGTACTCGTTCCTGCTCTTTACGCTCCTGGATATATCGGCGGCTGGACGGCCGCCGAGCATTGGGATTTCACCGAACAGCTTTTTCGCAGCATCTTTGTCTTTACCGCGCAGCCTTTCCGCAAGAAGGAACAATCCGTTCAAGGCGTGTCCTTTGTTCTGAAACGAATTCCAAAGGACAAGATTTTCGGAACGAAGAGCATCTGGCGCGGCCAGGCTCGGGTTCAGATAGCCGATAAACATCGAACGATCGTCGATCTGTTGGCCGATCCTGAATCTGGCGGTGGCATTCGACATGTTGAGAGCTGTCTGTGGCATTACTTCAAGGACTCAGAAGCGGACACGAACATCCTTATTCAATATGCGGAAAAACTGGGCAACGGGGCCGTGTTTAAGCGGCTTGGGTTTCTGCTTTCGCAGAAGCCAGGGAACGAAACCTGGATTGATTTGTGTGGGCAGCGCCTGACGCAGGGCAACGCAAAGCTTGATCCTGCACTGCCTTCTCAGCGGCTCGTGAAGGCGTGGCGTTTGTGGATTCCGAAAACATGGACTGTGGGGCGCGGGGATGATTGACCGGCGCGAACTTCTTGCGACCGCAGCCAACCTTGGCCTGCTGCCCAACGTTGTCGAAAAGGACTATGTCCTCGGCTGGATGCTGGCCGGGATTTTCAATCATCCGGTGCTCGCGCCGAATTGGGTATTCAAAGGCGGAACGTGCCTTAAGAAGTGCTATTTCGAAACATATCGATTTTCGGAAGATCTTGATTTCACAGTAGCCGACGAATCTCATCTAAACAGTGACTTTCTCCTCGGGACGTTTCGTGAAGTCGCAGCGTGGATCTATGAGCAGGCCGGTATCGAACTTCCTGCCGACAAGCTGTATTTCGAAATCTTCCAGAACCGTCGCGGCAAAACCGCTTGCCAGGGACGGGTTTCCTATCGCGGACCTATCGCGCCGACTTCGGGTGACCTGCCGCGGATCAAGCTTGATCTGACGAGCGACGAATTGTTGGTATTGCCTGCAGTTGATCGTCCTGTTTCGCATCCGTACTCGGATGCGCCGGAGGGCGGGATCACGGCGCGGTGTTACAGCTATGAAGAAGTATTCGCCGAGAAATTGCGCGCCCTGGGTGAACGGGCACGTCCACGGGATCTATACGACGTCATCAATCTTTTCAGGCATGACGAATTTCATCCGGCCGCAGCGGTTATACACGATGCTCTGACGAAGAAATGCAATTTCAAGGGCGTGAGGCTGCCGACCGTGGCTACACTGACGCCACTCCGGGCGGAGCTGGAGGGTGATTGGGCCGTCATGCTGACCCAGCAGCTTCCGGCTTTACCACCAGTCGATGCGTTTTGGGGCGAACTGCCGGCGCTGTTCGCGTGGATTGAGAGCGGAAGGCCTCAGGTGGCGCCGGCCGCGTATCCGCTCGCTCCCGGCGACGTCGTAATTCGCCCGCCTGCAGGGTCCGTGTCAATTCCGGGTCTGCCGAGTACGGCGCCGCTCGAAGTCATCCGCTTTTCCGCATCCAACCGCCTGCGCGTGGAACTCGACTACGTCGATGAACAGGGACGCCGAGGCGTCCGAATTATCGAACCTTATTCCCTGCGGCGTACCCAGGCCGGAGACATCATCCTTCATGCGGTTCGATCCGATAATCGGCAACATCGCAGCTATCGGATTGATCGCATACGCGGCGCCCGCACAACGCAAGAAACATTCACGCCGCAATATGCCGTTGAACTGACGCCGACTGGGCCGATTTCCGCGCCCATGGCGGCTTATACACCGCGTGTCAGCGCTCCGAGAACTTCACGTTCGGGGCCGAAGTATGTCTATCAGTGCGGAATTTGCTGCAAGCGATTTGAGCACTCAAAGCGTGATAGCACACTTCGAAAGCACAAATCGAGCAGCGGCTGGCCTTGCTCAGGCCGGCATGGTATTTGGGTTGATACGAAGTGAAAAAAAGGAAGACATCAGGCTGTTACTGTGAACCTGCTGCAGACTTTGGGGATTCCTGAACTTCTGCCGTAGATTCGTTCGCCGGCTTCGTTGCAACAACCACTTCGCCATTTGGCTTCGTCCGGATGCCTCCCGAGGTCGGAAGTGCGCTACTTGTTCGGAGGCGCACCTTCATCTTTCTTGCGTTGTTCGTTTTGCGGCTGTTTCTCATTTGGATCCTGGGGCCTTGTTTGCTGAGGTTCGGGCTGCCGAGGCGCCTGCGCATTTGAAGGCGGCTTCGAAGGTTCCGGACGCGCAGCAGGCGGCGGTGTCTGCGGACGCGGAGCCGGTTGGTTGCGTGGCGGCTCTGCAGGTGGCCGCGATTCGGGTCGATTGGTTGGGGCCGGCCGAGGGCGATTCTCTGGTGCGGTAGCTGGCCGATCATTCCGCGGCGGCGCCGGCGGCGCTGCGTTCGGCGTGGGCTGGTTTGGTTCGGGCCGATTATTCTCCGGGCGACTGGCTTCCGGTCGGTTGTTCGGGCTGGGCGCAGGCGCGTTCGGTCGATTCGCCGGCTCAGCGGAAGGTGGCCGGTCGTTACGTGGCGGAGCCGGAACGGCAGGATTTGTAGCCGGTCTGTTTGTTTCCGGTGGCCGGTTATTGGGTGCAGCTTCCGGACGATTATTGGGCGCCGGTGCGTTTCCCGGACGCGGGACTGCAGGAGTTACTGCTCCTGGCCGCTCATTCGCTGGAGAAGGCCGATTTGGCGGCTGATTGTTCGCCTGCGTTGGAGTCGCCGGCTTCGCTGGAGGCGCCTGCTTTACCGCGGGAGCAGGCACTGCCGCAGCGGGATGTAGTTTCTGCATTTCAGTCCGGTCCATCGGCTGACCGGGATGTGCCTGCAACGCTTGCTGCCTGGTGGCGAAGGAGGCGGGTGGCGGTGGCGGCGTCGCCTTCGCAACTACTGTGCGTTCTGTCACAGCACGCGGTGGTGTAGCAACGTGATTCGCGGTGCTGGCGTGTGCTCCCAAAACCGCTGCCTGTGCGGGAGGCACTGCTGCGCGCACATTGACGGGCGCCGCCCCGAGCTCTTTAGAATTGACAGCCACGGCATTGCGCGCGACAGGCTCCGCGCTCGCAAACGCGCGCTGAGGAACTGCTGTCACTGCACCCCGAACGTTTCGGTTCACATAATTAACATTCGTGATCGTGGTGCTCTTGTTGACGATCGTTGTGTTGTAGACATTCGTGATCGTTGTGGTGTTGACGTTAGTGTTTGTAACATTCACCCGGGTCACGTACGCCTGGCTGACCCGATAGGACGGGACGTAAACTTCGCGCGGGCCGAGTGGGAACCATCCAACATTGCCGGCCGCCAAGCCGCCACCCACGAAAGCGACGAGTGCAGGAGCATAGACGGGCCGATCCTGGCGCGGACCGGGAATCCAGGCCCACCGTCCATCGATCGAGGCCCACCGTCCATAGTGGAATGGCGCGTATCCCCAGGGGGCATCGTCAACCCAAGTCCATCCCCACGGATCGATCCACGCCCAGCTTCCTTCATGGTATGGCGCCCAACCAGCATTTACGCGCGGATACCAGACGTCTCCGTATGCTGAGTTCGAACTCCAGTCGCCGTAGTCGTCCAGATCTTCCATCCCCACGAGGTCGCGTGAGCAGTAGCGCGAAGAACGAGAATTGTCGTAACGACGCTCGCGCGAATAGCTCCAATTGTCGAAGTCATCGGGTTCGGCGATTTGTTGCACTTCTGCATTCAAGGAGTTCGTTCCGCTGAGCAGAATGCGCTGACCGGCACGCAAGGTATAAGCCTGGCCGTTCCCAGTCGACTGACCATCGCCTTCGCGAATGGTTACAAACGTTGAGTTGCCGTCTTCAGAAGCCTCGATTCGGTAGCGGCCGGGTGCTAGAGCGCTGAAAGCCTGATTCGGTGTGTCGACTTCGAAGACATCATTTTGATCCAGGCCTCGCACGCGAATATCGAGTGTTCCAGAACTAAGTTCGATCTGCACGGTGCGATCATCGAGATTAAGAAAGGAGAAACCGGTGTTGGGTGCGAGATGGATCGATGCTGAGCCTAATTCCACTTCCGCCCGCGAGTTTTGATCGGCCCATAGTCGGTCCCCGGTGGTCATAGGACGGTTCGGAACCGCTTGCACCCATTCCGACTCTCCCGCCGGCTCAAAGGAAACTGAACCCTGCATGTATCCGAGTCGCGCCACACGACCCGGGGGGTCGTCGTTTTGACCTTGATATTGATCTTGCGCCATCGCGGACAGGCAAAACGATGCGAGCGACAGCGCAGCAATTGCCAGAGATCGGA
>Ga0210384_10008151_pt1 | contig 10952 bp, 7 predicted proteins | sample IncBWH2MmetaG_FD_160574 | JGI IMG/M metagenome (GOLD analysis project Ga0210384, IMG submission 160574) | Forest soil microbial communities from Barre Woods Harvard Forest LTER site, Petersham, Massachusetts, United States - Inc-BW-H-2-M | ecosystem: Environmental > Terrestrial > Soil >...
TTCCTATCAAACTACTTCAAGAGCGGCGTGTCGGGCGGATGGTCGCTTTCCACGGAAGAGCAGTTCTATCTGTTCGTGCCAGTCCTGCTTTTCGTAGTGAGCAGGATGCTCCGACTGAGCAGGCAGCGGATCGTGCTGCTCGCGCTGTTGCTGGCGTTGCCCGTGATCCGCGGCCTGGTGCTGTCGCTGCATGGGGCACACCAGCACGGAGCCGACGATCTCTATTTCGTCACCTTTGCGCCGTTTCACACGCACGCGGACGGGCTCGTTGCAGGACTGCTGCTGTCGTGGTTGAGCGTGGTGCATCCAGCCAGGACCGCAGTGCGAGGATTCCTGGGGAATATCGCGGTCCCGGCCCTGTTGGTCACGACCGGGTTGATTCTCCGGGCTGCAAATCGGGACCTGTTCGCCTTCTCCGGCCTCGCGGCGGTTTACGGCGGCGCGACGCTGTTCTTCCTCCGCGACCGGTCCTGGTTCACCCGCATCACCGGCGCACGAGTGTTTCACCTAGGCTCGAGGCTTTCGTATTCAATGTATCTGAACCATTTCCTGGTGCTCTCATACCTGGCGCCTTTGTTGTGGCACCGGAATTCAGGATGGTCGCTGACGGTATGGGGATTTCTGGGGGGATACGCAGTTGCCCTGACACTCTCGGTGGCAGCCGCCGCGATGACTTTCACTGCGATCGAATGGCCGTTCCTGCAGCTGCGCGATCGCTGGCTGCGCCGCGCAGCCGGCACTGAGCTCCCGGCAGCCTAGCGCTCTCGTGCCCCAAGCCGGCCTAGCGCTGCCGCTACGGCGAACAACGGCTCTGGGAGTCGTAGGTCTGGCACAATGCTCGCTTGAAGCGAGCAGGACGTGAACTCGCACCCATCTGCCACTGCCCGCGGCCCTGGCGACGGCTACAAGCCTGACGTTTCCGAACGCACCAGGCGGATTGGAATCTCTAGATAGCGCATGCGTTTTTGCTCAATGCGACCTTTTGTAACGGTATCCAGGATCAATCCGCAAGTTAAACTGAGGAATGCCAGCATCATCAAACTGGCAGCGAGGACAACTGTCGGCATTCTCGGTACCAAACCCGTACGGAGGAACTCACGGACTACCGGCAGGCCCGTGGAAAGAGAAAGAAGCATAAAGGCTACCGACATCACACCGAAGAAATACATTGGTCGCTCTTCCTTCAGCAGCCGCGCGATCGTCGAAATGATTCGAAATCCATCTTTGAAGATGCGGAGCTTGCTAACCGACCCAGCCGGTCGCTCCTTGTAAGGCGTCACCACCTCCGCGAGTGGTACGCGCAGCTGCAACGCATGGACCGTGAACTCGGTCTCGATTTCGAAACCTGTAGACAGAGCCGGGAACGACTTTACGAGCCGGCGGGAGATAACACGATAGCCGGACAGCATGTCGGAGAATCGATTACCAAACAGAGCGGCGACTAGCCAAGTGAGTAGCCAGTTCCCGAATTTATGGCCGCGTCGATAGGCTGCCGTGGACTCTTTGGCGCGCGCGGCTGTCACGAGGTCGAGCGACTGATTGATTAGCATTTCCACGAGCTTTGGGGCGAATGACGCGTCGTACGTGTCGTCTCCGTCGACCAGGATAAACACATCCGCCTCGACGTCTGCGAACATTCTTCGTACCACGTTCCCTTTGCCTCGTAAGGGTTCGCACCTGACGATTGCGCCTGCCTTTCTGGCGATCTCTGCTGTCCCGTCCGTCGAAGCATTGTCATAGACAAAAATCTTGCAACCGGGTAGCGCGCCGGAAAAGTCCGTCACGACTTTGGCGATGGTCGCGCTTTCGTTGAAGCACGGCACAAGAACAGCTATCTCAAGGTTCATAGTGATCGAACACCAGATATTTCAACCTAGCAGATACCCACCTAGTAACATAGTAGTTCTGGGAAACGAGCGGGAATGAAAGTTCTGACCGATGAGGCCATCAGGGGTTCGCCGACACTCTGAGCATCCATGGTCGTGGTCGGTGACGGCGAAGCAGTTCGCTGTATTTTCGTTCGTCGGTATCGTAGCGTTCCTCATCGACACCGGCATTCTCTACGCGGCGTTGCCGCTATTCGCGGGTAACTTTGCTATAGCCCGAGCACTGTCCTGGTTCTGTGCCGTATCCTGTACCTGGGCACTCAACTATCAGCTCACGTTTCGGTATCAGGCGCGGTACCTGCCGCTCAGTTGGTTGAAATACGTTATGGCAAACCTTCTTGGCGGCTCGATCAATTATGCCGTCTCGCTCGCTACCGTCGGCTTGAGCACCGCCGCCCGTGATCGCCCGGTTCTTGCGGTCGCCGCCGGTTCGCTCGCTGGCCTTGTGTTCAACTTTGTCGCCTCAAAGGCATTCGTTTTTCGCGGCCAATAGGTACTCGGGACGGAGCTAAACAATCTCTAAAAGCATGTCTACTACTGTGCCGGAGAGGGGCTCACTCGATCGTTCGGATTGGATGCTGATCACGGTCATCGCGCTCGGTAGCTTGCTTCTCCTTGGTTTGTCCGATTCCGTTTGGTACGGGGACGCCACGACCTACGCACGCGATATTCGGCTTGGCAAGCTGATCGAGCCTGGACATCTATTGTGGCGTCCGCTTGGCTATCGCGTGGCAGCCACCTTCGGTGGTCTTCGTTCAAACTCCGATGTTCTGTGGGTGTTGCAGTGGCTTTCGCTGCTATCGAGCGCGCTTGCTGTCGTTGGAATGTCGCTTTTTCTCCTGAAGGTAGGGTGTAACCAACTCATCACAAGTGCGACGGCCGCTCTGCTGGTTGTATCGAACGGCTTCTGGACTTATTCATTTTCAGGCTGTAGCTATAGCCTGAGTATTTTCCTGCTTATCATCGCGATGGTTTTTGCAGTGGCGAAGCGCGATGCGCCGGTATCATTGTGTTCTGCGATCTTGGCCGGTGGGTTCGCAGGCGCCTCGGCAGCAACGTGGGCGATTCAGTGCCTCTCCCTTCCAGCCGTGCTTCTGATTCTGGTCTTGACTCCTCGATGGGATCGCGCATTGCGGCGCGACCACCTGAGAAATTCAATAGCCATGATGACAGGGTGTGCGCTCACGTTTGTCGTGCCGATGCTCGTCGCATGGAACATTCAAGCGTCACGCGCCTTCGAATCGGGCGGGCACCCCTCGGCGCGCAGCCTGCGTCTGTGGCTGTCATCGGCAAATCACGGCATTCCTGCTCACCTTGGTGTATCGCAACTAGGCCGGGTTCTGATTGGATGGCCTCAATCCATACTGTCGATGTCCGACCTCGGTCAAGCGCTGCGTTTGTGGAGTCTCCACGAAAGAGATTTTCCGTGGTCGCCGTGGATGCTGACACCTGTCGTCGTATACGCAGGTGCCATGTACAGCAGCTACGTCCTGCTGAAGAGTTTCACAACGCGCTCCAACTTTGAAAGAGGTCTGGTTGTCGCGAGTCTGGTTGCAATCTGCGCAAATCTGCTGTTCGCGGTGACGTGGCAGGGTACGGACTTGGAACGCTATTTCCCGTCCTTGCCCTTTCAGTTGTTGCTATTGGGTCTGGCCGCGAAGACCAGGATGCATGCCCGTGGCGGCATGGCTGTTGTGGCGATCGCGATCGCCTTGTGCGCTATCGCATCGGTAAACTGGGAGGGGGCGTTCGCTGCGGCGTTCAGCAACGCTTCCTACCGGCAAGTATGGTTGCGCGAACTGCACAAAGCTACCTCCGGTAAAGATTTGGTGATATTGCTTGGTCAGCGTAAGTCCGTCATTTCCAATCCCCATGACCCTGACATGCCGAAGATCGACAATGTTTCGAATGAGATCCTGCGTGGAACCGGCTGGGAAGCTGCGGAATTGAGTGATATTTATGAAACGATGCAGCACGGTGGTCGAGTCTTTCTGGGGGATTCTCTTTTCGGAACTGACGAATCCGCCCGTGACGGCTGGAGTTTCAAGGAGTATCCGTCGCCAAGTCCACTTGAGATTCAGGGGGTGTTCCTGCCCTTTAAGAGCGATATCGTTGCATTTACCGCAGCAGGGGAAAGGGTCTGGCTCGGCAGATAGATTGAGGTAGTTCGTGTCGCTGCACGGAGCAGACCGGTACTGAGTCAGGGTGCGGCAGTGGCGGGTAAGATGCGCGGCACAATTGCGATGGTCTCGTTCGAGAGGGGTCATGACTGTGCCGACGTTAAGTGATCGATCGGTCCGAGGGACCGTCGCCGTTGGCTAAATTGCCTGCGTCCGTGACCACCGCGGCGGTGGTGCTTGGTTCCGGCCTGGGCGCGCTCGGGGCGCTGCGGCTGCTACGTCGTGCCGGGGTACCGGTTTATTCCCTGTACAGGCAGCCTTCGTTTGAGTCCAGATCACGCTGGTTCCGTCCATTGCCCGGCGTGCGTGAGACGCTGGCTGAGGGAGCGCCGCTCGCGCGCGTTCTGGAGGGGAGTTCTCTCGAGCGCGGCGTGCTGCTGCCCTGCAGCGACCGCTTGCTATCCGCGGTGGCTGAGCTGCCCGCGGCGCTCGCGGCGCGTTTTCCGAGCAGTACTGCGCCGCCGGCGGTCGTGGCTCAGCTCACCAATAAGGCAAAGTTCGCGACCTTGCTCGATGCGCTGGATATACCGCGCCCGCAGACACTGATCATCGATAACCCCGGTGATCTCGAGCGTTTCGCGGACGCGCAATTCCGCGAACTGTTTCTTAAGCCGGTCGACTCGGCGAGTTTCATGCAGCGCTATGGTGTCAAGGCGTACCGTGTGCGTGATCTGGTCGACGCTCGCGCGCAGCTCGCGCGCATCCAGGCCGACGGGCACCGGGTAGTCGTGCAGGAGTATGTGCCTGGTCCCGGCTCGAATCATTTCCTGATCGACGGTTACGCGGGCGCGAACGGAGAAGTGCGCGCACTGTTCGCGCGCCGACGCCTTCGAATGTATCCGCCAGATTTCGGAGACAGCACGCACATGATAAGCGTGCCCCTTTCTGAGGTCGAGCCGGCGCTGCAATCGTTGCGCACAATTCTGGCGGCAATTCGGTACCGTGGCATCTTCAGCGCCGAATTCAAGGCCGACGCCCGCGACGGGACTTTCAAGATTCTCGAAATCAATGCCCGCGTCTGGATCTACGTCGAGTTCGCCGGTCGCTGCGGCGTGGATGTGTGCACGATGGCCTATCGCGACGCGCTGGGCCTGTCGCTCGGGGACCTGCCCGCCTACCGCAGTGGTGTACGCTTGGTCTCACCATACAAGGATCTCGCGGCGGCGCATTACGCCTGGTCGCAGCGGCAGCTGTCCAAGGGCGCGTGGCTGCGATCGTGGTTCGGCGCGCAGCAGCCTCACTTCAACTGGACGGACCCGGCGCCCGCGCTGCAGGACTGGTGGGATCTGTCGTACGGAGTTCTGCGGCGCGCGTTGCGCCGCGGTTCGGGGGCATGAGCAAACTCACCATCGCCATACTGCGACCCGAAGAATCATGACCGATTTCGCGGGCGACGCAGCTGCGGTGGCGATACGGGCGGCACTGGAGCGCTGCAACGCTGGCGCGGCCTTCGGACTTCCCGGCGGCTCCAATCAAGTGCTGTTTCAGGCACTGCGGACCGCCACCACGCGCTTGATCGTGCCTACGCATGAACTCGCTGCGGCCTTCATGGCCGGTAGCTACGGACGCGTCGACGGTCGCCCCGGAATTCTCCTGACGATCCCCGGTCCTGGATTCGCCTACGCGCTGGCTGGTATTGCAGAAGCCTGGCAGGATTCCGCGCCGCTCGTGCACATAGTCAGCGCGCCCCCCGACGGACGACATCAAAGACATCGTCACCAGGCACTCGATCAGGCAGCGATCGTTCGTCCAATGGTCAAAGCCGTTTTCGGCGTAAGCGAATTCGCCCAACTCGGCGAAACGATATGCATTGCATTCGAAACGGCGCGCGCTGGCGAGCCGGGGCCGGTCGTCGTGCAACTTGGCGGGGACGCTGACCGGCCGGGCAGCGCTCATGGCGCGGATGCCCAGGCAGCGCTCGCAGCGCGCGCCATCTGGGCACGCATTCATCAGGCGCGCAAACCCGTCCTGCTGCTCGGTCAAGGATGCGTAGGCAGCACGGCGGTGATCGAGGCCTACGTAGAGCGCACCGCGACGCCCGTCTTTACCACCGCATCGGGGCGTGGAGTCATACCGGAGCACTCCCGCTTGTGCCTCGGCTACGACAGCCTGCGGGGATCGACCGATGAGCTGAATGCATTCCTGCGTGAGACCGACCTCGTGATCGCCATCGGCGCCCGCCTCGCTTTCAACGGCACAGCGGGATTCGGCGTGACGCTGCCAGCAGAGCGGCTGGTCCACGTTGATGCATCGGCTGCGAATCTGAATGCGGTTTATCCCGCCTCCAACGTGGCCGCGATTTCGGTGCAGGCTTTTTTTGAATTGGCGGAGAGTGGGTCAGCACCGCGGACGGCGTGGCCGCTCGAGGCGCTCGCAGCGTGGCGCACCCGGATTCGCGCCGTATACAGTGGCGATCCGGAGCCGACGATTGCCGGCCACACGCCCGAGCAGTTCTTTGGTCTGCTGCGCGCCGCGTTGCCGGATAACGCCTTGGTCGTGACCGACAGCGGCCTTCACCAGGTATTAGCCCGACGTTACTTCGAGGTGCGGCACGTACATGGTCTGCTGCTGCCGACGGACCTTCAGTCGATGGGCTTTGCTCTGCCGTCCGCGATCGGGGCGAAACTGGCCGCGCCCTCCCGGCCGGTAGTCGCGCTGGTCGGCGACGGCGGCGTCTTGATGAGCGGCCTCGAGCTCGCCGTGGCGGTCCGCGAGAAACTTGCGCTGACCGTTATCGTGTTCAACGACGGCTACCTGAACCAGATCCGGATGCAGCAGTTGCAGCACAGTGGCCAAGGGTACGGTGTCGCGTTGCCGGTCATCGACTTCAAGGCGCTTGCGGATGCAGCCGGCGCCAGGTACGTGGCCCCCGACTGCGCAATTCCTGACTGCATCCGTCGAGCCGCGCGGGGCACGGGTGTAACGCTGATCGAAGTGCCCGTCTCAGATGGCGTTTCCGTTTTAGCAGCGGCGGCCAAGGGTCGCGCAAAAGCTGTTATCAGGAGCGCGCTGGGGACCGGGTGGGACATCCTGCGGCGCTAGAGCGCCGGATGCGCCGCCGCTTTACTCGCTCAGCCGGTACACGGCTGTCAGGAATATGCGGTTCTCCGTATAACCCCTACCCAGACCCTGCACTACGACGGTCGTCGGGACCGTATCCGGCGTGCGCACGGTGTGGTCGAACCGCACGCGATACTGCAGGCGGGCGTTGGGCTTGAAAGTGAGCCCGGCCCCGACAAGCACGGTGTGATCGATGAACCCCAGGTTCTCGAAGTTCTCGTGCGCGTACCCGGCGCGAACCTCCGCCGTAAGGGTCGGCGTCACATCCCGTTGTACCCGCGCTTCCACGTCCGAGCGCGTGGCATCCAGCCCCGAGGGAATACCGGCCAGAATGTAGTTTTCCAACTGCAGCGGCGTGGCCACGATGGTGTAGGCAACACGGTCCCACCTGCCGCTCACATCAATCCGGGTGCGTTGTCCGGTGAACCGCCACGCGGCCGCCGCGTAGTCGTCCAGGTAGTTGCCGGGGCTCCCCACAGAAGGCGCGATTATCGTGTTGCCTGCAGCGCCGCTCGTCAGAGTCTGAAAGCTGTCGGAGCTGTCAGTGAACTGGCGTCCGCCCGAAATCGACACCGACTGGAAAGGCGTCAGGTCGCGCGCGATCACCAGCTGCGCCAGGAGCTTCGAGTTCCACCGCCCGGTGTCGTCGACCTGGGCGACGCCGGCGTCAAGCGCTATGGTGGTACGCGCTCCGCGAGTGTCGTAGCGCATAAAAAACTTTCTGCGCTCGTAGTTGGGGTTGACCGTCGTGTCCTGGAATCTGATCTGTGAAACGTCGGCGTTGAGCGAGATGCTCGACGCCACGGACAGCTCATCGCCGATCGAGGCGGTGCCCAACACCCGGTGGCTGTTGAAGGGGCTCGTCTGGTAGTCCACCAGCACGTAACGTCCGCCGAGGTGGACGAAGCTATTGTCGCTCGGCCGGAGGCTCAAGTCCGGACCAGTGGAAACCACGTTCACACTCTCGATATTCGTGCGATCAACCGGTGCCAGGGCGTCCACCTGCGCGGTGCCATAATCGTCCTGCAACACCCACTTGATGTGATCCGGAACCAGCGCGAACGATGCGTTGCCGTCGAAGCGGCCGACCACCTGGCCGCTATAGAAGTGCTCGAGATAGTCGACGTAAGCAAGATCGCCCTTGAGATTCGCCTGCAGCAAGGGACCCTGGCGCTCGACGTCGAGGAGGACCCCGACGGCCGCGAGAGTCTGTGACTGGGTCCCGGTCGCGGCGAGCGCGACGTTGTCGGTCTCGCCGAGACCTGCGGTCACGAAAATGTCGGTCTTCTCGGCCGGTGGCTGGCCCGGGTTCTGGTCCGCCGCCCAGACGCCCACGGGAATCAGGGCGCACGCGGCGAGCGCGCGTCTAACCTGCGCGCGTAGCATCGTCGAGCGCTCCGTAGTAACCGCTGTAGCCGTAATAAGTCGCCGCCCCGTGGCGCGCGTCATTCAGGATCAGGCCCTGCAGCCGCTCAGGATCGAGCAGCGCGACGGCATCGACGACCGCCTGCTGCGGAGTCTGGCCGGCTCGCACCACCAGCAGCACCTGTCCCGGAAGTTGCATCAGGGTTCTGACCTCGCTCGCGGCCAGCACGGGCGCGCAGTCGAGCAACACCAGGCGGCGCGGATTGCGGGCCGCGAGCCGCGTCACGATCTGCGCCATGCGCGCGCTCGCGGCGAGTTCCGGGGCTTCTTCGACCGAGCGGCCGGCCGGCAGAATATCGAGGCCCGGGATGTCCGTACACAGCACCAGGGATTCCGCGTCACGCGCTTCGTCGAGCAGCGCATCCACCAGTCCCGGCTGATCCTCGAGCCCCAGATCCTGCGTGATCTGCGAGCGGTGCAGGTCCGCGTCCACGAGCAGCACCGACAGATCCCGCTCGCGGGCCAGGCTGAACGCCAGGTTGACGCTGGTAAAGGTCTTGCCGTCCCCGGGCAGCGGGCTGGTGACGGCGACCAGGCGCGAGTCGGCGCCCGGGCCCGCGGCCCGGGTGACAACCGCGCGCTTGATGCGCCGGAAATACTCCGCGAAGCGCTGATCCTCGCTTGCATCGGGCAGGTGTCCAGCGGCCCGCAGCGCCGCGATATCCACGGCCACCCGGCGGTAGTTGTAGTCCGGCAGCGTGGGGGATTCGACCCGCGGCTCGGCGGGCAGGCCGACGGTGTGCGGCGGTGGCGCCAGCGGCTCGGGTTTCGCCGCAGCCCCGGCCGCGCGACGCACCTTCCCGAGGGTGTTTTCGATGAGGCTCACTTAATTCACCAAGGGTTTCCGGAAAATTAGAACGGCAGACGCATCCGCCAGCCGGCGTCGCTGATCATCCAGGCGGCGGCAAAAGTCGCCACCAGGCACGCTGCGGCGAAGTAAACCCTGCGCACATCGCGCCGGGCCACCCGGGCGGTGCGCGCCGGGAAAGCATTGCCCACCACACCCAGGACCGTCGACCCGGTGAGCGCCGCCAGCGCGGCCGCGGAGCTTGCCACCGGCTGTACCAGATTCAGGCCGTACGCCGCACCCAACCCCGCCGCGATCGCCGCGAGGAGGACTCCCACAAGCAGCAGGGGGCGATCGGGCGACACAGGATCTTCGCCCACGGACGGCGGCTGCACCATGGTAAAGCGCACCGAGCCTGCGTCGTTGGCCCGCTGTCCGAGCCGCGTCTTTTCGTAATTCTCGAGCAGCGCCTGATACTTGTCCTTGTTGACAGTGTAATCGCGCGCCAGCTGTGCATACTGCGCCTCAACCTCGGGAGCGGTGTCGAGCATCTTGCGCAACTCCTGGGCTTTCGCACGGCGATCCGCCAGCTCGCTGCTGAGGTCGGAAATGTCCACCTCCGCCTGGTTCAGCGCCAGCGCAATACCCTGATAGACCGGGTTGGCGCTCGCACGGCTGGACGCGGCCGCACCGGCGTCACCGCGTCGCAGGCTCTCTACCTCGGCCGCGCGGCGCTTCTTCAGTTCCTCCAGGGTTGCCCGTGCGGCCACGACGTCCGGATGCCGGTCCGTATAGCGCAGCAGAAGATCATCGAGGTGCCCCTGGGTCTCGGCGATGCGGGTCAGGGTGTCGCCACTGGCGCCGCCGGAATTGGCGCCGCTTCCCACTGCTGACACCACCGCATCACCCCGCAGCTGGCGCTCGAGCGTTGCGCGGCGGCTCTGCGCCGTGCGCAGCTTGTTCTGGGTATCCTCGACCAGCTCGTTCTCTTTCTGCAGCTGCGCGAAGTAGCCGCCCTCCTCGGTGGGCATGACGCCCAGGTGCTGCGACTTGAACTGCGCGAGTTTGGTCTCCGAGCCACGCAGGCGCGCCTCGTAGTCGCGCAGCTGTGTCTCGAGGAACCTCTGGGCGCTCTCGGATTCCGCGTGCGTGCTGCCCAGGGTTCCCGACACGAGGTCGCGGGTCAGAATTTTCACCACCCGCAGGCTCTGTGCACGATTGGGGTCCTGGTACGTAATGCGGTAGATGTTGCCGGCGTTGCGGTCCTCTTCGTGCTCGCTCGCGCTGTGCACCGTAATCCGGGTGCGCATAACGAGGGCCGTCAGCACCTTCTGCTGGCGCGCCTCGCTCGCCCCGCTGGCCGGCAGCATGCCCGCTTCCTGGGCGATGCTCAGCAGCTGCGGGCCTGCCAGCAGCGCCTGGCGGACGTAGTTGAGTTCGGCGTTCAGATCCTCGTTCAGGGCGAGTCCCTGCAGGGCGGGACGGAGCACCGTGCGCGTGTCAACAAATACCCGCGCCTGGGCTTCGTAGTTGTCCGGGAGCGCGAACACGTACAGCCAGCCGAGTACCGCAACCAGCCACGCGGCGGCAATTCCTGCCCAGCGGTGACGCCAG
>Ga0210384_10008153_pt1 | contig 10951 bp, 7 predicted proteins | sample IncBWH2MmetaG_FD_160574 | JGI IMG/M metagenome (GOLD analysis project Ga0210384, IMG submission 160574) | Forest soil microbial communities from Barre Woods Harvard Forest LTER site, Petersham, Massachusetts, United States - Inc-BW-H-2-M | ecosystem: Environmental > Terrestrial > Soil >...
TACAACACCTTCACCCAAAACGTGTTGTCGCTGACGCCGGATCAAGCCAATGCGCTGGCCAAACGCTACGTGCTGCCCAAGCAGCTGATCTGGGTAGTGGTGGGCGACATGAGCAAGGTAGAAGCCGGCATCCGCAGCCTGAACCTGGGCGAGGTGCACAAGATCGACGCAGATGGAAATCCGGTGAAATAAAGACCGCGAGCCGCACATGCAAAAATCCCCGCCGGAGCAATCCGGCGGGGATTTTTTATGGTTTGCTACCGTAGGGTGGGCACGCAGTTGTGCCCACGCGGTTCGCCGACTCCTGCTGTCCGCGTGGGCACGCGTGCCCACCCTACCCATCTTCAACCACCAGCGATCATTTAATGTATGGATTACCCGGCATCCCATAAGCTGCGATACGCTACGCTATTGACACCCTACCAAACCACGCTGCGACACGGGCATCATCGATGGGATTGATGCACTATGACGATTCCATCTACGGCACCGTCATAGTACATGGCCAAAGTATTCTTTGATCATCACTTGGTTAATACCAAACACCCATAATTGTAGGGTGCATTAGCGGAGCGTAATGCACCGGCTGCGAGGACTTAAACCACCAGCGATTTCATTTAATACACGGCGTGCCCGGCATCCCATAAGGTGCGATGCGCTACGCTATCGCCCCCCTGCCAAACCGCGCCGGATAACCCGCCGCACCGGCATTTGACTACCCCGCCAGCGCCTTGTTCTTATTCGCCAGCGTCTTGATCAGCCCATCGATGCCGCCTTTGGAGATTTCATCCTCGAAAGTGCCCTTGTAGGTTTCCACCAGCCAGGCGCCGAGGATGCTGAAGTCGTAGATCTTCCAGGCGCCGTCGACCTTCTCCATGCGATAGTTCAGGCGTATCGTTTCGCGGCCCGGTTGCAGCACCTGGGAGCGCACCTCCACGCCGTCGGTCGCAGCGGGATCGCCGCGTAGCGGGGCGAAGGTGATCTTCTGGTCTTTAATCGCAGAAATTGCGCCGGAATAGGTAAACACCAGCAGGTCGCGAAATTCCTGGATCAGTTGCTTTTGCTGTTCCGGCGTTGCATTCCGCCAAGGCTGCCCAACCGCCAGTGACGTCATGCGCTGAAAATCGACATAGGGCAGGATTTTTTCCTGCACCAGCGTCAGCACCTTTTTCTTGTTGCCGCCCTGGATTTCCTTGTCGGCCTTGGCGGTGTCCAGCACATCCAGGCTAATGCGCTTGATCAGCACATCCGGCGCTTCTTGCGCAGCAGCAGCGTTGATGAAGCCGGCGGCGCCGAGCGTCAGGACCAGCGCGAGGAATTTATTCAATATATTCATGGAAATTTCCGCTTATTGAGCAAGATTAAAGGGCCAGTCAGCAGGCAGTACAGTCACAGTATCATAATATTGCCATATACAATGTCAAATTCACCATTGGTTACATGACGACCTGTTTCTTTACAATTGGCTGGCCGCAGGCCTCCTTCCTTACTTCAACGCCGGCAGCAACGGCGCAATATCCCCATCGTTCGCCAGCGGCGGCACGCCTATCAGCGACATCACCAGCGGGTACACGTCCACGTTGTCGAAAGGTTTCAGCGCCACATGCCTGAAGGCGGGGCCGGAGGCGATGAACAGCGCGCGCATTTCCGGCGCGGCGTTGTCGTAGCCGTGGGTGCCGCCGTCGGTGCGCTCTGCCGCTTTTTCATCAGGGACGACGACCCAGCCCACTTCGGCCAGGCACAGGAAAGCGGGCACGCGGGCATTGCTGCCGTATTGGAAGCGGGCCGGGATGTCGCCCTTGCGCCAGCATTGCATGTGCTCATGCGGCTTCAGCAGCGCGGCGGCCAGCACAGCGTCCTGCCCCGGCACCGCGTCTATGCCGCCGTAGGCGCCGTAGGTGAGCATCTTGAAGCTGGATGCGGGCGCCACCTGGTCCAGGCGCACTACGCGCTGCTTGCTGATCGCAGCCATGCCGTGGTCGGAAACGATCACGATGTTGGCGGTGATATTGCGCGCCTTCAGGCCCGCCAGCAGCCGGCCGATGGCGGCATCGACGTGCGCCGCCGCCTCGGTGGTTTTTGCCGCATCGGGGCCGTACTCGTGGCCGGCGTGGTCTACGTCGTCAAAATACAGGGTGGCAAATCCAAAATGCGTTGCCGGTGAGTCCAGCCAGCCCAGCAAGGTGTCCACGCGGGCCGCAGGAGGCAGTTTGCCGTCAAAGGGCAGCCATTTGGTGGGGCGCACGCCGTGGATGGCGGCCTCGGTTCCTGGCCAGAACATGGTGGCGGTACGCACGCCCTGCTTCTCTGCCGTCACCCACACCGGCTCGGCCCCATCCCACCAGCGGCGGTCTGCCACCGCATTGTGGTCGCTGAGCTTGAAGCGCACGCCGGGAATCCTGGCGTCTTCCATCGTATTGCCGACCAGGCCGTGGTGGTCCGGCCGCAAGCCCGTCACCAGCGTGTAATGGTTGGGAAAAGTAATGGAAGGGAAAGAAGGCAGCATCGCCTCCGCGCGCGCGCCGCCGGCAGCCAGCGCATTCAGGTTGGGCGTCACGCCGCGATCCAGATAATCCGGCCGGAAGCCGTCGATGGAAACCAGGATCACCGGCACCCGCTCAGCGGCTTTGTCGGCCTGGACGGAGGTATTCGGTGCATTCTGCGCGCAACCCGCAGCCAGAATAATGAAGGGGATGACAAAGAGCGCGCAGACCAGCTTGCGCGCGCGGGATGGGGTATGAATGCTTGTCACGATAGTCCTCTATGTTTGCGATGAATGCAGCCGCTGCCGCCCTGGGCGCCGGCCGGCATAGCTTACGCAAAGACGGGTGGCTTGTCTATTGGCGGCAAGGCCGAACCGCCGATTTGCCGCCTGCATTTATATTTGCGGCGCATCGCCCAAAATGTTGAATTTATATTAAGCTGATGTCTTGTCAAAATGTCTCGTACCGGAAAGGGATGGAATGGCGCATACAGATCGCTGGAAATGTTTTTTGGCTCTGCTGGCAACAGCATGTGTCATGCAGGCAGCCGTCGCCCAGGACGTGGACCGCATGGATCAGATCGTACAGTCCTATGTGAAGGATCACCAATTCATGGGGGCCGTGCTGGTGGCCAAGGGAGACAAGATCCTGTTCAACAGGGCTTACGGCTCGGCCAATATCGAGTGGGACATCTCGAACACGCCAACGACCAAATTCCGCCTGGGTTCGGTGACAAAACAATTTACCGCAGCCGCGATCCTTTTGCTGGAAGAGCGCGGCAAGCTGAAACTGGATCAGCCGGTCAGCACCTACCTGCCCGACACCCCGCCCGCGTGGCAAAAAATCATCGTCTCCCAATTATTGACGCACACTTCCGGTATTCCCAATGTCACGTCGCAACCGCAATTCGCAAACATGGCACCGCTTACCAAAAAACCGAATGAGATCATTGATCTGGTGAGGGACATGCCACTCGAGTTTCAGCCAGGTGAACAATACCGCTACAGCAACACCGGATACATCATCCTCGGCGCCATCATTGAAAAACAAAGCGGGCAAAGCTACCAGAATTTTCTGCAGGCGAATATCTTCCAGCCTCTGGGCATGGCCGACACCGGTTATGATTCCAACAGAACGGTCATGCCGCGCCGCGCCTCCGGCTATGCGCACGACGGCGATCATTTCGTCAATGCAAGCTTCATCGACATGAGCATCCCATTTTCCGCCGGCGCACTCTACTCCACCACCGGCGACCTGTTGCGCTGGCAGCAGGGCTTGTATGGCGGCAAAGTGCTGTCCGCAGAATCGCTGAAGAAAATGACCACGCCGTTTAAAGATGACTATGCTCTTGGACTCGTCGTAAAAACCCATGGCGGTAGCCGGGAATTTTTCCACGGCGGCAGTATTTTTGGATTTAATACGTCTTTGAGCTATCGTCCAAACGAAGAGTTGAGCATCATTGTGCTGAGTAATCTAGAAAAAAACATTACTCAATTCATTTCGGGCAGGATCTCGGCGGTAGCGCTGCATTAAGAGAATGCAGCGCGGCAACCTGGACCGAAAAACCAATGCAAAGTCACATTTCGGTCAAATGATATTCAATAAAAATTCTCGGAGCGCCACTGTGAAATTAATTTCGTCGATCCTGTTCTGCTGTTGCGCGGCCTCTTCAGCGGCCAGCGCGCAGGCGGAGAGCCCTTGCCCTATAGAGCGGGGGAACTATGGCCTGAACCCCGACAGCTCTTTCACGGCGGGGTTTAAACGCATACCGAAACAGGAAGGCCAGACGATTGTCCTGTTTATCCAGTCTCGCAAAACCGGAACGACCTATTGGTTTAGCTTTGACAAAGGCAATGGGGTAACGGATACCTATCTCTATGCAATTCACGATCCGGAACAGCAAGGCGGCAAAGCCGTGCCGCTGGAAAGGCAAAAAGGCGGCGGCTCGCTCGGCATGTCGTTTTTCACCTTGAACAAAAGCATGCAGGTCTTCTCAGAGCCGCCACAGTCCAGCGAGGCCGCACCCGCCTATTTGTTTATCCCGGCGCTATCGGCAAATTTATTCTACTTTGGGCCAAGCTTCGGGCTTGCGGATTTAAATGCGCGGGAAAATGTGCCGAGGGGATTGTTTGCTCTTGAAAATTGCCGATAGGCGTTGCCCTGCATGGCGCGGCAGCTGAGCGAAACATCGCAGGAGCCCTAGTGTCCCAGACCGAAAGGCAACTCCCCCGGCAGAACTGCGGGGGAGCGGGCAGCGCTATTTGAGCCGCATATCGTTCTTCACCGATTTCACGCCCTTCACGCCTTGCGCCACTTCGACGGCGCGCTTGATTCTGGCCTCAGTACTGACGAAGCCGCTCAACTGGACGATGCCTTTAAAAGTCTCTACATTGATCTCGGCCGATTTGAGCGCCTCGTCGCCCAGAATGGCGGCCTTTACCTTGGTCGTAATGGCGGTATCGTCGAAATATTCCCCGGTGCCTTCGCGCGTGGCCGTAGACGCGCATCCGAACAGGGACGCCAGCATCAGCGCGAAAAAGAAGGAAGCGAATATTTTTGGCAATCTCATAGCAAAACTCCTTATAGGTCAGTGAAAAATAATTTCGACAATGCAAGGAAAGCTTAAAAAAAACCGTTCGATCATCTTGTTTCTGCAGCAGAGCCGGCCAACGGCCTCGAACTGCGCCTTGACTGTATCGCTCATTTGGCATCAAGTCAAACAGACTGTACAGCGCTGGGCCGCGAGTTCCTCGCCTCCACAGGAGCCGTCTCCGGCGTTGCAGCAGGCGTATCCGCCGATGTTTCCGCCAGGGAATCACCCATCGCCGAAAAATTCAAAGGCCTGCATGAAATACCGCGCAATCACCGCGTCATCGTCGGCAAACCCAAGGATCAAAAGGTTTGGCTGAAAGCCGATGATGAAATCACCAGCATCATAGAAAAGCTGGGGAAGCTCAGGTTCACGCTGGAGTAAGGGGCACGCCCGCCGACAATCCGTGGACCGCGATCGGAAAGCGCCCGCTCTCCTGCTTCAGGAATTCGCTAAAGCGCTCCGCTGGCAGCGGCTTGCTGCAATAATAGCCTTGGTAGATGTCGCAGCCTTGCGCTTGAAGGTAGGCCAGTTGCTCGGCCGATTCCACCCCTTCCGCCAGTACCTTGAAGCCGAGGCTGTGCCCCATGGAGATGATCGCATTGACGATTGCGCGGGCGCCGCTGCCCGTGCCTATTTCATCCACGAAGCTCTTGTCTATTTTCAGCACGTCCAGCGGAAAGCGCTGCAGATAGGCCAGCGAAGAATAGCCGGTGCCGAAATCGTCGATGGCCAGCCGGATATCCCGCGCACGCAGGCAATCCATCAATGGGACCACTTGTTCACGATGCTCCATCAATGCAGATTCGGTCAGTTCCAGCTCCAGCTGGGCCGCCGGAAAACCCGTCTCCCGCAAGATGCGCTCCACCAGCTCGCAAAATCCGGGCTGTTTCAATTGATGCGCCGACACGTTGACGGCCAGCACCAGCGGCGGCAAGCCGGCATCCAGCCACGCACGTCCCTGGCGGCAGGTTTCGCGCAGGACCCACTCCCCTATCTCTCGTATCAAACCCGTTTCTTCCGCAACCGGGATAAAGCGGGCCGGCGATATCAGCCCTTCTATCGGGTCCTGCCAGCGCACCAGCGCTTCGGCGCCGATGATGCTGCCGCTGTATAAGTCGGTCTGCGGCTGGTAATGCACGCGCAGCGCATTCTGGCGCAATGCATATCGCAGGCGGTTATCCAGGTCCAGCCTATCCCGCGCTGCGCAGGTCAGGCCTTCGGAAAAATAATGATACCCGCCGCGCCCTTCGGCCTTGGCGCGGTACATGGCGGCGTCCGCCTGTTGCAGCAGCATTTCAGCAGTGCTGCCGTGATCGGGAAACAGGCTGATGCCAATGCTGGACGCGGCCCTGACCTCGATGGCGCCGCCCAAATGGAAAGGTTCGGCCAAGGTGCATATAATCTCTTGCGCCACGCGGGCGGCATCCTCCGGCCGCGCCAATTTATCCAGGATGATGGCAAATTCGTCGCCGCCCAATCGCGCCAGGAAATCGCTGCGGCGTATCCGGTGCAGCAGGCGGGCTCCCACTTTTTGCAGCAGCTCGTCGCCGACCACATGGCCGAAGCTGTCATTGATGTCCTTGAAGCGGTCCAGATCCAGCATCAGCAGCGCCAGCTTGGCGCCGTCACGCCGCCGCTCGGCCATCGCATGCTCTAAATTGGCGAACAGCATCAGCCGGTTAGGCAATTGGGTCAGCGGATCGTGATGCGCGAGGAAGGCAAGCCTTTCCTCCGAGGCCTTAAGCTTGGAAATATCGGCAAAGACGCCAACATAATTGGTGACCCGGCCGGACGTGTCCGTGACGGCACTGATGCTGAGCAACTCAGGAAAAACCTCGCCGTTCTTGCGCCGGTTCCACAGCTCGCCCTGCCAATGGCCCTGCTCGCGCACGCTGGTCCACATGGCGCGATAATCGGCTTCAACGGTACGGCCCGAGCTGAGCATCGACGGGTTGTTGCCCAGCACTTCACTCCCCTCATAGCCGGTCAGGGCGCAGAAAGCCTTGTTGACAGCGACGATGCGGGCCTTGTCATCGGTGATCAGCACACCTTCGTGCGTCGATTCAAAGACGGTGGCGGCCTGGCGCAAGGCTAATTCAGTACGCTTCCTTTCCGTTACATCGTGCCCCACGCAAAGAAAATCGCCATTATCCAGCACCTGGGTGGTGAGCTCGGCGCAAAACAGGGTTCCGTCCTTGTGCTTCAATGCCCAGTCCCGCCGTTCTATCGCGCCGTTGCGCAATTCGGCAAAATGGTTCGGCAGCTCCGCCAGCGCGGCATCGGACAAGAGAAAGTCAAAGGGCTTGCCCAGTTGTTCCTGCTGCGCATAGCCTGTCAAGCGGCAGGCGGAAGGGTTGGCAAATCGCAGCGTCATGTCTTCCGAGGCGACCCATACCGCATCGCCTGCATGCTGCAGATAGGCCCGGTTCTTCTCCACTTCCGCAGCCAGCGCCTGCTGCGCCAAACAGGCATTTGTTTCATCGCGCAACAACAGGACCGCGCCGACCACCTCGCCGTCGTCCGAGCGCATTGGGGCGCCCGTCAGCCGGATGTACATTTCCGTGCCGGAGCGGTGCAGCAGCATTGCATCTGCGCTCATTTCAGTGCCGTCATGTTTCAAAATAATCTGGAGCACATCCAAGGGTTCCTTCCCGGCGCCACGCATGAACAGCCGGCAAGCCTGGTCAAGCTGCATGCCGGCCGCTTGGCCGCAAGACCATCCGGTCATTTGCGCGGCATGAGGGTTCAGGTAATTGATACAACCCCGGATATCGGTAGTGACGACGGCTTCGGCAATGCAATCGACCGTGATGGCCTGCATGCGCCGGCTCGCTCTCAGCTTGAACATGGACCGGTGCATGGACTCGCTCAGGGCGCTGGCCAGGACGCCGCTGACGGCAAGGGCTATCGTGGCAATCCACACATAGGACGGCATCCCTGCAGGCGGCTGCATAGGGGGAATCACCAGCACGGTGGTTCCCAGCACAGCGACTGCGGTCGCCAGCAAGCCCGGCCCAAGGCCGCCCACTGCAGCGCTGACGATAATGGGCAGCATCAGCATGATGACCAGCGGCCGACTGTCGAACAGCTCACACAGCAGGCTACGCGCCCACAATACCGCTACAGTCATTGCAAAAGCAAATAGATAGCCCGCACTGCGCGGCCAGACCGCCATTGATGGAAATTCCGGCATGGCGGAATCCAACCGGCGCTCATCGCACCGGCTATCCGGCATGTGGTGCAAGGCGAGATAAAACATGGCCGCCGTAATCAATATAAAGACCAGACCTTTGGCATTGGAAAATAATGCAATGCTATACATGTCTGCCAGGCTTTCCAGCAGAAGGTCGGACAACATGATCCAGAGTATGCCGAAGCAGAGATAGATGACCGTGGCACGTTGCGTAAAACGTTTTCGGTTTAATGTTTGCATAAAACTCACCTCATCAATAGCAGCGAGTGCGAACGGATCTATTTTTGATGCAGTGCATGGCGCGTCGCAACGGATGGCCGCCCCACGCAAGAGTGGTTCCCTTTGCTAGCGGAACAGGCGCCCCCGCACAACGCCGCCAATGCGCCCTAACAAACCATTTCCAGAGGCTTAGCCCCCATCGCCAAATACAGCAGCAAAGCCGGCACCGTCAATACCGAGTCAGTCTCGAGCAAAGACCAAGGCTGGCGGGCAACGCCATTCCTTGCGACCTACTGCGCGCAGTATAGTTGCCCTGCCTATTGGGTACTTGATGCAGATCAAGAATTCTTTAGTTTGATTCAAGCAGGACGATCCGCACGCCATTTGCACAGCCGCATGGGAATTTGACATTGCCTGGTTCATGCCTCCGTAGCGGCTGACATTGCCGGTATAATCAGGGTCATCGGCTATGTGCGAGCCCGGCACATTGATGTTGCGCAGAAGATTTCCCCATGCGGCATGCCGCGGACTCTTTCCGGACAGGAGATGTCATGAGTACACACGAAATCAAGGAAATTTTACTGTGGTGCGTCGGCATCAACTATGCGCTGCTATTCATCTGGTTCGGCGTCTTCGTTTTTGCTCACGACGGGATGTATAGTATGCATGTGCGCTGGTTCAAGCTCCAGGTTGAAACCTTTGACGCCATACATTACGCAGGGATGTCCGCGTACAAAATTGGGATCATATTGCTCAATCTGGTGCCTTTGGCAGCCCTTTACCTTGCGTCTTGACAGGTTCTTGTTGCCCCGGCAGCCCGCTCAATGCGCTTCGCATGACGTAAGGCTGCGCGGGGAGCGCAGCCTTACACATGATCTTACTTCGCCGCGATCGTGACAGGTACGCTGAGCTGCGCACTGCGGCCGGCGGCATCGGTCACCGACACTTTCAGGCTGTAGCTGCCTGCCACCGGATTGGCCCATTGTGCGGTGAGATTCAGGCCATTGGACGAAAAAGTCATGCCCATCGGTATTCCGGATATGGATATCGACAGCGAGGTGGCGCCGGGGTCGGAAATGCTGATCGAACCGCTGAGCGGCCTGCCCGCCACGCCGTTCATGGCTGGCGCCGTAATGACCGGACCGGCGACGGCGGCAGCGCCGATAGTCACCGTATAAACGCCCTGGCCGCTCTGGCCGGTCTTGGTATCCTTGGCGGTCACGATCACGGCATAGGTGCCGGCCACGGGTACGGGCCAGGTAACGACGCCGGCGCTGCTAATGCTCATGCCGGCGGGCGCGCCGCTCAAGGAGTAAGTCACAGGATTGGACGCCCTGACGGAAACGGTGAACGACAGCGCTGTTCCGGCTTTGCCGCCGATGCTGGCGGCGGTCACCACGGGCGCGGTTGCCGGCGGCGCGATGACGACGGTGTAGATGCCCTGCCCGCTCAGCCCTGTCTTGCTGTCTTTGGCGCTGACGGTGACGGCATAGCTGCCGGCGACCGGCGTCGCCCAATTGACCGCGCCGGTACTGCCGATCGTCATGCCCGCGGGAGCGCCGCTCAAAGTATAAGTCACCGGGTCAGGCGCCGTTACCGAGACGGTGAACGACAGCGCCGTGCCGACCTGGCCGCTAATGCTGGCGGAGGTGACAACCGGCGGCGTGGCGGCAAGCGCTGCGCCCGATAGCGAGCTTAGCAAACTGCTGCCGTTGGGTGTGCCCAGCCCGGTCAGCTGGTCGTAGCCGATGCGGGCCGTGCAAATGGCGCAACTGCCATCCGACCCTTTTGTGACGTCATAAAATACGCTGGCGTAGGTGCCCGGCACTGCCGATATCTGGCCATACAGTACGGCGTGCGGCGCGCCCAGCGCAGACTTGGCGTTCAAGGCGCGCACGGCGTTTGCCACCGCGATGAGCCCGGCCCATTGCGGCGTGGCCAGGCTGGTGCCGCCTGCGCTGAGCCACTGCACGGAGGAACTGCCGGAAGGGATCACCGCCAGGTATTGCCCCGTGTTCGGATCGGCGTTGAAGGCGACGTCGGCCACGTTACGGTGTGTCGCAAAGCCCATTCCGGGCACGGCGTTGGTCTGATAGCTGGGCGCCGGCATATAGGCGCTAACGCCCCCGCCGGTACCTGACCAGCTCACTTCGCTGCGCGCGCCGGTACCGGAATACGTCAGCGTCGTACCGCCCACAGCCACCACATTGGCCGACACCGCAGGCCACTGGACTGCTGCGCCCGAGTCCCCGGTGGCGGCCAGGTAGCTCATGTTGGCGGCGGCAAAGACCGGGTCGACAGAGGCCGTCCAATTACCCTCGGGAGCGGCAAAGCTCATCGAAACGATTCCGGGACCCATCGCATTAGCCAGCTTCACCGCGCCCAGCAAGTTATTCAGCGTTGCGTCCGGCGCCTCGATCAGGACGATGCGTGCCAGCGGCGCCGTCGCATGGGCCCACTGCA
>Ga0210384_10008154_pt1 | contig 10950 bp, 10 predicted proteins | sample IncBWH2MmetaG_FD_160574 | JGI IMG/M metagenome (GOLD analysis project Ga0210384, IMG submission 160574) | Forest soil microbial communities from Barre Woods Harvard Forest LTER site, Petersham, Massachusetts, United States - Inc-BW-H-2-M | ecosystem: Environmental > Terrestrial > Soil >...
CTGTAGTAATGGTAAAGCCAGGAGGTACTGGAAGACCAAGCCTTGTCATCTCAGCAAGGCCTGCCCCTTTTCCGCCAAACAATTTTTTATTTTTACCGTCTCCTTTGTTGAAAAAATAAATTAATTTCATATTACGCACCTTGTTTGGTTTGGGTTATCAACCTTTCTTGTTTTTTGAAATGGCTTGCGCAAATTCTTCTATGATATGATTCCAGTTTTTTGCCTTGACAATGCCACTTGCAACCAAGATTCCTTTTGCTCCAAGTTGTATGGCTTTTGCAACGTCTTCGCCTGAAACTATTCCTGCTCCGCAAAGAAGTCTAGTAGAGTTTTGAGCTTCATTTACTGCAATAACTGATCTTGTAATTGCCTCTGGTTTTTCTTTTGAGACTGCCTTGCCTGATCCAATGAGTTCTGGCGGTTCTATTGCGATATAATCTGGGTTTAGTTTGGCATATCTTTTTGCCTCATTTTCGTCTTTGACACAAACTACTGAAATCATGTCTAGTTTTTTGAGCCTTGGGACAAGCTCTATGATTTCATTTTCAGAAATCCTATGTTCGCTGTGATTGATTAGCGAACCTTTGACCTTGGATTTTTTAACAATTTCAGGAACCACAAATCCTGTTGTGCTCCCAACATTTGCAATATCTAGATGCTGAGCCAAGACAAGCGGGAAAATGTCTGCAATTTCAGATAAGAGGTGCTGTGGAGGGGCAATGGCCATTTTTATCTTGTATTTTTTTGAAATCTTTCCTGCAATTTTAGCTAGTTTTGCTGCATTTGAACCTGATATCTCTTCATAATTTTTGAAATTTATGATAAACAAACTATTCAGAATTGAGTTAGAGCCTGAATATATAGATTGAAATGGCAAATACTGGAAAAATTATACCAATTTTTAAGAAATCTCATCCAAGAATCTAAAAAACTTTCTTATATGCTCTTATGAGATCCTCTGATATGCCACTTACAAACAACATCATTATTTGCTTAAACGAGATAACAACATCAGTTTCAAATAAAAAAAATTTAAAACCTGAAGATGAAAAGATGATAGAAAAGATCTTCAAAACCATTCTTGAAAGTGGAGACAATTATGGCATTGATGAGATTGAGAGTTGGTTTGCACTTGAAGGAACTTGGAATGTCAAGTCAGCAGTGGACCGGATCATTAACATCGCACATTATCAGCAGGCAAAACATGATGCAATTAATAAATTAAAATTCATTTCAGATGGTTGTAGCTGCGATAAACCATAATAAAATGCAAAAAACAAAAATTAAAGAAACTTACTTTTTAATTCCAAGTGTCCTGTTTTTGAGGCGCAGGTAAGTGTTGCGACATTTGCGGCATCTTGTGGCGCCAATTGGGTTTTTTGCACCACATGAAAAACAGACTTTGAAATGAAGTCTAGCTTTTTGTGCAATTTGTTTTTTTAGTGGATCTGTTATTGGCATTTTACCTTTCTACTCTGTGACACTATTTGATTCTACCTTTTATGTCAAGCTTTCCAGCAAGTAACATTGGTACTTCGGCAGGTCTTTTTGCTACAGGTACATTTGCTTTAGCATACATTGAGACTTTGGATTCTGCAGAACCATAAGTTCCATAAATTATGGCACCTGCATGACCCATTCTTTTTTCCTTTGGGGCAGCCCTTCCAGCTATGTAGGCTACTACTGGTTTGTCAAACTTGGTGTCGATAATATGTTGTGCAAGCATCTCTTCAGCATCGCCACCAATCTCTCCTACAACTACCACTCCATCTATGTTAGCCCCGTTTCTAATTCTCTCAAATGCCTCAATTAACGGAGTTCCATTTATTGGGTCGCCTCCTATTCCTAGACAGATACTTTGTCCGAAATTTGCTAGTGATAGATTGTAAGATACCTCATACATCAAAGTTCCACTTCTTGAAAGAACCGCAATCCGACCTGGTTTAAAAGGAGATGCAGGCATGATTCCTATTTTGATAACTCCAGGTATTATGATGCCAGGTGTATTTGGTCCTATTACAATGGCGTCTTTTTTCTTGGCAAGATCAATTGTTATCATAGAGTCTCTTATTGGAACATGTTCTGGAATTGCAATGAGCAGCTTGATTCCAGCTTCTAGAGCTTCAACTGCCGCATCCAAAAAGAATTTTGCAGGAACAAATACAACTGAAATTTTTGCTCCAGTTGCAGCAACGGCATCTTTTACTGAATTATATATCGGAACATTTTCAATCCTTTGACCGCCTTTGCCAGGAGTTACGCCAGCTACAATGTTTGTGCCGTAGGCAAGCATCTGTTGTGTGTGAAAGGATCCAAATTTTCCTGTTATGCCCTGAATAATAACTGGTTTTTTCTTGTAATCCTTTTCTCCCTCTTTTCCTATTAGAATTTCGAAAAGATCAACCAATTTTATTTACCTCTATGACTGCGGCATTTATTGCTTCTTCAACAGTGTCAAAGAGCTTTGTTCTAGAGCCTTTTAGCATTTCTTTTGATTTTTCAGCTTCAGCTCCTGACATTCTGGCAAATACTGGTACATCTAAAATTTTATTTTCATATGCCTTGATAAATGCGGTTGCAACCGTTGTAGTTTTTACTATACCTCCATAAAGATTTACCAAAATCCCTTTGACTTTTTTCATCCTGCTAATCAAAGTGAGCGCTTCATAAACTGTATCTGTTGTAGCACCGCCACCTACATCCAAAAAGCAAGCTGGTTTTCCACCATTATCTGATAACATGTCTAGTGATGACATCACTAGTCCTGCCCCATTTCCTACTACCGCAATGTTTCCCTCAAGTTCTACTAGTGAAAAGCCGCTCTTTTCAGCACGCTCTTCAAGCTCTGAAACTTCTTGAAATTTGCGTAGTTCGTCATGCCTGAACATGGCATTATCATCAATTATTATTTTGCCATCAAGTGCCACAATAGAACCATCCCCTAGTACGGCAAGTGGATTTATCTCTGCAAGCTCAGCCTCCTTTTCTATAGTTATTTTAGATAATTTCTGAAGAATGTCTACAAAATCTGTCAGACTCTTTTCTTTTAGACCTATCAACTTTCCTACTTCTTCTGCAGTTTTTGCATCTACATTGCCAAGACCTACTTCTCTTATAATTTGATTTTTTACTGACTCAATTTCTACACCTCCTTCTCCTGATGCAATTATAGTGTATGCTCTTTTTCCTCGGTTAAGAAATAGCGAAAGATAAATCTCTTTTTTAATGTCAGCCATTTTTTCAAGCAATATTGCTTTTGTCTTTTCTCCTTTGACTACTTTTTGCATGATTTCTGGATACTTTAGTTCAAACTCATCTGCGTTTTGACATTTTTGTATTGCTCCAGCTTTGCCTCTTCCGCCAACTGCCATCTGCGCTTTAATTACAAATGGAAAGCCAAGTGCAGCTGCATCCTTTCTTCCCTGTTCAATATCAGTTGATGTCAATCCTTTTGGAATAGGAATGCCATACTCGGCAAACAATTCTTTTGCTTGATATTCCAACAACCGCATGCAAACTTTTCATTTTTATGGTCTTTATAATCTAATGGTTACTTTAACTGGTCTTCAAGAAAATCAATACACTGCAATAACAGATCCCTGCTTTTTTGCATTAACCATTCAGGAAACTTATCTATTGGGAAAACCAATTGCTGCTGAAAGCTTGGCACTATTGCTCCTCCGGATGTTATTACCTGGACAATTGTATATTCTTCTGTTAAGGTACAAACTGTTTCTTGGTATGATTCGCCTTCCTCTTCCATTGTGTTTCGATATAGTACAATTGGGGTTCTAGTCTTGGCTACATGCAATGATCCTTTTTTGAGAAGCTCCAGAAAATGGTATAAGAGCCATCCATCCAGAGTTGTCTGCTTGGCCACGTATTAGCAATACAAGTTTTGTTATTTAATCAAGTCGAATTATCAAAAACTTGGCATTACTCTACTGAAATGCGTATCTTTTGGCCGTCAATGTCGTCTTCTTTGTAGGCTTTGGCCTTGTCAGAAAAATCGACTCGTTTTACTCTGACCAAATATGCCAACTCTTGCTGTTTTTCCTTTACCAGTACAAGTGATTCTTCATCAAGGCCCAACACATATGCTGCCTCCAAGATGTCAGTTGGATTGTAGCCACGCTCTTTTCTTAAAACCTGCAGTCTTCTTGCGATATCTCTAACCATGCCACGAGCCATCATCTCCTGGTTTCTTGCTGTAGATATGAAGACAACAAGTGATTCATGACGTGCCATGGCGTATCCGTCTTGCTCTACAAAATCGATTACAAAATCTTCTTTATCAAGCAATATTTTATTTTCTCCAAGATCAAAAGAATACGACTGTTTTTTCAACAAGTCATCTACAATTTGTTTGGGGTCTGTATTTTCAAATTTTAGTAAGAGCTTGCCCATGTCTTGTTTTGCTTTTGGCCCTATTTTTTTTCTGTCAAATTCTATTTTTGGTTTTATCGGAAGATTAGACTTTAGTAAATTTGCAATAAGAGCAAGACCTTCACTTTTTTCCAGCTCTACTATCTTGTACTTTTCAACATTAATCTGTGAAACCAGCAGATTAGAAAGTGACTCTAGTTTTTTTTGCTGGGAAGGTTCCACACAAATTATTGCCTCATTTAATGGCCAACGTCTTTTCAGTTTGCCTTTCATTCTTGCAGCAGCGGAAATTGAAATTACTTCTTTTAACAAATCAAATGATTCTTCGACAACCTCATTTATGAGAGATTCTTGCGGATTGGGCCAGGTTTCTAAGAGAATGATTTTCTTTTCCCCAAATGAGGAATAAAGATATTCTGTAGTAAATGGACAAATTGGATGCAACAATACATCAAAGATTTTGAGAATCTCTGAGAGAGTTGCGTATATTGCTAGTCTTCTTTCATGTTGAGATTCATCTTCAGTCCAGAGGTCTTCTCTTGTGATTGGTATGTAGACTTGGCTTACCGAATTTATGATAAAATCGTCCAATGCCTTTGCTGCTTCATGAAATCTACACTTGTCTTGTGAATCTTTGACTTTGGATATGAGTTTTTGAAGCTTTGATAAAATCCAAATCTCAGGTGATTTTAAAAGATTTTTACTTTTTGCCCATTCTAGGGTGTGGGATTTATCAAACTTGTCGTACTCGCTATTTTGCTTGAAATAAATGTGCAAGTGATACAATGTGCTTAGAATTTGGTACGGCCTTGATACAAGCTCGTCTGTGCTAAAGTTAAGTGGCTCTATTGGGCTTGATTTCCAAATAAAGTATAATCTTATCAAATCCACTGGATACTTTGTCAAAAGCTCAATTGCATCCAAGACATTTCCAAGACTCTTGCTCATCTTGTTTCCATTTTTATCAAGGACATGACCCTGAAACAAAAAAGACTTGAAAGGCGCTACTGGTTTATCATTGAAAATTACGTTTTCAATCAACAAGGTATAGGCCCATCCACGGGTCTGGTCAATTCCTTCTGTAAGAAAAGTAGCCGGGATGTATTCGTTATACTCTGCATCTGAAAGCGAAGCATAAGGAGCTGCACCACTATTGTGCCACGTATCTAAAACAAACTGCTCTCGTTCCATCTTTGAGCCACATTTTTTGCATTTTATTGTTATTCTGTCTATCCAAGGTCTGTGTAGCTCAAAGCTTGGCCCATCAGGAAGATCAGCTGCCTCATTTACTATCTCAGCTCTTGAAAAAAACCACTTGTATTCACCACAATTCTTGCAGGTCCATCTTGGCAGTGGGCACCCCCAGATTCGTTCCCGTGAGATGCACCAAGGATGCTTGTCTTTTATTATCTCAAGAAACCTGTTTTTTGGTGGCTCAAAAAAATATTCTACATTTTCAGCCGCCTTGACTGCCTTGTCCCCAAGCCTGTCTAAAAAGTAAAAAAATCCCCTTCGAGCAAGCCACAAGAGCTTGTGCTGGGATCTCCAGCACAAGGGATACTGGTGTTTAATCTTGCCAATCTTTACCAGTGCTCCTTTTTGACGCAAAGAGCCGACGATTTTTTCGTCTGCATCACGTACAAATAATTCCGAATATGCTCCAGCTTCCTTTGTGAATTTGGCCTCATCATTTATTGGATTAAAAATTGGAATTGATCTTTTTGTCGCAATTTCAAAATCTTCTTCGCCATTGGCAGGAGAAAGGTGTACAAGACCACTTCCTGTTTGAATGTCAACGAAACTTTCTGCTACTGTTGTGTGGAATTTTTCTAGCGTGGATTTTTCTTTCAGTCCTGGAATTTCATCAAGCAAGGGATGGATGTATTTTCTTCCATCCATTTCTGAGCCTTTTACTGTTTTTGCAACTGTATAGTTCTCAATTTTTGCTTCCTTCATAAATTCTTCCAATCTTTTTTCACCAACAAGCCAAGTCTCGGTTCCAACTTTAACATGGACATAATTTTCGTCAGGATTTAGGCCAACCATTGTATCTGTAACCAAAGTAAATGGCATTGTAGTCCAGACAATCAAAAACAGATCTTCATCTCTCATCTTTACCTTGTAGTAAAGAGAAGGATCCTGGACTGTTTCGTATCCCTGGTTTACCTCAGCATGACTAAGTGATGTCTGACAACTGGGACAGTATGCAACCACCTTGTAGTCTTCTGACATGATGCCATTCTCGTAGGCTTTTTTGAGAATCTTCCATTCGCGTTCAATGTACTCGTCCTTGTAGGTCCAGTAGGCCTTTTCTTGATTAAAGGACATTCCTAAAAGATTATCAGCTTCCACCCATTTTTCATTAAATTTGTACACTATTTTTTTACACTCTTCAACTAGTCTTTCAATGCCTGCCGATTCTATTACTTCTGACTTGCTTCCTGAGATGCCCATCTCTTTTTCTGCCTGAAGCTCTACAGGCAACCCTTGGGTATCCCATCCTGCATTGAAAATTACCTTATTGCCACACAAAGTCATGTATCTGTACCAAAGATCCTTGATGACGCGACCCCGCAAATGTCCTGCATGCGGTGTTCCGTTCATGGTTGGAGGGCCTTCTATGAATGCAATTTTTTTGGTCTTGTTTTGAGCTTCAAAGATAAATTTTTGCAAATCAAGCAAAGAAAATTTGTTTCTAACTTCTTCTTCTATTTTTTTTGCGTTAAATTCGTGAGATATCTCCATTTACAGAAGGGGTAAATTCTCTGATATTATAAAGCTAAACTAATTGGTATCTAGTTTTGAATCTACTTTGATGTGTATTTTTTCTCCACTGTGATTGTGGTTGTTGTACATCATCTTTGTCTTGAATCCTTTTTTATTGAGATATCCTTCAACTAACATTGCCCAAGGAAGCGAATGGCCGCTGTTTAGCTTTGATTCTATGATAATGTGGTTGCCTTGAGGCTCATAGCGTGCCTGTCCTGAGCATGTCATTTGTAAGGTGGAGTCAACTAGAGCAATAATCTCATCGATGGTTTTTGCTTCCAAGTCTACTCCGTTTTTCTCAAGAAACTCTAGCATGTCTATTTCCTTATTTTTGGAATGCAGGACAGAATTTAGAACAAAACCTAAACCATTTTCATTTATTGCCTGAATTATTTTCAACGTTTCTTGGGCGTCAATTTTTGTCATATCAAAAAGATTGTTTACCTTCATTGCATTTTTCCAGGTTTGCTCAAACATCTTGGCTTGATTTGTTCCCAATACTTCGGTTGACAAAAATATTGCGCCTTTACCATTATTGCTGTTAATCATTAGTATTTCAGAATCATCAAACATTATGGAATTTTGTGAAACATCAAAACTCTTTATCTTGATGCCATCAGGCAATGCTCTAAAGGTTTCTGTTCCAACAAGGTTTGGTGCAATTATAATTTTGATGTCGATATTTTTTCTAATTGCATGGATAAAGGACTCTTTGCACTGGGATAAAAGATTCAATCCCCATGAATCCACTATTGCATGAATTGAAGTCTTTGAGCCATCAATCATGGTTTCAAGTTGCTTGAAGACATAGTTTGGTGTAAGATGAAAGTACCTCTTTTCTTCTGAACCCCTTGCTTTCTTGCTGTCCTCACTTACTTGTTTTAGTTTGGTTACAAGATTGTTCATGCCATTTACCTTGTGTATCTGCTCTTGCACTAGTTCATCAAAAGCATCTTCGGGGGATATGGCAGTACACATTATTGGTTTTGTCTTTGATATTATTGCAATCTTTTTCTTTTCTAGCTTCAACAAAGTTGGATACACCTTTGTTCTTGGCAGATTAGAATAGTAGGAAAGTTCTGCTGCAGAAATGGTACCCTTTGTGATCAAGGTGACATAGGCTTGGGCTTCATACCTGCTTAGGCCAAATTCTTCGAGGCTGACTGCTAAGTCTTGTCCTTTAACCATGCCTCCAATTTGTTAGTTGCAAGGTAAATTGAATAGCTAAATTCATTGAACAAAGGTTGGAAAAAATACTAAGCTGTATCTGTTGATACTGTTACTGTAGTGACATCTTTACTTGTAACAAGAGTTTGATATAGAAAAATCAGGTCTGTTGTTTGGTACAAATGGTAACAGAATCTAGGTGGATAGTAAATGACGAGACAAAAAATCAGATAACTCGGGCAAGCACTCTGAGGCCAAGACTAGACTATGCAGCACAGATTGTTGACGAAATATTGGACATTTTAAATCAAAAAAAGTTTGATCTTCACAAAAACAGCTTGAAACTTTATGAAAACGCCAAAAGCAAGCATGGTCTGACAGAATTTGAAAGACAGCTAATCTATGAGAGAGAAATTTCTTTTGCAGTAGAATCACTAAGACAAGTAAGGCGATGTCTTGACTCTGTCTTTGGGCTAGGAAATATCATCTTGGTTTTAGCCCCGACAATATCTCTAGTGAGAACCATTCGCTCTATGATGCTTGGTAACTTTGCCGCAGCAGATTCTCAATTTGGTGAGCTGTCTTTGGTATTAGGAGGACTCATAATAGATGTAGGTCAGCTTACCAGCGGGAATCTTGATTTTGACTTGGCAAATAGGGAATCATCAAGGCTCTTAGATGAAGCGAAGTTGATTGCCGACTCTAAAATTTACAAGCAGTTCCCTAATGTAGATTTGTCGTAAGCAATGGCCACTCATGCTTAATTTTTCAAAAAATGAAACCCCAGATGATATTTCGATTCCTCTTGACAAAATCAGGAACATTTCTGCTAAAATAGAGCAAAAAATTGCCCAAAAATCACCTGATAAAGATGATAGATTCATTGAAACACTTTCTGTTGAGGAGCTAAAAGATTTACGCCAGGTAATGATGGCAGCAGACTATTTACTTTCTAAATATCAGGATAAAAAAGAACTAAAGTTGTTTTTAGAGGACTTTATTGGGGTACTATTACATGCAACAAATTCTGTAAATTCAATGCGAGACGACTTGGCATATCTTCTCATATCTGCAGAAACAGCATTTCATCAGATACAGACCCTACATGAGGAAGTAACACAACATCTTTCGCTGGATAGGTTTGTTCAGACAAGACTAGACGATTATCATAATATCATTAGGCCCCAACCGGCCATACCTGTCAAAACAGAGCCAGTCAAAGTGGAACCAGTTTCAAGTCCATTTAATTTAACAAATACTACTAGACGAATTTACACCCATGATTACCTAACAAATACCGCAGTTGAGATTTAGGTACCGAGAAATGAGTTTAGCTCCCCAAGAATTAGAAAATAGCGCTAGTAAATTTGCCGCAGAGGCAATCAAGCTTGACTCTCAGGGAGCACGTGGCATGGCCATTGCAAATTATCAGAGGGCAATAGAATCTCTTGTAAAACTAATCCAGCTATACCCTGATAACAAACTAAATCGTGTTTACACTGAACGCATGGGTGCATACCAGAACAGGATAAAGGCATTGCAAATGACCAATGTAGGTTTGGAGCCTGTAGTTGATTCAAGAGCAACACCAGAACAACAAAAGCAATCCCTTGCAAGAAATGAATTTGATGATCTGATTATGAAAGAAAAGCCTAACATTAGTTGGGCCGAAGTTGTGGGCCTTGACGATGCAAAAAATGCATTACGAGAATCTATTGTTTATCCAGCTAAAAGGCCAGATCTTTTCCCGCTTGGATGGCCAAGAGGAATTCTTCTTTATGGGCCTCCTGGCTGTGGCAAGACCATTCTTGCTGCTGCAACTGCAAGTGAGATAGATGGCTACTTCATAAACGTTGATGCTGCATCAATGATGAGCAAGTGGCTTGGGGAAGCAGAAAAAAATGTTTCAAAATTATTTACCATGGCACGTGGTTATGCGGAAAAAGAAGGACTGCCAGTAATATTGTTTATTGACGAAGTGGATTCGTTGTTAGGATCAAGAAACAGCGAGGTCGGTGGAGAAATTAGAGTCAAAAACCAGTTCTTGACAGAAATGGACGGAATAAACGGCAAAGGTAAAGACCTCAAGTTGTATGTGATTGGGGCAACAAACAAACCATGGAGTCTTGACTGGCCATTTCTTAGAAGATTTACAAAAAGAGTCTATGTAACACTTCCAAGCCTTGAAGCTAGAGTAAAACTATTTGATCTTTACACTTCACCATTAAAGAAAGAAGAAAAAGTAAAATCACTAGAGCTTGCCAAGCTTGCAGACGGTTATAGTGCAAGTGATATCAAAGACATTTGCCAGTCTGCTCAATTGATGGTCGTAAATGACTTGTTCCATCAAGCAAACTATTCTGCAGAGCCAGTAGTAGGTGAATTAAAGATGCAACCACGCGAGCTTACTGTGGCTGACTTTAAGGAAATAATCACAAGAAGAAAGCCAAGTGTAAGCATGGAAATGATTCGTGCATATTACAAGTGGAGCGAGCAGTTCCGTGCGCTCTAATAGTATCAGAGAAAATCGCCAACAAGATATCTGATATAGTTTAGGTCAAAACTATGTGAGAGTCTAATCAAACCGGTATTAAAAAAACAGAGCTTCGTTCCAGAATATTACACCAG
>Ga0210384_10008155_pt1 | contig 10950 bp, 9 predicted proteins | sample IncBWH2MmetaG_FD_160574 | JGI IMG/M metagenome (GOLD analysis project Ga0210384, IMG submission 160574) | Forest soil microbial communities from Barre Woods Harvard Forest LTER site, Petersham, Massachusetts, United States - Inc-BW-H-2-M | ecosystem: Environmental > Terrestrial > Soil >...
CATTCTGCGTGGCGCTATCCGGCTTTTTTTTGGTATCCGGCTTCTTCGGGGTGGGTCCGTCAGCGGGCTTCGAGGATGATTCCGGCTCCGGCTCTTGCGCATGCAGCATCGGACCCGCCACAAAAAAGATGACTGCTGCGGTTTTTAGCATCCAATGAAGGAGCGATCTGCATTTCATGTTGCTTGGTCCAGTGTCTCTCCGCTATCGGATTCGCTCTAGTATGATGGAAGTTGCATGGAAATCGGAACTCCAAACTCCGAAACGTAACGACACGTAATTAGTGCCTTATGGAACCTCGCGAAAAAGCCGCGGCCCTTCCGGAAACCGCCGGGGTGTACCTGTTCAAAGACGCCACAGGCGCAGTGTTGTACGTGGGCAAAGCGGGGTCGCTGCGGAGCCGCGTGCGTTCGTATTTTCTCGAGTCGCGCTGGATGGATGCCAAGACGGGCTCGCTGGTTCGCGAGATCGCCGACCTGGAAACCATTGTGGTCGACAACGAGCGCGAAGCCCTGGCGCTCGAAAACAACCTCATCAAGCGCTATCACCCTAAATTCAATGTTCTGTTGCGTGACGATAAAACCTATCCGTACATCAAGTTCACCGCGGCCGAGAAATATCCGCGGGTGTACTTCACGCGCCGCATCAAGAAGGACGGTTCGCTCTATTTCGGACCGTATTTCCCAGCCGGCCTGGCGCGCCGGATTCTGCATTTCATTCACAAGCGCTTCCTGGTGCCCAGTTGCACCGTGGATTTGACACGCAATCATCCGCGGCCTTGTTTGCAGTATTACATCAAACGCTGCCAGGGCCCGTGTGTCGCGGGGCTCACCAGCGATGAGCGCTACGCGGAAGCGGCGCGTGATGCGCGCTTATTTCTTGAGGGCCGCCGCCACGATTTGATGAAGAGCCTGGAGCAGCGCATGGCCGCCGCAGCCGAGCAGGAACTGTTCGAGCAGGCCGCCGCCTATCGCGACTTGTTGCGTACTCTGGAAGATATCGAGGAGCGCCAGCGCATCGCCACCGCGCAGGGCGATGACACCGATGTTTTTGCTTACTATGCGGAGCCGCCGCTGGTTTCAGCGAACTTGTTTCACCTGCGCGGGGGCCGCGTGGTCGATCGCCGTGAATTTTACTGGGAGGACCTTGAGGAATTCGATCCCCACGAGTTCGTTCCGTCGCTGCTGAAGCAATTTTATCTGGACGCTGAATATTTGCCTAAAGCGATTCACGTGCCCATTGATTTTGAAGATCGCGCGCTTTTGGAAGAGACGCTGACCGAACGCGCCGGCCACAAAGTGGAAATCTTCACCCCACAGCGCGGAAGCAAGCGGGCATTTCTGGACCTCGTTGAAAACAACGCAAAGCATTCCTTTGAGCAGCGCTTCCGAGTGCTGAAGCCCACCTCCAAGGCCATCGGCGAGGCAGTTCAGAACGCGTTAAACCTACTGGAAGAGCCGCGGCGCATCGAAAGTTTTGACATTTCGCACATCGCGGGCACGGACACGGTGGCTTCCATGGTCGTGTGGGAAGATGGCCGAATGAAAAAGTCCGACTACCGCAAGTTCATCATACGCGGCGATGGGGGGAACGGGACCGCAAGCGGCGACCTCCCGGTGCTCGGCCGGAACGACGATTTCGCCAGTATGCGCGAAGCGGTCGCTCGCCGCTATCGACGCGTTCTGGAAGAGAAACGGCCGATGCCCAGCTTGATTTTGATTGACGGCGGCATCGGACAACTGCATGCCGCTGCGCAAGCTTTGGAATCCCTGCAGATCATCAATCAGCCGATCGCCAGCATCGCCAAGAAGGAAGAAATCCTATATATTCTCGGCCAGGAAGACGAGCCATGCATTCTGGATCGCCACTCGCCGGTTCTGCACCTGATCCAGCAGATTCGCGACGAGACGCATCGTTTTGCGGTGAGCTTTCATCGCCAGCGCCGCGGCAAACGGCAGACCAAGACGGCCCTAAGCGATATTCCTGGCGTCGGCCCGCGCACGACCCAGAAGTTGCTACGCGAATTCGGCAGCATCGCAAATCTGCGGCGGGCGGGTCGCGACAAACTGAGCCGGGTGGTATCCCCGAAAGTGGCCGAAGCAATCCTCACTCGACTGGAATCCGAAGTCGCCACGGATAACCTTAAGTAGGGCCGGATAGCGGTTAGGCCGTATTGCACCGTACAGACTGCTATGCTACGGTTTCCCTCGGAGGTTTCTATGGCCGATAATGTGGGATCCAAGGTGAGTTATTTCCTGGTAGGCCTGGGCGTTGGCGCGTTGGTGGGAGTTTTGTTCGCACCGAAGTCTGGCGAAGAGACGCGCGACCTGCTCTCCAAGAAGGCCGATGAAGGGCGCGATTATGCCCAACGCAAGGCGCGTGAGCTTCGGGAGCGCGCGGATGAACTGATTGAGCGCAGCAAGGACGTAGCGGTGCGCAAGAAGGACTCGATTTCGTCGGCCGTGGAAGCGGGACGCGAAGCCTATCTCCGGGAGTCGGCCAAGTCCTAAGCAGTGTGGGTAGGTAAGACCGCGACAAAGCTTTGCGCCTTTGTCGTCAAAAGGCGTCGCACGAGCATCTTACGAGTGGGGCGGCCCTGGCAGGGCGCTGGGGGTGACTATGGACACCTGGGTTCAAGTCTTCGTGGTGGTTGCGGCGGTAGCGATTGTTATTCAGACGGCGATGATCACCGCGCTGTTCCTGCAGATGAAACGGCTGGCGGAGCGGCTGGAGCGCTTCACCGGAGATCTGGAAACGCGGCTGACGCCCATTCTCAACCGGGTGCAGTTCTTCCTCGAAGATACGCAGCCAAAGATTTCGGAAATGATTGCGGATGCCTCACACGTTGTGTATCTGGCGCGTGCGCAAGCGCAAAAGGTCGATCGTGTTTTCACCGAAGCTTCGGACCGATTGCGCGGGCAACTGGTGCGCGCCGACCGCATTCTTACCGGCGCGTTGGAGGCGGTCGAGGATGCGGGCAGCAAGTTTTCGCACAGCGTTTGGCGGCCCATGCACAAAGTCTCGGCGCTGGTGCAGGGCATAAGGGTCGGGATCGATTTGTTGCGCTCGCGGCGCGGGAATCGGCGGCGGGAAGAGCCGTTGGAGCAGGAAGAAGAGCTTTTTATCTAACGGCTACGAGCAAGTTTCTCCGGGCAGGCGTTCACGCGCCTGCCCTTTTTTATTGCTAACGAATCCAGCCGCCGCCCAGCACACGTTCGCCGTCGTAAAAGACGGCGCCCTGCCCGGATGTAATGGCGCGCTGTGGAGTATCGAAGACGATCCGCGCCCGCGTGGTATCCGAAGCCGTGATCGTGGCTTGGGCGGGAATGTGCTTGTGACGAATCTTCACGCTGGCCCGCAAAGGGTCACCGGGAACCTCGTGCGCGATCCAATTGACGTCTTGGACTTCACACGCCGTGGTGCGCAACGACTCGTCATTTCCGACTATGACGCGGTTCTTCTCGCGGTCGATGGCCAGCACATAGAACGGATGGCCGGCCGCGAATCCCAAGCCTTTGCGCTGCCCGATAGTAAAGTTGTGCACTCCGCCATGATGGCCAGCCACCGCTCCGTCTTCGGTCACAATGTCTCCCTCGGTGTTCGATAGCGGGGAGCCGCGTTCGCGTGAATAGGCCTCGATAAATTGCACGTAGTTGCCGTTGGGAACGAAACACAGCTCCATGCTTTCGGGTTTATCGGCCACCGGCAGGCTCGCCTGGCGCGCTGCGGCGCGCACTTCGCCCTTGCTCAATTCGCCCAGCGGAAATTCGCTGCGCGAAAGCTGGTCCTGGGTTAGTCCCCACAAAAAGTAAGACTGATCCTTGCTGTCATCGCGTGCGCGCCACAGCTCCCAGCGGCCGGTCCTCTCGTTGCGGCGAATGCGCGCGTAGTGGCCGGTAGCCAGCCGCTCCGCGCCAATTTGCCGGGCCATGCGCAGCAGCGGCTCAAACTTTACGTCGGTGTTGCAGTTGGTGCATGCGATGGGCGTGCGTCCGGCAAGGTATTGATCGACGAATGGACGAATCACCCGCGCTTCAAATTGCTCCTCGAAATTGACCACGTAATGCGGGAAATTCAGATGCTGCGCGACACGCTTGGCATCATAGACATCGTCGAGCGAGCAACAGCGGTGCTGCGCCGGTCCATCGCCTTGCAATTCCGGCAAGCGCCGCTGATTCCAGAGCTGCATGGTCAGCCCGATGATCGGGCAGCCTTGTTGCTGGAGCAGTGCCGCCACAGTGGAAGAATCGACACCACCGCTCATGGCCACGGCGATCAAGCCACTCTGAATTTCGGCTGCGGCCGGCAAGGTGTCGAATTGCGTTGCGCTGCTCATGCACTAATCATTTTACGGGAAAGCGGTCGTCGCTGCTCAGAAAGCTTGAGTCACGTGGTTGCACGGAGTCGTTCGGGAGTTACGAGACTCGCGATGCGCACATTTATGTACGCGTGGCGGCTTCCTTGCGGTAGGTCGGCGAGAGTTCGCGAAGCTGGTCGACCGCGGCGGGTACAACTTCCAGCGCGAATTGGATGTCAGCGGGCGTTGTGTGGCGGCCAAGACTGAACCGGAGACTGGCGCGTGCCTCGTCGGGCGTGAGCCCGATCGCCGTCAGGACATGCGAAGGCTCAACAGCTCCGGACGAGCAGGCCGCGCCGGTGGAGCACGCCAAGCCCTTAAGATCCAGGGCGATGACCAGCGCTTCGCCTTCAATCCCCGGGAAAGTGATATTGCTTGTATTAGGCGTGCGCGGCGCTCGCGCGCCGTTGGCCCGCGAATGTGGAACCCGCAACAACAGCCCCTCCTCCAACTGGTTGCGCAAAGCGGAAATCCGCGCCGCATCTTCCCCTAGCGACTTCCTTGCCATCTCAGCGGCTTTGCCCAAGCCGACAATCCCCGCGACGTTTTCCGTACCCGGACGGAACCCGCGCTGGTGGTGTCCTCCATAAAGAAGCTGCTGCAAACGCGTGCCGCCGCGGATGTACAGCGCCCCGATGCCCTTCGGCGCGTAAAACTTATGGCCCGAGAGCGCCAGCAAATCCAGATGCAGCGCGTTCACATCAATCGCCAGCTTTCCCGCGGATTGCACTGCGTCGGTATGGAAGTAAACGTCGGCCTCCACCGCGATGCGGCCAATATCCTCCAGCGGCTGCACGGTACCCAGCTCATTGTTGGCGTGCATCACCGTAATGAGCACGGTTTCCTTGCGAATAGCCCGCCGCAGTTGGTCCGGGGAAATGAGACCTTCGCGATCAACGGGCAAATAGGTGACGGCTACACCTCGCTTCGCAAGTTCCTGGCAGGTATTGAGCACGGCTTCATGCTCGATGTTGCTGGTAATGACGTGCTTCAGGTGCGCGATAGAAAACCGCCGCTCAAGATCATCGAGGGGATTCTTGCTCGGAACAGCGGGCCAGCTCACAGGAGCTGCCACTGTGCCGAAGATGGCGTGGTTGTCGGCTTCCGTGCCGCCGCTAGTAAAAACAATTTCCTGCGGACGCGCACCGATCAGCGCGGCGACTTGCTCCCGCGCCGTTTCCACCGCAGCGCGCGCTCTCTGCCCAAAGGTGTGAATCGAAGCAGCGTTACCGAATTCCCCGGAGAGGTACGGGAGCATGGCATCGAGGACACTCGGCTCGACGGGTGTGGTGGCATTATGATCCAGATAGACGCGAGTCATCGCCATCCCATCAGGATAGACCCCGCCCTCCCGGACAGCAAGCGGGCCCCACACGGGATTAAGACTGAATAGGTACGAAGAACGAAGAAGACAGAGGATGCCAGACGCGATTCGATGGACTTAACCCACGAGGCGGGCTGACGGGCAGCCGCGTGGCCACGCTTCAGCACAACATAGACGTATCATTCGGGCCATACAGGTAATTTGGCAGTTTGAACGCGGCTCAGACCGGACTAGCGGGCCAGAGTGAGGAGCACAGAATTCAATTGCATCAGGTCGGCGTCTACGCGATAGAAGCCAGAGCGCCACTTGGTATCTGCTTCTTCGGCGTCCACCTTAAGAACTGCAAAGTCCCGGTCTTGTGGTGCGCCGGTCGCCATGGTGGGGAACGCGTCGCCGAGATAAGTGATGTCGCCCGGCGCAGCCAGATGCTGGCAATCTTCGCGATTCACGATGGCGCGCAGCATGCCTTGGTTCTGCGTGTGCGGCTGACAAAAGTATAGGCTTGCCATACCAGCCGAGTATCGGCAAAAGGCGAACAAAGTTGAATGGTACGGGAGGTCTATGTTGTGCATATGAGTACCTGCCCCACAGCGAAGATTAGAATCCTTTAAGCCTCATACAATGAGCAAGTTCCGAGCATTTCAGCGTCAGCAATTCCGTCCGCTTCCAGCTAGAATGCCCAGTGCTCGTCCACTAACTGTTTTGCATTATCCTCAAATTTTTCTATAGCTTAGAGTGAAATTACGCGTGTTACCCCTCGCCCTGCAATCCATCCTACAAAGTGAATCAAAAAATCCTGCTTGAGGGCTGAAAGAAGCTTTGAGCCTCTGCAAGGAAAAATCGAATGGAGCTAACAATGAAAGTGTCGAGAAGCTTGTTTGGCGTAACCTTAGCGTCGGTGCTGCTGGCAAGCAGCGCCTTCGCAGCAACGGCCAACAAGGGGACCCTGAAGCTATTCGTGCCGGTAACCGTCCAAGGCAAGCAATTGGCGCCCGGGCAGTACACCGTGGAATGGAATGGTGAAGGCCCGAACGTCCAATTGAATATCGCAGACGGGAAGAACGCCGTGACCGCGATTCCTGCCCGCATCGTGCCGGTCAACGCCAAGAATCAAAGCAGCGGATATTCCTCCGAAAAGCAGCCAGACGGCCAGGAAACCCTAAAGAATGTATTCTTCGCGGGCAAGACCTACGAGCTGCAGATCGGCGAGCAGTCTGCGTCCCAGGGAGGGCAACCCGCCGCAAGCGGCAGCAATCAATAGCACTTACTCACAATTTGGATATTGGCAAAGAGGGCTGCTCAACGCGGCCCTTTTTTGTTGAGCAGCCAACCCGATGTTGAAGCCTCATCCCTATTCCAGCTTGGGTTATATCGCTGGATTGCTAGGCATCGGGTCAGGGGCAGGCTTTGCCTCGCGACCATGGAATTGCTCAGCTTCCGTGGATCCGGCCAGCGCTGTGGTGGACGAATTGCCGCTGGAAACCACCTTGGCGATCTCGTCGAAATACCCCGTGCCCACAAAGCGCTGATGCGTCACGGCACGATACCCAAGCTCCTGGGCGGCAAACTCTTCCTGCTGCAGCTTGGAATACGCGGTCATGCCCGCCTGAGAGTAGCCGCGCGCCAAATGGAACATGCTCATGTTCAGCGCATGGAAGCCGGCCAGCGTGACGAACTGGAACTTGTAACCCATCTTGCCAAGCTCTTGCTGAAAGTTGGCGATGGTCACATCGTCAAGCTTCTTTTTCCAGTTAAACGACGGCGAGCAGTTGTACGCGAGAAACTTGCCAGGGAACTTCGCATGGATGGCGTCGGCAAACTTCCGCGCTTCGGCAAGATCCGGCGTCGACGTTTCGCACCACAGCATGTCCGCATACGGCGCATAAGCCAGGCCGCGAGCGATGGCGGCGTCAATCCCACCGTGGAATTGGAAAAATCCTTCCGCAGTGCGCTCGCCGTGGATGAACTCGCGGTCGCGCGGATCGGCGTCGGACAAGAGCAGGCCCGCAGAGTTCGCGTCCGTGCGCGCAATCAGAATGGTGGGGACGCCGCAGACGTCGGCGGCCAGTCGCGCCGCGGTCAGCTTCTCAATGAATTCACGGATGGGCACCACGACCTTGCCGCCAAGATGCCCGCATTTTTTGGCCGAAGAGAGCTGGTCCTCGAAGTGCACGCCGGCCGCACCGGCTTCGATCATGGCCTTCATCAATTCGTACGCATTGAGCGCGCCGCCGAAACCGGCCTCTGCATCGGCCACAATGGGCGCGAACCAATACGTGCCGGTGTGCTTGCCTTCCGCGGACTCAATCTGGTCAGCGCGCATCAGCGCGCGATTGATGCGCTTCACGAGCGCCGGTGCGCTATCGCAGGGATAGAGGCTCTGATCCGGATACACATCGCCGGCCGTATTGTTGTCCGCCGCAACTTGCCAGCCGCTGCCGTAAATGGCCTTCAGGCCGGCTTGCACCATTTCGATGGCTTGATTGCCGGTCACCGCGCCGAGAGCGGGAACGTACGCATCCGTGTGCATCAAGTTCCAAAGGCGTTCGGCCCCCAGTCGCGCCAGGGTGTATTCGATCTGAATCGTGCCGCGCAGGCGTACCACGTCTTCGTGGGAATAGGGGCGCGTAATCCCGGACCAGCGCGCATTGCTGGCCCAATCGGAATGACCATTCTGCTTCTTGTGCCCGTTCTTGCCGTTGACTGCCATGGGGTCTCCTTCATTCACCGCTAAAGCTGAGTCACAACTACGCCTCAGACCGGATTGAACTCGCCGCGAACGATCATCTCTTCGCTTAATCTCCTTGCTTCGCGAAGCCGGGCTTGCTCCGGAGCTACCTCGCTGGACTGTGCGCCACTTTCTTGCTGCAGTCGCTCGAGCTCTTGATCAAACAGCCCGTGAATCAGTTCTGCAGTGTGGCGAACCGGCTGCCCGTTCTCATCCAAAACACTCACGGCGTCCGCATGCTTCATGCGTTGCGCAATCATCAGCCGGTAAATGCGGTCGGTCGCCAAGTCTTCCATGTAGCCGTCCAGCAAGCTCGCGCCACGGCCGTTCAACACGCCATTGCGATAGCGAATCACCGTGCGAATCGCCGCGCGGGTGCCCGCCAACGTGCGCTTACCAACTCCGGTCGGCAGCGGTCGCAGGTCGGGATGCGGATTGGCGCCCTTTGGGCGAGCATTTAGCTGATTTGGGGCAGGGAATTGGGTGACCGCGATTTCGTTCTGGTCCGGGTGACCGGTCCACGCGCCATCCATCAGGCAGGACGCCTCGTTCTTTTTATCCTCGGCCAGAACTGCCAGCGCCCGCGTGTTAAGCTCCGGATTGTCGCGGCTGGGATAGAGGGCGGTCATACCGCCAATGGCCAGCATCCCGTGCTTATGGCAAATCTCCGGCATCAGCGTGCGCAAATTCTGAAAGAAAGCGACGTTGTGCGGAATGGTGTTGCGGTCCGGCAGAACCCATTCTGGGTTCTCCAGATTAAAGTGAATCAGGCTGGCCATGTAGTCCCAGCGGCCCAGGTTCAAGCCCAAGATGTGCTCACGCAGGTTCCAGGCGAACTCCTCCATCTGGAATGCCAGCGGATGCGCCTCTACGAGCGCCATGCACTTGATTGAGTCCGCAGGGACGCCCTTGGCGCGTGCGACGATCTGGAAAAGATCGCGCCACCACAGCGCTTCGTCGGCGGACTCCGACTTCGGGATGTAGAAGCAAAGCGGATGTTTCAGCGCGGCGAAATCAACCTGATAGGCAATCATCGCCACATCGAGCAACGAGGCGGGGAGCAGTTCGCCCGGGAGTACGCCGGCTTGATGCAAGTGCAGGCCGCGCGGCCGCGTGAACAAGACCGTTTTACTCGGCCGAATTTCGACGGTGCGATCCCGCTTCTTATCGAAGAAGGTTAGCCGGCCGGCAAGCGCCTCCAAAACATTGCGGATTCCGGCAGTCAGATGTTCCCAGGTATTGGCGTTGGAATCTTCTAGGTCCAGCATCACGCCTGGCGCGCCGGAATTAAGCATTTTCACGACTAGCTCGGCATCATCGGCGGGGCCGGTCATTTGATTGCGTTGGTCAAAGCACCATTCCGGCAACTCGATTTGCCATGCCTGCATCGTCGCGACCGAGGGCGGCAAGAAATTCGGTTGTTTGCCGGCATGCGCTTCCTGGAGAGCCGATTCGCGGCGCGCAATCAAGGCGCGCTGGCGTAGCGTCAGTGCCGCGTGCAAGGGTCCCAGAAACTCGAGAAAGCCGGCAGGGAGGTCGCGGGCCGCATCAAAGCCCGGAGGCGTCGTGTTTACGAGCATGAGCCGCTCGGAAATCGCGGCCGCCGTAATCGAGAGGCCAGATTTTGTGCTTGTGGTCGCCATCGCGTTTCCTGGTAGCCGCCCTGCAGCCCGGGTACTAGTAAGCACTCTGAAGGGAGGCAATCGAGAGGCCAATGTCCGGCTGCGCGGCTCTCCTAACTCGCTGATAACAAATAACCTGCATGAAGTATGGACCAAGCCCTCGCCGCTTAACGGGTAAATCGGGGTCCCGATGATACGCAGTTACTCTCCAAGGACCACGATTTTCCCGAACCGGGGATGCTGGCCCGAGAACTCTGCTGCAGCCTGGTTTAAAACGACGTTTTGTCCGGTACCGGGCCAGGCGAAGAAGGCAACATACTTTGCCGCAAGCGTTGGTCCGATTCTATACGCTGGATTGTGTAAAAATTTAGCCGTAGCAAGGTAGAGGGTGGACCCATGACCGGGCCCCAGGTTTTGCCAGAGGTCACCGGAAAAGCAGAGTCGACTGAAAATGAAACAGAGCCGTGATCCCCGCGTGGCTCTGCACATTTTTTGAACCAGGAGAATACCGAGGCTCAGCGACTGCTCTTGACCACCAGATTGTTTTTCACTTCAAAAACGTTGGGCACCGTGTTGGCGCGCACGCCTGCGATATTCTTGTCCGTCTCGTTATCCACGACACCCTCCAAACTCACGTGCCCGTTTTTCACGATGATGTGGATGGTTGGCATGGAGGACCATCCATACTTGGACAGCGTTGGATCGCCATAGATCGCACGATACAGCGCGTGGCGCAACTGATCGTCCATCGGGGATGGAGGAAGCACTTCGATGTTGTCGGTGACGCCGGAAACGCCTTCGATGCCCTTCACCACCGCTTCTGCATCGTGCTTCAACGTTGGATTGGTCACCTGGCCTTCGAGCGTGACGTGATCGCCGTCCACCTTGAAGGCCAGATTGTCAAACACCGAGTAGTACGGC
>Ga0210384_10008156_pt1 | contig 10950 bp, 11 predicted proteins | sample IncBWH2MmetaG_FD_160574 | JGI IMG/M metagenome (GOLD analysis project Ga0210384, IMG submission 160574) | Forest soil microbial communities from Barre Woods Harvard Forest LTER site, Petersham, Massachusetts, United States - Inc-BW-H-2-M | ecosystem: Environmental > Terrestrial > Soil >...
GATTCTGCGCTGCACCCGGAATTTCCTTTTTGCAGCGAACGTTGCCAGTTGCGGGACTTGGGAAACTGGGCGACCGAGAAGTATGTCGTGTCGGAGCCGATTTTCAACGAAGATGACGAAGAACTGAACGAATCGTCAAACGCAGATGACACCAAAAACTGAGCCTGGAAGCGGCGCACCAAGCGGTCCGAAACCGCGCTTGGCGTACGCCATCGCCACGGCTTTCGGCGTCGGGCATTTGCCCACGGCACCGGGCACGTATGGATCGCTAGTGGGAGTGGTGACGATCGTCCTCTCGGCGATTTTTTTCCTCCGGCCGACGTCGCTGGCGGGGTTGTCGCCACTGCACGTTCTGTCGGATGCCAGGTTCATGGACAAGCATTTTCTGGTGCCGGGTAGCGACATCCACGACACGGTGCTGTGGTTGCCGATATTCTGCGCGTTGTTTTTGCTGGTGCTGTTAGGCGCGATCGGAGTGTGGAGCGCGGAGAAAGCCGCATCGTACGCCGGGATTAAGGATCCCTCGTTCGTGGTCATCGACGAGGTCGCGGGCATGCACCTGACGCTCTTGCTTCCGCTGATTCCGATCGCGCTGCCCAACCTGCGATCCCACATGGATATCTCCCAGTTTGCGATTTTTTTCGCACTCAGCCTGGTTAATTGGAAATACCTGCTGCTGGGTTTTCTGTTTTTCCGGATGTTCGACATCTGGAAGCCGTTTCCCCTGCGCCGGCTGGAGCTGCTGCCGGGCGGATGGGGCATCATGGCGGACGACTGGGCGGCCGGCGTGTACGCTGCAATTCTGCTGCGGCTCGCGTTACACTTTAAGTTGATATGAAATTGGGATTCGGTTCCATGTCAGAAAAAAACGGCGGCCCGCGTATCGAAAGAATCGCGCCGGGGGCGGCCATTCCGGGCGGTGAAATCGTAATTCACGGTAGCGGGTTCGCCTCGCGTACCGGGGCGCGCCCGATCGTGCACTTTGGCGAGGCCGAGGCCAGCCTAATGCTGGCCACCGACAATCGATTGATTGCGCGGGTGCCCGATAGCGCCAGCGGCGGCACGGTGAAGGTGGCCAATGCGCAAAGCGAAAGCAGGCCGCATCCGGTGTCCATTGGCTGGCAGGTCGCGGACAATCTGCATCCGGTGGCCAATCCCGCGGTGGATGCCGAGGGAAATATCTATGTGACCTTCAGCGGGCCGCGAGGGCAGCGGGTTCCGGTTTCGCTGTACAAGATCACCGCGAACTACAACATCAAGCCATTCGTGACTTCGCTGATCAATCCTTCGGGCTTGGCGGTGGACCGCGCCGGCAACCTTTTTGTCTCCTGCCGCAACGACGGAACGATTCATCGGGTTACACCGGACGGGCGCGCGGAACAGTGGATTGAAGGCATGGGCGTGGCGACGGGGATCGCCTTTGATCGCGACGAGAATTTGTACGTTGGAGACCGTAGCGGCACGATTTTCAAGATCAGCAAGAGCCGCGAGATTTTCGTGTTTGCTACGCTGGAGCCTTCGGTTGCGGCCTATCACCTGGCATTTCATCCGAGCGGGGACCTGTACGTCACCGGCCCAACGACGTCGAGCTACGACCGCGTGCATCGCATCACGAAGGGCGGCGAGGTGCAAGTTTTCTATCGCGGGCTGGGGCGGCCGCAGGGCCTGGCGTTCGACAAGGACGCTAATCTGTACGTGGCGGCTTCGCACGCGGGGCGGCGCGGCATCGTGCGCATCACGCCGGAGGGCCGGGCGGAAATTGTTCTGAGCGGCTCGGGTTTGGTTGGGCTGGCGCTGCTGCCCACGGGTCGCGCAATTCTCACCACGACTGGGGCCCTCTTTACGCTGGATTGGGATGTTCGTGGCCTGCCATTGCTTGGGTAGCTTGCGCTCTTCCTTCCTCATCGGGTACAACCATTTGAGATGAAAGCAGAGATTATTGCTGTTGGTTCGGAATTGCTGACGCCGGACCGATTGGATACCAACTCGCTCTTTCTTACGGAAGAGCTGAACAGCATCGGCATTGAGGTGGTGCGCAAGACAGTCGTTGGCGACAACCGCGAGTTACTTGCCGAGGCTTTTCGAGGCGCATTGGACCGCGTGCCGCTGATCATCGCCTCGGGCGGATTGGGACCTACCGAGGACGATCTCACACGCGAAACGGTAGCCGAACTGTTGGGCCGCAAGCTGAAGCGCAACGACGAAATCCTGCGCTTCATCGAAGCTCGCTTTCGCAGCCTGGGCCGCGAGATGCCGGAAGTTAACGTGCGCCAGGCGATGGTGCCCGAGGGCGCGGAAATTCTGGAAAATAAGCGAGGGACGGCGCCGGGACTATGGCTTGAGGACGCAGGCCGGGTGGTCGCGCTGCTGCCCGGACCGCCGCGGGAATTGAAGCCGCTCTTCCATGAACAAGTTTTACCGCGTTTAGAACGGCGCGCGTCCGGGGTGCGGCTGCATCACCGCGAGATTCGGGTCACGGGCCTGGGCGAATCGCATGTGGAGCAGCGCATCCTCCCCATTTACAAGCGCTATTCTGAAGTGAACACCACGATCCTGGCGGCGCCCGGAGAAACACAGATCCACCTGCGTCTTTGGAGCGAGGACGCACCGTACGCGAAGAAAACGCTGGACGAAATCGTAAGGAGCTTTGAGATCGCGCTGACCGACCGGATCTTCAGCGAAGATGGGCGCTCCCTGGAGGAAGTGGTTGCGCACGAATTGACGATGAACAACGCTACCATCGCGGCGGCCGAGAGCTGCACTGGTGGATTGTTGGCACAGCGGCTGACGAGCATCGCAGGGAGCTCGTCGTATTTCCTTGGCGGTGTTGTTTGCTACAGCAACGAATTGAAGACCGCGTGGGCCGACGTTCCCGCGGAGATGATTTTGGCGAAGGGCGCGGTCAGCCCGGAGGTCGCGGTGGCGCTGGCCGAAGGGATCCGGCGGCGCGTGGGGAGCACGTTTGGCGTGGGGATCACAGGCGTCGCGGGTCCCGGTGGCGGATCGGAAGAAAAACCCGTGGGTACCGTACACGTGGCGGTTTCTTACCCGGGTGGCGTCAAAGAGCGCGGGATACGCGTTCCCGGCGACCGCGAAGCCATTCGCTGGCAAGCTTCGCAGGCCGCTTTGGACATGGTTCGCGTGCACTTTCTCTATAGCGGACAGAACAACGCAAAATCATCATCGAAAAGGGTTTGAGCCGTGCGCCTCTTCGTTGCGCTGGAGATTCCGGCGGCGGTTCGAGAGAATCTGGCGACGCTGATGAAAGAGCTGAGCGCACTGGAAAAGCAATCTCCTGGAAAGAAGGCGCGCTGGGTGCGGCCAGGAAACCTTCACGTGACGCTCAAATTTATCGGCGAAGCTGCTCCCAATAAACTGGATGGCATCGCTGCGGCGCTTTCCGCGGTGCGGTCTGGCCAGCCTGTCGAATTGCGATTCCGCGGCTTGGGTTTCTTTCCTAATGAAAAACGGCCGCGCGTCTTGTGGACGGGCATCGGTGCTTCGCCGAATCTGGTGGCAATCGCCGGGGACATCGAGCGGCAGCTCGAGCCGCTCGGGTTTCCGCGTGAGAAACGCGCCTTCACGCCGCATTTGACGCTGGCGCGACTCGAGCCGCCCGGCATTTCCGAGGGGCTTCGCGCGGCGGTGCGGGAAAATGCCGAGTTCGACTTCGGCGCGATGCGGGCCGGCGAGTTTTATCTGATCGAGAGCAAGCTGAAGCCCTCGGGCGCGGAGTACACTGCGCTGCACTCGTTTCCGTTTGCGGCGGAGGCCTGACGGGCATGGAGGAAATGTCGCTGAGCGTGGTGTGGATCCCTGTGGCGGCTTATCTGCTGGGCACGATCCCTTTCGGATTGCTGCTTGGGAAGGTGTTCGGTGGGGCCGATGTGCGCAAAGCGGGGAGCGGCAATATTGGCGCGACAAACGTGGCGCGTGTGGCCGGGCCGGTCGCAGGCGTCTTCACGCTGGCGCTGGACGCGGCAAAAGGCGCGGCGGCGGTGTGGATGGCAGCACGCTTCACGAATGACAGCGCCGCGTGGATGGTGATCGCGGGGTTGGCGGCTCTGGTGGGGCATTGCTTTCCCATATGGCTGGGCTTTCGCGGGGGCAAGGGTGTGGCGACCGCGGCGGGGGTTTTTCTGGTGCTGTGCCCGCTGGCGCTGCTGGGCTCACTGACGCTCTTCATTCTGGTGGTGTTGTTCTGGCGATACGTATCGCTGGGTTCGATCGCCGCGGCGGCCGCGATTCCGCTGCTGGTCTATTTTTTGTGGGCGCCCCATCACGCTCCGCCGCTTACCGTTACTTTTGGGGCGCTGGCGGCGGCATTGCTCGTGGTGTACAAGCACGATGCTAACATTCAGCGGCTGGTGGAAGGGCGGGAGCCGCGCTTCTCTTTCGGCAAAAGCAAGGATGACATTTGACGCGGATCGCTATTCTCGGCGGGGGAAGCTGGGGCACGGCCTTGGCGATCGTGTTGTCGCGCAGCCCGCGCGAGCACGAGATTTCCTTGTGGGCGCACGACACCGCGCTCGCGGAATCCATGCGCCGCGACCGCGAAAATAAGGTGTATTTGCCGGGACACACGCTTTCGGAGCAGGTCCAGGTCACCGACGAAATCGACGAATCCTTGGCTGGGGCGGAAATTATTCTGGGCGCGATGCCGGCGGCGCACGCGCGTAGTGTCTATTCGGAGGCGGTGAAGCATATCTCGGCACACACAATTATCGTGAGCGCCACGAAAGGGCTGGAGCCGGTTACGCATGGGCGAATGAGCGAAATTATCAGCCAGGTCATTCCGGCGCCCCTTTCGCCGCAAATTGCCGTGCTCTCTGGCCCTTCGTTTGCGGCCGAAGCCGCCCGAGGCGAGCCCACTGCTGTTGTAATCGCTTCGTCGACTACCTCACTAACACAGACCGCTCCCTCGCTGACGCGTCACCCCGAAGTCGGGGCGAAGGTCCAAGAAGAATTCGCGGCGCCGAACTTCCGGTTGTATACGAATGACGACGTTCTGGGAGTCGAGCTGGCCGGCGCGATGAAGAACGTCATGGCCATCGCGGCGGGGACGTGTCAGGGTCTGGGCCTCGGGTCAAATGCAGTGGCAGGGCTGGTTACGCGAGGGCTGGCGGAAATGACGCGTCTGGCGGTGGCTCTGGGTGCGCGACCTGAGACCCTGAGCGGCCTGGCGGGCCTGGGCGATCTGGTGCTGACTTGCACGGGTGCCCTAAGCCGTAACCGCCAGGTGGGAATCGAGTTAGGCAAAGGGCGCACACTCTCCGAGATTCTGGCGGGGATGCGCATGGTGGCGGAGGGCGTCGGTACCGCGCCGGCCCTGCTGGCGTTGGCCCGCGAAGCCGGCATTGAGATGCCCATCACCGAACAGGTCAACGCCATCCTGCATCAGGGCAAATCCCCACGGGAGGCCATTCGCGACATCATGGACCGCCCGCTAAAGCGCGAATAATAAGGCGTTTGTGTGCCCTCGCTTCCAGCCGTAGTACTAACGTTCCAGTTGCAGATGCGCGACGCCTGTCCTTCGCAGTTTCCCATGGCCCGTCGCGTTTCCCCTAGACTATGGGGAAGGCCATGTCTGCCAACACCACATCCTTGATGCAGCGCATTCGCACGGGCCGCGTGCGAATTCTGTGGCTGGTGCTGGGAGCGCTGCTGCTGGTCAGCGCGGTGCCCATTGGCCTGTATCACAGGCAGGTGCTGCAGCTCAGCCAGGAGAAACTCGTCGATACGGAGCGCGTCCAGCAGACCGATATGACCCGGTCTCTGGCGCAGGAAATTCAGTTTTTCGAAGCGAACCTGACGCAGCAACTGGTCAGCGAGCGGCAGATTCTGGCGCTCATGGGCTTGATCGACAATGTGGAGGACCCCGCCTCCGAGCCCAAAGTGACGCTGTTGCTGAAAAACTTCGCCGACAGCAACCGGAATACGTTCGTATATCTCACGGCGGTGGGTAAGTCCGGAAAAGGCACCAGTGCGTCGCAGGGAAATTTTCGCGCGGACCAGGATCCTTTCGTGGCCAAGGCGTTGCAGCGGGCCTTCGCTACATCCATGCAATCGGTAAAGTTCCGGAGCGATCCCCTGGCGCTGGCGCCCGACAACCGGCCGGCCTTCGTGATCGCCGTGCCACTCAAAGACATCAATGACAATTTCACAGGCATGCTGGCCGCGGTGGTTTCGCTGGAACCTATTCTGCGGCGGCTGCAGGATGCCAGCGTGCGCGGGCGCACCGTTTTCGTAGTGGATCACTACGGCCACATCGTAGCGCATCCGGATACCAAAGATTTCGTTCCCGGGACGGACGTGAGCGGCAGTTCGCAGGTGGTGGCGCAGATTCGCGCTTTGCCGCAGGAATTGCGCAACACAGAGACAATTCGCTTTACCGAGAGGGAGAAAAACCGCTCGGTGGAAATGGTTGGCACGTACAGTACGTTCCCGGAAGTGAATTGGGCGGTGGTCGCGCAGCGTAGCCTGAACCAGGCGCGCGCCGACGCTGGGGTGAACGAACTGAATCGACAGGCGCTGGCCTTCGTTACCGTGGTAGTGCTGGCTGCCATCCTTTTGGGATATTTCTTCGCGGTGGGTATCAGCGGACCGATTCGTGGTCTGGCGGCCTCCACGCGCGCTATCAGCCGCGGCGAATTCCACCAACGCTCGCCCGTCCGCGGAGCCGCGGAAATCAGCGAGCTGGCCGAAAACTTCAACAAGATGGCCGGCGACATCGAAGAGTACATCGAACGCCTGAAGGAAGCCGCTGAGGAAAACCGCGAGCTGTTTATCGGATCGATCCGCATGCTGGCCGCGGCCATCGACGAAAAGGATCCGTATACGCGGGGTCACTCCGGGCGCGTGGCGAAGTATTCCACGCTGGTAGGGCGCGAACTGGGCCTTTCCGCCGAAGAACTCGATACTTTGCGCATCTCCGCGCTGCTGCACGACGTCGGAAAGATCGGCGTAGAAGACCGGGTGCTCAAGAAGCCGGGATCGCTAACACCCGAAGAATTCGAGCTGATGAAGCAGCACACCATCAAGGGCGCGAACATCATGCGGCCAGTTTCTCAGCTGAAGGAAATGCTGCCGGGGATCGAGCTGCACCACGAGCACATTGATGGCCGCGGTTATCCGTATGGCTTGCAGGGGCCACAGATTCCGTTGATGGCGCGCATTATCGGGGTGGCCGACACCCTGGACGCCATGACTACCAACCGGCCTTATCAGTCGGCGATGGATCTGGATTATGCGCTTGGCAAGATCAAGGCGCTCGCTGGGACAAAATTCGACACTGTCGTGGTCAACGCCCTGGACGCCGCCATTACCGCAGGAAGGCTGCGGCTAAGTGCCGTCGAAGTGCAGGTCTGACGCTCCCCGAAACGATTCCTTCAGGTTTTTCAAAACGTGTACAACCGGCCGTCAGGTGTTCCTACCCACTTTGGTGATTCGCGTGCCGTCAAACTTGGCAAAAGAGAAGGCCGCGAAGGGCTCGTTCCAGCACCGGGCACGTCACGCAGCATGGATATGGCAATGGTCTCGCCTATAGGCCGCGTCCAATCTACTGTTCGCGGCTGATACCGTCCTCCACTGTTGCTTCTGTTACAATTTCGTCTTGCACTCAGGCTTGAGCGAATGATTTCATGATTTCTCTCTTCGGTAAAAATGAACCGGAGCCGACGCTTCTCGAAAAGTTGAAGGCCTCGGTCACCAAGACCAAGGCGGCGCTTTCCGAGACGGTTGACACCATCTTCCAGGGCGGACGGAAGATTGATCCATCGCTGCTCAAGGAGCTGGAGACCGCCTTGCTTTCCGCTGACCTGGGCGTCCGGACGACCCGCGAGATTTTGGAGGCGGTCCGTGAAAAAATGGACCGCAATGCCCTTTCCGACGCGGGCCAGTTGAAGCGCGAAATCAAGGCGCACATCGTGCGCATCCTCAACGCTCCCGGCGGCTCCGTTGCTTCGGCGCCAAACATGGGGGCAATCGCGGCGTCGCCCAACGGCAAAGGGCCGCGCGTAATTTTCATCGTGGGAGTGAATGGCGCCGGCAAGACCACCAGCATCGGGAAGCTCGCGAACCGGCTCCGCCAAGACGGCCTGAGCGTCATTCTATGCGCCGCCGACACGTTCCGCGCCGCGGCGGTCGAGCAACTCGAGATCTGGGCGCAGCGCAATGGCATCGAGGTGATCAAGCAAAAGTCCGGCGCCGATCCCGCGGCGGTGGTTTACGACGCGGTGGCCGCCGCCAAGGCTCGCGCTTCCGACGCGGTCATCGTCGACACGGCAGGACGCCTGCACACCAAATCCAACCTCATGGCCGAACTCGAAAAGATGAAGCGCACCGCCGCTAAAGTGATTCCAGGCGCGCCCCACGATGTGTTGCTGGTGCTCGACGCCACCACCGGACAGAACGGCCTGGCGCAAGCCCGCGAATTTACGTCTTCGGTCGGCGTGACCGGGATCATACTGACCAAGCTCGACGGCACAGCGAAGGGTGGCATCGTAGTAGCCATCACGCGGGAACTCGGTTTGCCCATTCGCTTCGTCGGTACCGGCGAGCAAATCAATGATTTGGTGCCGTTCGACCCGGAAACGTACGCCACCTCGCTGTTCAACTAATTCGTGAACGCACACGACATTCGCTTCATGGAACACGCGCTGGCCCTGGCGCGCAAGGGCACCGGCCTGGCCAGCCCCAATCCGATGGTGGGCTGTGTCATCGTTCGCGAGGGCGAAATCATCGGCGAAGGATTTCATCAGTATGAGTGGCGCGATCACGCGGAAATCGTCGCGCTGAAATCGGCCGGCGAAAAGTCGCGCGGCGCGACGCTGTACGTCAACCTGGAGGCTTGCAATCACAAGGGGCGCACCGGACCGTGCACCGAAGCAATTATCGCGGCAGGAGTGCAACGCGTCGTGGCGGCCATGCAAGATCCCAATCCCGCCACTTCCGGGCGGGGCTTCGAGCGACTGCGAGCGGCTGGCGTCGAGACTGTTTCGGGTGTTCTTGAGGATCAAGCCAAACGACTCAACGAAGCTTTCGCTTGCTGGATTCAGACCAAACAACCTTTCGTCACACTGAAATCCGCGCTGACGCTGGATGGCCAGCTTAAGCTTCCAAAGTCGAAGAAACCCGGGCGCTCTCGCTGGATCACTTCCGAGGAGTCTCGCGCCGAGGTGCAACGCATGCGCCACGCCTCCGACGCGCTGCTCACCGGAATCGGCACGGTGCTCGCGGACAATCCGTTGCTCACTGATCGCAGCGGCCTTTCGCGCCGCAGGCGGCTTCTCCGCGTGGTTCTCGACTCCAAGCTTCGCCTTCCGCCGAAATCCCGCGTCGTGCAAACCGCGGATGACGACCTTCTCGTTTTCACCGCCGCCCCGCTCGATTCGCCCAAGGCGCGTAAGCTCCAGCATGCCGGGGTTGAGCTTGTGCGTGTCCGCACCCGCCGTGGCCAACTCGATCTCTCCGCGGTTCTCGCCGAGTTGGGCCGACGGGACGTTCTCAACGTGCTTTTAGAGGCCGGACCGTCGCTCAACGGCGCGGCACTGGCCGCGAGCCTCGTTCACAAACTCGTCTTGTTCTATGCACCCAAAATTGCCGGCGAAGCTAGCGTCCCCTTCGCGCGTATGCCCCGTCTCACTCAAACGCCGCTGCAAGATCTGCGTCTCCAGCAATTCGGACCCGATATCGCCGTTGACGCCCACCTCCACGATGTTTATCGCAAATAGCGCGAGCATTGGCCTTGTCGTAAGATGCTGACTCATCCGTGGTAGTTTTTCAGAAAGCAGCACAACAAATAATGTTTACAGGGATCATCGAACATACCGGCACGATCGAGTCTTTGTCGCTTCATAGCGACGGCGGCCGCGTCGCCATCCATGCGTCAGCCGTGGCGCCCGCGCTCACTGTGTCGAATAGTATTGCGGTCAATGGCTGCTGCCTAACGATAGTCTCGCGCGACAACGAACGCTTCTCCGCCGACCTTTCCGGCGAAACCATTCGGCGCACTTCCTTCGGGGCCAGCGGTAATGGACTGAAGACTGGCTCGCGCGTGAACCTCGAGCAGCCCCTGACCGCCGGCAAAGAATTCGGCGGCCATTTCGTTCTGGGGCACGTTGACGGCATCGGACGCGTCACGCATTTGCGGCCCGAAGGTGAGAACTGGTGGTATGGCGTACAGGTGCCGGAGGATTTCGCGCGCTACATCGTTCCCAAGGGATCCATCACCATTGATGGGATCAGCTTGACGGTCGCTCACTGGCACAATTGCGTCGTGGAAATCGCCGTCATCCCCTACACGTACGAACATACCAACCTGCGCGACCGCAAGCCCGGTGACGCCGTAAATCTCGAAGGCGATGTTTTGGGAAAATACATCGAGCGCCATCTCGAAGCCCGCGACGCGGCGCTATCGGCGCCGTCGCGAATCACGCTGGCGCGTCTTTCGGAAGAAGGCTTCTAGCGAGTCGGAGGCACGGATGCCCGATCTCACAGGCGTGATCGAAACGTCCCTCTATGTGGATGACCTAGATCGCGCCTCGCGCTTCTACGAAGCGCTGTTTGACCTCAAGCGCATCGAAGGTGACGCTCGGTTTCGTGCCTATAGCGTAGGCGGGAGAAGCGTCCTGCTTTTGTTCAAGCGGGGTGGGTCGAATCAGGTTACCCAATTGCCCGGGGGCACCATCGGAGCCCATGACGGCAGCGGCGCACTACACTTTGCCTTTGCGATCCGACTGGAAGACCTTGCTGAGTGGGAAACGAAGCTGACAGGGCACCAAATCGCCATCGAACACCGTGTGAAATGGCCGAGAGGCGGTACCAGTCTCTACTTTCGAGATCCCGACAACAATTCCGTCGAGCTGGCCACCCCAGGCGTCTGGTCCATCTACTAGGCTCCTGCGCGTTCCGCCGCTTTTTCGCGTGCACCACGCCAATACAGCGTCAGCC
>Ga0210384_10008157_pt1 | contig 10949 bp, 11 predicted proteins | sample IncBWH2MmetaG_FD_160574 | JGI IMG/M metagenome (GOLD analysis project Ga0210384, IMG submission 160574) | Forest soil microbial communities from Barre Woods Harvard Forest LTER site, Petersham, Massachusetts, United States - Inc-BW-H-2-M | ecosystem: Environmental > Terrestrial > Soil >...
CGCTAAAGATTTCGACAGCGGCCGCGGACGCGCAATGGTCTCCTAGCCTTGCCCGACAGGCGGGCCAAAAAAACGGAGACGTGTCATGAGTGAGAAAACCTGTGCAGCCTGCGATTGCAAGCTCGATGCGACTGCCATTAAAGTTAAAATCGGCGAGCGCGTCGTTGAGGTCTGCTGCGATGAGTGCGCGCTGAAACTGCGTGAAGCCCGGGCCGATCACCAGCAAGCAGCGGCATTGCGCTGAAGCTGCGGCCGGCGAGTGTCGTGAGGTGAGGGATGCCTGAGTTGAACAACAAAGCGGAAGCCTTTCGCGCACTGCACGTTCGGGGCCGACCCCTGGTGTTGTTCAACGTCTGGGATCCCGGCAGCGCGAAGGCTGTGGCGGCGGCGGGAGCGCGCGCCATCGCTACGGGAAGTTGGTCAGTTGCCGCCGCCAACGGCTTTAGCGATGGCGAGCGCATCCCGCTCGATCTCGCGCTCGATAACCTGCAGCGGATCGTGGCGGCAACGGCCCTGCCCGTGAGCATCGATATGGAGAGCGGCTACGGGAAAACTGCCGCGCAGGTAGGCGAGTCGATTGGGCGCACGGTTGCGGCCGGCGCCGTCGGCTGCAATCTGGAGGATAGCTTTCCGGAGAACGGCAAACTGCGGCAGCTCGCCGAGCAGACGCAGCGCATCCGCCAGGCGCGGACGGTGGCCGACGCAGCCGGCGTTCGCTATTTCATCAATGCGCGGACTGACGTTTTCTTTCAAAAGCCGCCGCAACAGCATGACGAGTCCATGCTCAGGGAGGCGATTGATCGCGCCCGGGCGTTCGCCGATGCCGGGGCCGACGGCATCTTCGCGCCCGGTCTGATCGATCGGACGTTGATCGCGCGTCTCGCCGCGGCCGTGCCGCTGCCGCTTAACATACTGGTCGGGGAGGGTTCGCCCAGCCTCGAGTTGCTGGCAGCTGCGGGTGTCGCGCGCGTAAGCCACGGGCCCGGACCATACTTAAGCGCCATGAAGCTGCTGGAGCAGACTGCGCGGGCGGTCCTTGGTGCTGCTGCAGGCGATGCGGTCCGGCGCTGAACGGAGCTGGAGCCGATGAGCGAACTCTCGGTCCGGCAGCTCCTGAGTACCCAGATCGTAACGCTGCGCGACGTCGTGTGCGGTGGCAGGCATCGGCACAAAAGTGGCGCGGAGTGTTCACACGCCACCAATCTGGTGTTTCCTTATCGCGGCGTTTACGTGCGCCATCTGGGTCGCAACGACGCCGTGGCCGAAGCCAATCAGGTGTTGTTCTTTAACGCGACGGAAGGCTATTGCATCAGCCATCCCATCGCGGGTGGTGATGCATGCCTGTCGCTCGCCATCGACGAGCCCCTGCTGCGCGAGCTGGTCCCGAAGGAGCAGGTGCGCGCCGGCGCCGCCGTGGCATTTCGCGAACAACGTCGACGCATCGATGCACGCACCCAGGCGCTGGTTGCGCTGCTGCGCCACAGCCTGATCCACAATGCCGTCGAAACGCTGGAAGCAGAAACCCTGTTACTGACGCTGGTGCGGCGCGCTTTGAGCGAACGGACGTCACAAATCGCCCGCAGCACCAGCGCTCGCCAGAAGCTGGCTGACCGCGCCAAGCTCGTGCTGTCCTCGGATCCGGCGCGGCGCTGGACGCTGGCCCAGATCGCGGCGGAGGTGGGCGTCTCGCCGGTGTACCTGACGCAGGTATTTCAGCAGGTGGAGGGTATGCCGCTGTACCGCTATCAGTTGCGCCTGCGGCTGGCGCGCGCGCTGGATCTGCTGAGTCGCTACGACGACCTGAGCAGCCTGAGCATGGACCTGGGCTTCTCCAGCCACAGCCATTTCAGCTCTGCCTTCCGGCAGACCTACGGGCGTACGCCGGCAGAATTCCAGCGCTCGGCAAATCTGCGCTGACCGGCTGATTCATACCCCATTTGGCGTAGCCAGAATGGATCGAGGTGGTCATTTGAATATATATCTTGACTGTCAAGATACTTGATTGTAGAGTCTTTCTGAAGCAGCCACCACCTGGAGAGGTTATTTGGACACTCAAGTACGGAAAGCGGCCTCCCGCAAGACCCGCAACGACCGCGTGTCGCGGGTCGATGTGTTGATCCGAGAGATGGCGGCCCAAACCATGGTGACCAGCCAGATCGTAGCCGGCCACTTCGGACTGCATACGACTGACCTTCGGGTACTCGACATTATTTTCATGCGCGGGCAAGTGCTGGCTGGCGAGTTGGGCGCGGCCACTGGGCTTAGCTCAGGCTCTGTCACCGCACTGGTCGATCGCCTCGTCAAGGCCGGGTACGTCGAGCGCCGCGATGACGCCACCGACCGCCGGAAGGTCTGGGTGCGCAGTCGCGACGATGCGATCGAACCGATTAAGGAGATGTTCATGCCAAGCCAGCGACGAATGTACGCGCTGTGGCAAACCCTCACGGCCAGGGAACTCGACACCATTGCCACTTTTTTGGGGAGAACCACCAAGTTGGCCGCCGAGTGCGCAGAGGAAATTCGATTAAAAGCCAAGCCGACGGGCAAGCGCCGGCCATCCGACCAACCGAAGGAGAAGCGATCATGAGCTCAATAGCGACGGCGAATGAATCTGTCCGTTCCACCACAACTCTGGAGTCGTCCAAGGTGCTGCGCCGCGTGGGGTACGCCCTAAGCACGCTGCCCGTACTCTTTTTGTTGATGGACAGTGTGATGAAACTGTTAGCACTGCCCATCGTCCTGACCAGCTCGACGCAACTCGGGTATCCCGGCACGGCGGCGATGGCCCACACGTTAGGCATACTGTTGCTGGTGTGCACGACGTTGTACGTGTACCCCCGCACTGCGGTGCTTGGCGCGGTCCTGCTGACCGCCTTCCTGGGCGGCACGGTGGCGACACACGTTCGCGTCGGCAATCCGCTTTTTACCCACACACTGTTCGGCGTGTATTTGGCGCTGTTCCTGTGGGGCGGCCTATGGCTGCGCGACACCTCATTGCGCGCGCTCCTCCCGTGGCGCCGCTAAAGATCAGTTTTTCACTGACTCACCGACAGAAAAGGACTGCCCATGAAATCCATTACGACCTATCTTCACTTCAACGGCAACTGTCGCGACGCGATGCAGTTCTACCAGAAGTGTCTCGACACCGAGATTCAAATCACGCCCGTCATGGATGCACAGGGCAAGCCTTCAACGGACGCAGGCGCGCGAGTCATGCACAGTCAATTGCTGCGCGGCGACCAGCCCGTTCTGCAGGCATCCGACGACCAATCCGGCAGCGCCCCTAAGCTCGGCGACAATTTCCAAGTTGCCGTCGAGTGCGAGTCGGTGGCGGAAATTGACCGCGCCTTTGCGGCGCTGGGCCAGGGCGGAAAGGTGCGGCTGCCGCTTGGCGACATGCCGTGGGGTGCGCGCTTCGGGATGCTGACCGACAAATTTGGCATCCAGTGGCTCCTCAACTGCTACCACCAAAAATAGAGGAGCGAGTTACGCGGGGACGCGATAGATGGCGATAGATCCCGAAAGGCCAATTCACTCCCACTCGATCGTCGCCGGCGGCTTGCCGGAGATGTCATACACCACGCGCGAGATGCCGCTGACCTCGTTGACGATGCGGCGCGAGACGTGGTCGAGAAACTCGTACGGCAGGCGCGCCCAGTGCGCCGTCATGAAGTCCACCGTCTCCACGGCACGCAGCGCGATCACGAAGTCATAGCGGCGCCCGTCGCCCATGACGCCCACCGAGCGTACGGGAAGAAACACGGCGAAGGCCTGGCTGGTGCGGTCGTAAAGGTCGTGCTTGCGCAGTTCATCGATGTAGATGGCATCGGCGCGGCGCAGGAGATCTGCGTATTCCTTGCGGACTTCCCCGAGAATACGCACGCCCAGGCCGGGTCCGGGGAAGGGGTGGCGGTAAACCATTTCGCGCGGCAGGCCGAGCTCGACGCCCAGACGCCGCACTTCATCCTTGAACAGCTCGCGCAGCGGCTCGACCAGCTGCAGATTCATCTGCTCCGGCAGCCCGCCCACGTTGTGATGCGACTTGATGACATGCGCCTTGCCGGTGCGCGTGCCCGCGGATTCGATCACGTCCGGGTAGATCGTGCCCTGGGCGAGGAACTGCACGCCGGTGAGCTTGTGCGCTTCCTCGTCGAACACCTTAACGAACATGCGGCCGATGATCTTGCGCTTGGCCTCCGGGTCTGCCACTCCGGCGAGGGCGCCGAGGAAGCGCGCCTCGGCATCGACCCGTATGACGCGCACCCCTAAGTGCTGCGCGAAAGTGCTCATGACCTGGTCGCCTTCCCCCAAGCGCAGCAGTCCATGATCCACGAACACACACACGAGCTGATCGCCGAGGGCGCGGTGCAGGAGAGCGGCGACCACCGACGAATCCACCCCGCCCGACAGTCCCAGCAGCACCTTGCCCTTGCCGACCTGCGCACGCACGCGCTCGATTGCATCCTCGATGATGTTGCCGATGCTCCACAGGGCATCGCTGCCGCAGATCTCGCGCACGAAGCGCTCGAGCAGCCGCGCACCCTGGGTCGTGTGTGTGACCTCGGGGTGGAACTGCACGCCGTAGAAGCGGCGGCGCTCATCGCTCATGGCCGCGAAGGGAATCGAGTTGGTGGCGGCGGTGACCACGAACCCTGGCGGCAGTGTGTCGACGCGGTCGCCGTGGCTCATCCACACGTCGAGCAACGCTTTTCCGGATTGGTTGCGACGGTCCTCGAGCTGATCGAGCAGCCGCGATGCGCCAGTCACCGTGACTTCCGCATAGCCGAACTCACGTTCGCTCGAGGGCGCGACGCGCCCGCCCAGCTGCTGCGCCATGGTCTGCATGCCGTAGCAGATCCCGAGCACCGGCACGCCAAGTTCGTACACGGCAAGCGGCGCCCGCGGCGGATCCTGCTCGGTTACCGACTCAGGCCCTCCCGAAAGGATGATGCCGCGCGGCTGGTAAGCACGCACCTCGGCGTCAGTGACGTCCCAGGGGAGGATTTCGCAGTAGACGCCGAGCTCGCGCACGCGGCGTGCGATCAGCTGGGTGTATTGGGCACCGAAGTCCAGGATCAGGATGCGATGCGCATGAATATCCGCGTGCAGTGCTGTGTCCGCGGCAGCTCTTGGAACGCTCGCCATGACTTTCAGTCAGGACACCCGGTAGTTGGGTGCCTCCTTGGTGATGCTCACGTCGTGCACGTGACTCTCGCGGATGCCGGCCGTGGTGATGCGCACGAACACCGGCCGGGTGCGCATGTCGGTGATGCTGCGACTGCCGGTGTAGCCCATCGCGGCGCGCAGGCCGCCGGAGAGCTGGTGCAGGATATTGACCACGCTGCCCTTGTAGGGCACGCGGCCCTCCACGCCCTCGGGCACGAGCTTCTCGAGCTCACTCGCCGCATCCTGGAAATAGCGATCCGCCGATCCGTGCCGCTCGCCCATCGCGCCGAGTGAACCCATGCCGCGGTACGACTTGTAGGATGCGCCCTGGTAGAGCTCAACCTCGCCCGGGGATTCCTCGGTGCCCGCAAACAGGCCGCCGATCATGACGGCGTGCGCGCCGGCCGCGATCGCCTTGGCGAGATCACCGGAAAAACGGATGCCGCCATCGGAGATCACCGTCACCTCGGTGTCGCGCAGCGCATGCGCAATGTTGGCAACGGCCGAGATCTGCGGCACGCCCACGCCGGCCACGATGCGGGTGGTGCAGATCGAGCCGGGGCCGATCCCGACCTTCACCGCGTCCGCCCCGGCATCCACCAGCGCCCGCGCGGCCTCGGCCGTGGCGATATTGCCGGCGATCACCTGGCAGTCGGCCCACTTCGCCTTGATGCGCTTCACGGTCTCGAGCACGCCCTTGGAGTGTCCATGGGCGGTATCGACTACCACGAGATCCACGCCCGCTTCGCGCAAGGCCGCGACCCGATCCATGGTGTCGGGAGTCGTGCCGACCGCCGCGCCGACGCGCAGGCGGCCGGTGCCGTCCTTGGCGGCGCGCGGGAATTCCGTCGCCTTCTGGAAGTCCTTGACGGTGATCATGCCGGCGAGCTCATGCGCCGCATTCACCACCAGCAGCTTCTCGATGCGGTGCTTGTGCAGCAGCGCGAGCACCTGTTCCTTGGGGGCGTCTTCACGCACCGTGACGAGGCGCTCCTGCGGCGTCATGACGGAAGACACCGGGGCGTCGAGCTTTTCCTCAAAGCGCAGGTCGCGGTGCGTGACGATGCCGACCGCCTTCTTGCCGACCACCACCGGTACGCCGGAAATGCCGCGCGAGCGCGTCAGATCGATCACCTCGCGGATGGTCATGCTGGGTGAGACGGTAATCGGATCCTTGATGACGCCGCTCTCGAACTTCTTCACGCGGCCGACCTCGCGGGCCTGGGCCTCGACGCTCATGCTCTTGTGAATAATGCCGATGCCGCCTTCCTGGGCGATGGTGATCGCCAGACGAGCCTCGGTGACCGTGTCCATGGCCGCCGACAGCAGTGGCACATTCAGCAGGATCTTGCGCGTGACGCGGGTGGAGAGATCGACCTCGCGTGGCAGAATTTCCGAGTAGGCCGGAACCAGGAGGACGTCGTCGAAGGTGAGAGCTTCTTCGAGTATGCGCATGCGTAATTATAGGTGCTTAAGGCCCGCCGGTAAACCTCGTGCTAAGGTTTCCTTATGCCCGTGGATCCGCAAGTTGGCGCATTGAACGCACCGGCACGGGACGTGTACAGCGTCTCGCGCCTGAACCGCGAGGTGCGGGTGCTGCTCGAGCGGGGTCTCGGGGTCGTGTGGGTCGAGGGGGAGCTGTCGAACCTCTCCCAGCCGGCCTCGGGCCACTGGTATTTCTCACTCAAGGACCGCGACGCGCAGCTGCGCTGCGCCATGTTCCGCATGAAGAATGTGCTGGTGGGGTTTACCCCGCGTCCCGGCACCCAGGTTCTGGTGCGCGGCCGGGTGAGCGTCTACGAGGCGCGTGGCGAGTACCAGCTCATCGCGGATACGCTGGAGGAGGCGGGCGTCGGCGCCCTCAGGCGCCAGTTCGAGCTCCTCAAGAGCAGGCTGGCCGCTGAAGGGTTGTTTGCCGCGGAGCGCAAGCGTGCCCTGCCGCGGTTCCCGCGGCGCATCGGCGTCATCACCTCACCCTCCGGGGCCGCGCTGCACGATATCCTGCACGTCCTCGCGCGCCGCTATCCACCGGCGGCCGTGCTGATCTATCCGACCCTGGTGCAGGGCGCGGACGCGGCCCCCGCGCTGGTCGCAGCGCTCAAGAGCGCATCGGCCCGCGCGGAATGCGATGTGCTGATTCTGGCGCGCGGCGGGGGTTCACTCGAGGATCTGTGGGCCTTCAACGACGAGCGCGTCGCGCGCGCCATCCACGCGAGCGCGGTGCCGGTGGTCGTGGGCGTGGGACACGAAGTCGATTTCACCATCGCGGATTTTGTGGCGGACCTGCGTGCACCGACCCCCTCGGGAGCCGCGGAACTGGTGGCACCCGACGGTGCCGCGTGGCTTGCGACCGTGGCGCGCGCCGCGCAACGCCTGCACGGTGCGATGCGCCGGGAACTGCAGGTCGGCGCGGCGCGCTTTGCCGCTGCCGCCCACCGGCTGCAGCTTGCGCATCCGGGTGTGCGCCTGCAGCAGCAAATGCAGCGACTCGATGACATGACGCAGCGCCTGACTGGAGCCGCGCGCGCGAGCCTGCAGCGTGATCGGCTGCGCCTGATGGAGGCGCGGGGCCGGCTGCTGCGCGGTTCGCCGCAGCACCGGGTGCAGCAGCTACTGGCGCGCCAGCAGCACGCCGGGGCGCGACTGACCCAGGCCCTGAAGTCCTATCTGTCGCGTGCTTCGCATCGCCTTGCGCTTGCGCAACGCGGGCTTGACACGGTCAGTCCGCTCGCCACCCTGACGCGCGGCTTTGCAATCGTCACCCGCGCCGACGGCACGCTGGTGACCGATGCGGCTGCCCTGCGCGTCGACGATGAGATCCAGGCGCGCCTCGCCCGCGGCAGCGTCGCGGCGCGCGTGACGGGCAGAAAACCATGAGGCAATGGATCCTGGCGGCGGCGCTCCTGGGTGCCGCCATTCCGGGACTGACGGCCGGTCAGGCTCTCAGGGGCGTAGCTGCAAGCTCGGACTTGCCCCGGCAGGAACTCGTTCCGGGTGGGGTGGCACTGGTGAAGCTGGACAGCACGGCGGCTACCGCGCCGGTCGCGACCTTCGATGAGCGGCGCGTGATGGTGATGCGGGCCGACGGCGCGTGGCTCGCGGTTGTCGGCATTCCACTGTCGCAGGCTCCCGGCCACGCTGAGGTTCGGGTGCGCCAGGGTCCGGAAGAAGTCGCGCGCGGCTTCGAGATCGCCGATAAAGAGTATGTCGTGCAGCGCCTCACCGTGGCGCCGCGGCAGGTGGATCTGTCGAAGCGCGACCTGGCGCGGGTCAATCGCGAGCAACCCCGCATTCGCCAGGCCGTGGCCACGTTCTCGGAAGATCCGCCGGCGACGCTGCGCCTCCTGCAGCCGGTGCCGGGCATCCGCTCAAGCTCGTATGGATTGCGGCGCGTATTCAACAATCAGCCGCGCAGTCCCCACACCGGCATGGACATCGCCGCCGATGCCGGGACGGCGGTGCACGCCGCGGCAGACGGGCGCGTCGTTGATACCGGGAGCTACTTCTTCAACGGCAACACGGTGATCCTCGATCACGGCGCGGGTCTTGTCACCATGTACTGCCACCTGAGCGCCATTGGTGTGCGCGCGGGGCAGCGCGTGCAGGCCGGTGCGGTCATTGGCAAGGTCGGCGCGACCGGCCGCGTGACCGGGCCGCACCTGCACTTCGGCGTGGCGCTCAACGCAAGCTTCGTCGACCCGGCGCTGTTTCTTCCGGCGGAGCCTGCAGCGAGCCCGGCTGCGGCGCCTTGAGCATGGCGGACCCAAGCGCTGCAAGCCGCGACGAGACCTTCATGCACCGCGCGCTGGAGCAGGCGCGGGCAGCCCGGGTGGCGGGCGAGATCCCGGTCGGCGCCGTGCTGGTGCGTGATGAGGAGATCATTGCCGTGGGCGCCAATCGTCCCATCGCAAGTCACGACCCGACCGCCCACGCCGAGGTTGAGGCGCTGCGCGCTGCCGGCAGGAGCCTGGGGAGTTACCGCCTCACTGACACGACGCTCTACGTGACCCTCGAGCCGTGCGTCATGTGCGCCTCCGCCATGGTGCATGCGCGGGTGCGGCGTCTCGTATTCGGCGCCTGGGATCCGCGCGCCGGCGGGGCGGGGAGCGTCACCGATGTGTTTGCGTTGCCCGGCCTGAATCACCGCGTGGACGTGTTCGGTGGCGTGTTGACGGATGACTGCGCGCAGCTCCTGCAGGAATTCTTCGCCCAGCGACGCGGCTGACGCGTGGGGGAGACTCAGGGTCGGTGCGCCACACCCGTTACAGCGCGCGGCGGCGTGGGGTCCGGGATCGTCGGCGGACTCGCGGCGGGCACATTCCCCGCAGGTGTCACCGGCGCCGCCTCACCGGGTTGCCACTCGAGGAGGGTAAGAAAACGCTGGATACGATCCACGAACTGAACCGGCTCCCAGCCGCGCGCATAGCCGCGCTTGGCGTGCGTGTACCAGCGCTCGCGCGCGAGCAGCGGCAGGCGCTCGCGCACATCGGCCCACGAATCCGGGTTCTTGCCCTGCGTCTGCGTGATGATGCGGGCGTCCTCGAGATGCCCGAAGCCCACGTTGTAGGCGGCGACCGTGAGCCAGGTGCGGTCCGGCTCGGCGACCCGTTCCGGGGTCATCTGCCGCACCTGGGCAAGGTAGCGCGCGCCGGCATAAATGCTCTGCTGCGGGTTGCCACGGTCCTTGATGCCCATCGCCTTCGCGGTGTCGGCGGTGAGCATCATGACGCCGAGCGCGCCATCACCGGACTGCGCGTGCGGGTCCCACTTCGATTCCTGGTAGCCGATCGCCGCCAGCAGCCGCCAGTCAATCCCGGATTGCGCGGCGGCCTGCTCAAACCACGCGCGATACCGGGGCAGCCGGGCGGCTGCGTGCGCCTGGAATTCGCGCGATTCCTCGTATTCGAATGGCCGGGTATCGCCGGAGGATTCCTGCAGCAGCGTCGCCAGCCTTCCGGACGCACCGAGTGAGCTGAAGAATGCGTTGACCGCCGTCAGCAGCTCCGGAGCCCCACGCCGCACGATCCACTGCGCGGGGCGCGACTGGGGCAGTGCAAAGCCGACCTGCACGTTCGGGTACAGGTGATGCGCGAAGGAAAACTCGCGCGCGTCGCTGATCGCGTAGTCGGCCTGGCCTGAATCAACATCCTCCACCGGATCCGCCGAGCTTGGAGCGGTCTGCACCCAGGTGAGGTGCGGCGCGACCGTGCTCTTCAGGTGCTGAAGGACGCGCTCCTGGGGGCTGCCGTCACGCACCGCGATGCGCGCGGACTCCAGCTGCAGCGTGTCCCGCGGCCGCACGCCGTTGTGCGCGTAGACGACGAGCTGCGGGATGAGGGTATAGGCCGCCGCCGGCACGCCCACGCGTTCCCAGGCCGGGGTGCTGGTGAGTGAGGCGGCGGCGATGTCCGCGCGACCCGCGTCGAGCTCCGCCTGCAGGGCGCTCTCGTTGGCCACCGGATACATGCTCAGCTTCACGCCGAGTTGCGCGGCGAACAGACTCGCGAGTTGGTATTCGAGCCCCTCGGGGCTTTGCGCACCGAGGTAGTAGCAGGTGGGCAGATTGAGGGTGGCGACACGCAGCTCGCCGCGCTGGCGGATGTCCTCGACGGCCGCGGTGCGCAACCGGCCGCAGCCCGCGACCAACAACATGAACATGGCGGCCAGAGTGAAGGCGCGCACAAACCCCTCGCCGCTTGGGCTTTCCGCTAGAATACCAGCCCCGCGAAAACCGGCGGGCCTGAGGAGAGGTACCGAAGCGGTCATAACGGCGCCGACTCGAA
>Ga0210384_10008158_pt1 | contig 10949 bp, 10 predicted proteins | sample IncBWH2MmetaG_FD_160574 | JGI IMG/M metagenome (GOLD analysis project Ga0210384, IMG submission 160574) | Forest soil microbial communities from Barre Woods Harvard Forest LTER site, Petersham, Massachusetts, United States - Inc-BW-H-2-M | ecosystem: Environmental > Terrestrial > Soil >...
CGCCATCACGAACTTCTGTCCGTGACATGCGCCGCAGGTGGCCGGAATGTTGGCGTGATTGACGCGCGACTTCGGATCACTCGCGGGCAGCAATTCATGCGGGCTTCCGTGGCAGTTCACACAGGTCGCCGCCTGGACGTCCCCCGCCTTGATGGCCTTCGCGTGATAGCTGCGGTCGTAGGCCGCCTGTTGGTCAGCGTGGCATTGCGCGCACGAGACCTTCGCCGGCGTTGTCTCGTGTGGAGAAGTTTTCACATCCGAATGGCAATCGACGCACGTGAACATCGTTCCATGAATCGAGTTCTTGAAGCCGTCGGCATTGACGGAGAGACTCACCTGCTTGCCGTTCACCTCGGTGGTCATGGTCGAGTCGCCGTGGCAGGCGAGGCAATCTTCGCTAGTAGGTTTAGGAGCGGCCTTGTTGGCAGCAAACGCCGAAATTGCAAAAGAAAAAAATAGACAAAGAAGTCCAAATTGCACGAACCTCGCCGGCATCGTGTGCCGGGGATTCCGACCGTTTCCGTGCATGGCCGCTTTCCTCCCAATCTGAACCGACTGCTCTTTCATTCTTGGGGGAGATTGCCCAAGGGGCAGTGAGTGCTCTCACCCGCCGACGTGACTCGGGTCACAGCAGCCATGTACATAAGGACACGGCGAAAATGCCGGAAAATCTCAGCCCAGCGCGGCGAAAACGCCGGCCACGCGTTTCAGGTCGTGGTCGAGGCGCAGGAGCTAGAACTTGTGACAGCGCCGGCAGAGTTGAGTTTCCGGAGCCAGTAAGATTGCCTTGGTTTGCGTGTAGTGGTGAGCGGAGTGGCAGGTAAGGCAGGTTAGCCGTGCCTTGGTGTGAGCGGCGCCAAGATTGGCCTCATGGCACACGGTGCAGGCCGCCTGAATTTCTTGCGGCGAGGCGGCGGGAAAGCGGCGAATTTTGTCGGGATCTCCCGCTTCTGCGTGATCCGCCCCGGGACCGTGGCATCCCTCGCATCCCTGCTCGGAGGGTTTCTGCCTCTTCAGCGTCTCGAGGTGCGCGGAGGCCGCGAAGGTCTTGTAGGCATCGTCGTGGCAGCCTTGGCAGACTTCGGCTCCCACATACTTTCCGGCATTGGGCTGCTCCAGACCGCCAGGAGATTGAGCGCAGCACGTTCCCAGGAAGAATGCGACAAACAGAATCGGACAGAACCTTGCACGAAAATCAATCGCAGACATGAGTCTCCAGCGGGATCGAGACTAAAAGGGCTCCCGTGTTCTCGAGAACGGCGATTCCTCGACGGGAAAGCTAGGCGCTTGCCACTCGTGATCGTCTCGTCCGTCCCAGCCCGACAGAGCGCACACGATCGTACGCTATATGCAGATCCTGGCTGAGCAGGGTAACGACGTGCAGGCAGGCCTCGCGATGTTCGCGAAGAAAGCGCAGCAGGTCTTTGCGCTTGACCAGGGCAACCTGCGCATTATCCAAGAGCTCGGCCGTCACTTCATAAGCGCTTCCGGTCAAAGAAGCACTCAAACCTAGGATCTCTCCGGGCACCGCAACCCTCAGCGTCAGTCGCTTTCCGGATTCGGAGCAAACCGATAGTTTGGCGCGCCCCTCACACAGCACGAAAACGCCTCGCGCTGCCTGACCCTCGCGGAACAGCACAGTATTCCGTGGACACGATAAGTTCTCTTTTACCGAGTCGAAAGCCTGCAGCACGTTGTTGGGCAAGTCGCAGAAGAGCCGGTCTGGACGCAGGGTGCAATCGAGGCAACTTTGCTGTATCGCGCTCTCCATATCACGTAGATATCGCTCGCGAGTGAAATGCACAGTGACTGGAGTCACCGTTTTGGGTGACCCTCGCTACATGGGTGGAGAGCAACTCAGCCGTTGGTGGCCATCGCCTTGAGCGCTACTTTGTTGCGAACGACGAGCGTGGAGCCTTTCGCCTGGATGATCTGCCGCTTTTTGAGGTCGGCAAAGAGTCGCGTGACGGTTTCACGCGAGGTCCCGATCATCTGCGCGATTTCTTCATGAGTAAGAGCCAGCTTCAACCGCGGTTCCTGCTTCGCAGCTTCCCCGTTTCTCGAACTCCACTCCAGCAACAGCTTCGCCAATTTCTCTCCCGCGGAATGGGAGAGGCCAAGTGATCGGACTTCGTGGCAGGCATTGTTGTATTTTTCGCTCAATTGCTCGGCCACTTTGAAGCATGCATCGGAGTGGTCTTTCAGGAAGCGAAGGAAATCTTCGCGCTTCACGAAGTTCACTTGGCAAGGATCGATCGTCTCAGCCGTCAGCTCATAGGGTTTACCCGAAACAGTAGCGCTCAATCCCAGGACTTCTCCCGGTTCGGCAATTTTCAGGATTAGCGTTTTGCCATCGGTCGCGCAGATCGACAGCTTGACCCGGCCTTTGCAGAGCACGAAAATCCCGCGCGGCGCTTGCCCCTCAACGAACAACACCGCGCCCTTAGGATAGGCGGTTGCGTACTTGATCGCCTCAAACGACTGGAGAGCTGCTGTCGGCAGGTCGCAGAAGATGCGCTCCGTGCGCATCTTGCAGGTCAGGCAACTTTCAATAATATCGAGTCCGTATGGCGAAAGCACGACTCCCCCTTTTGGCGGGGCCGGGAATTCAATGATTTGCGGGAGGCTCCCGGCTTTCTGGTGGGGTCCGCCCGCCATGGCACTGTGTCCTTGGCCAGGCCCGTGTGACCGATGTCACCGTCTCAGTGTCTGCCCGACCCCTAACACTCCGCTGTGATTGGAGGCACAACTGGCTGTGACCCCCCTCACAGCGCGGGAAAACGTGCAATTTTCCGTGGCTTTATGGGAGGTTTCAGGGCATACTGTCTGCGACAAAGTGCCCTTCCCCGCAGGCTCAGGAAGGTGGGTCCCCGCATGCTCGATCAGCTAGAACGCCATGTTGAGTTGGAAGAGCAGCAACACGTAGAGCAGCCACGTCTGATCGTCGGCAGGGCTCCGGTTTCAACCTCGACCTCGGCACTTCCCGCCGAAAATGACCAACGGCAACGTCGCCGGATGGTGATTGCCCTTATTCTTCTATTAGTTGCGCTGGGTCTGGTGCTCGTGAAGGACCGCGATTTCTGGTTCCCTTCTACGCCAGACGTGGCAGACTCTGATGTCGCCGATGACCAATCGGCCCCTGAGGCAGCCACGGACGCCGCCCCTACGGCGGAAGGCCCTGCGGTTTCGTCTTCCATTCCCGCAGCGAGGCGCTCTCGAGGACGGGTTCCGGCGGTTCCGGTCAGCAAGGAGCCCGTTACTCAGCTAGCGTCGACTCCCACCCCCTCGCACGCGGTTTTACCGCCCCTCAGGGTGGAGGTTGTGGCTGGCGATAACCACCAGCCCGTTCGTGCGGGCAGCCCGTCCGTCCGGGTTGACATGCAGCCCGGCAGCCTGATTCCCAGCGCGGCTGCGAGCCCAACGGAGGTCGTTGCGGGTAGCGGCTCGGTCACTCGAGCCGGCGAGCGCGTCCAAATGTCTGCGGACGCCCGCCAGCAGCTGGAAGGTCGCGCCGTGCGTCCTGAATATCCGCTGCTGGCCCGCCAGATGAAGGTTCAAGGCGAGGTCCCGCTGATGGCCACCATCTCGACTGACGGCCACGTTCAAAATCTGCAGGTGCTCGGCGGTCCCGCCATTCTCGCCGATGCCGCGCAGGACGCCGTCAAGCAATGGCGTTTCAAGCAGCAACAGACAGAGACGCAGATCCCGATTTCGGTGGTTTTCACGATCTCCACCAAGTAAGTCCAGTCCTCAGAAATTGAGAAAGGCGGTGCGATCAGCACCGCCTTTTTTGCTTTGTCCAACCAAGATAGCCGACCTAAGAATCCACCAAAAATAACGAGCGTCCGGACCATGAAGGTCTCGGACGCCCGGGCAGCCCTCCCCCAGAACTGCTCGCTGGACAAAGTAAACGCGTGATCTTCATCTGAAAATGGCACTTCTGTGCCATACGTATTCCACCATCGTGCCATGCCAAACAGCCCATCCAGCAAGGGTTTGGCGGTCTTGTGGAAAACTGGGCCTAAGAGGAACGCCTTAGGCCGGATTTTCACCACCAGCCGGGTTCTCAGTCGGTATCGGCACAGCAACGGGCGGCACAAACGGTGGAATGGAAACCGCGGATGGGGACGCTATCGCCATCGCACGCAGGTAGAACGCCGCCGCTACGCTACGCTGCCAAAATCGGGTCCACAACCAGAGAATCAGCATGCACTGGCTCACCACGAAAGCACCTCCGATGCTTTGCGGCGGGACCGCCACACGCCAGATCCATACTCCCACGATCAAAATCAGCGCGGCCACGACGGCGATCACGACGTAACTTCCAAGCAGCGAAAGCAGGTGACGCAGCGTATATCGAAAACCTGACCTTAGAGACTTCCTTACGGCGCGTTGATCCCGGAAAACGACATCCACCTGAGACAAATCGAACCATATGCGCAACCAGGTCATGACCAGGAAAATCAGTGTAAGAATCGCTGCGTCTGTGTAAAAGGGGAGAAGTTCGTAGGTGCTCTTCCCTGCAAACTTCACGAGAACGTGCTCTCCAGAGAAGAGCGCACCCCCAATCGCTCCCGCGATGATCGCGAAAAGAATAAATATGCGGATGAATCTCCAGAGATTGCGCCCACAGACACGGAAGAACTCATCGCGCGAGAGGCGCCCTTCGTTCGTATAGGCCTCGATCACTCCCGGGAGAAAAAGCAGCGTGGCGAAAAAGAAAACAAACGCGAAGTGCGCGGCAGCCTTCGTAGGCTCCAACATTGGCCCGGTTTCGGGACGGCCCATCAACTCAAGCAGAGCGGGCACATCGAAGCCGTGCAGCAAACGGTCCGCAAGCAAGCTCCGATCCAGCGTTGAGCTGGCCATCTCTCGAAATGCAATCGACCCCAGCCACGCCAGCGCAAGGTTCAGCACCCAGAACCAGAAGATGAATCGCTTGTGGCGATTCACGATTCGCAGTCCTGCGGAGATCAAATTCTTGTCGTCGTTCATCAGGAATTCTCCCCTACACCAGCCACCAGGCTAGGAGTTGAGCGAAGCACTGACTCAGGAACGTCCAATAGTTTGTCAACTTGTGCGCCGGGGCCGATTTAGGTTTCGCGGTGTGACTGTTGTTGAAGTTGTCGCGGTCCAGGTGAATCAAGTGGTCCGGATCGATTTCCACGGACTCGACTTTCGCTTTTTTGACATAGTGGAACTTGATCCAGCGGTCCTGTCCATCCCACTGCTCGCGAACCCTTTCGCCATTGTCAAATTTGACTTCCAAATCCACGGGAAAGACGAAGTCTCCCTTACGGTGGATCATGACGGCCGATTCGTAGACAGTCTCGCCCTTCTTTTCCTTGAGGTCCTTCTTGTACCAATCCGCGGCGGTCGAACTGAATCGCATCGTTTCGTAATCAAGAATCTGGGTCCCGTACACGGCCTGTTTGAAGTACCAACCCAGGTCCTTGCCGGAGACTTCTTCGACGGTTTTGAGAAAGTCCTCGCCAGTCGGATGCGTGAAGCGATAGCGCATGAAGTAGGTGTGTAAAGCCTTCTGCACGGTCTCTTCGCCGATCAACTTCTCGAGTGTCAGCAAAACGCTTGCTGTTTTGCCGTAGGTGACACCGCCGTAAGAATTGAAGCTTGCGAACTTATAGGCATAACGCGACATCGGATCCAAGTCTGGCACGAACGTGTATTGCAAACGTTGCACTTCGCGCTCGCCGGCCGTCATCCCGAACAGGTTCATCATGGAAGTCTTCCGGCCGAGCACATCATCGAGGATCTTCACTTCGGTGTAGCTGTTAATGCCCTCGTCCAGCCAGGCCTCTTCAAACTCGTTGGTCGCCACCATTCCGTACCAGTACTGGTGTCCGAACTCGTGTTCCACCACGACCTCGGGCAGCTTCAACCCGTCCGGCATCCACCACGTGGTGTCTCCCGTGATGAACGTCGGATATTCCATGCCGCCGGCAGCCGAGTCGGGCTCAGGATCGACGAGCGTGAGCGTCTTGTAGGGATACGGTCCATACCAGCGCTCGAAGTGATCGAGCGTCTCTTTGAGAATCTTCGCATGACGGCCCTCCTGTCCCCAGTGCGCGGGCTGCATCATGATGTGGAGTTGCACCGGACCCATCGAACCTTGAAAAGTGTCCTCGGCAACGCGATAACGCGGGCTGGCAGTCCAGGCGAAATCGTGGATGTCGTCGCCGTGGTACGTCAGCGTCTGCGTGCCATCCGGGTTCTTCACTTCCTTCACTCGCACCCCGCTGGCGCCCACTACCTCATTTTGCGGGAGGGTCAGCGTCACGTCGTACACGCCAAAATCCGCGAAGAATTCGGTAGTGGCGTGAAACTGATGGCAATTCCACGCCCCGTGCCACCATACCCCTACCTTGGGGAACCACTGCCCGCCCAGAACGAAATCGCGTTTCCACCCGGTACGCGCCTGGGTCTCCGGAAACTTGTCGTGAAATTTGATTTTGAACTGCACGTAGTCATTCGGCGCAATCGCCTTGGGCAGTACCACCTGCACAACCGTCTTGTCGTCTTTGTTACCGTCGTCCGGTTGAATGAATTCGAGCTTGGAAGTGAGATCTCCGCTGCCGACAACTTCAAAGGACCGAATCTCCTCGGAGCCAAAGTCCTCTTCCTTCCACTCGTCGTAAGCCACGTCGCGCGTGCCCATCGCTTTGGCCTCGCGAATCCATGTCGCCTTCGGCTGGAAAGCATTGAGATACAAGTGGAAAGGGAAATGATCGAGCGGCTGCCCGGTTAGATTGCGATAGGTAAGAACCTCGGAGGCATCGAGCGAGTGCGTGGATGGATCGTACTTGGCGTCGATTGCGTAGGCGACGACGCGTTGCGACAGTGGAGTCGACGAGTTGATCGCAATGGTCGTGTCCGGAATCAGCGAAGCGGCCGATTTCTCCGGCCCTTTAGCCATCGGTTGGCCAAAGGCCACCGGGGAAATTGAGCAGCATCCGCACACCGCAGCAAGCAGCAACCGTCGCAAGTCCATCGTGACATCCTCCCAGCGACTAGAACGAGCCGCTCATCATACAGCAGAGGGCAAATGTCCGTCAGGCAGCCGGGCAAAGGGCGGGATGAAATTGGGCGGTCGAGATGAGGTCGAAAAAAGCTGACTGCTCCCGGTCGCTTCTAGCGGGCGAGAGCGTCCATCTGGCACTCCGCGATCAATTCGCGCACACACTCCTTCAGCTTTGGAATCTCGCGGTTGACTGCAGGAGACGGGGCTTCGCCGCTTGCGAAACACTCGCCGCAGAGGTAAGGAGGAAAGCTCGCGGACAGGAACCAAACAGCTGTGACGCGAGATCAAGCAAAGCCGCAGGAGACAGGTCGTGCGTGAAGGTGATGGAGCCAGTCTGCCAATGAATTTCTTGGCAGTGAAACTCGCCGGGAACCCCATCTTTGGCGCAATCGATGAACAGCACGGTATCGGCCCGGCTGATCGTCTCAGCTAACTCGGGCGTCAGCTGGTACAGTCAGGCAGTGATTCGCATCACCCCTCACCGTGACAGGAAACACTCGTCTCACTCCCCCAGGCCTTCTAACTCCGGTAGAATGGCCGGTTCGCAGGTGCCCGGTGACGGAGGACGGACCGCGTGATTATCGGCGTACCGAAAGAAACCTATCCCGGGGAACGGCGGGTCGGCTTGGTTCCGATGGTCATTCCGACTCTCGCCAAAGCGGGGTTTGAGGTCATCGTCGAAGCCAGCGCCGGATTACAAGCCGGCTATCCGGATGCCCAATACGTTGAGAAGGGAGCGAAAATTGCCTCCAGCCGGGCCGCTCTGTTCGAGCAAGCCGACATTCTTCTCCAGGTTCTCAGCTACGGATCAAATGACGTCACCGGCAAGGATGATCTGCCGTTGTTTCACCAGGGTCAGATCCTCATCGGATTTCTGCGCCCGTTTGGATCGAAAGAGGTCGTTCAGCAGATCGCAGATCGCGGAGTGACTGCATTCTCGGTCGAGTTAATCCCACGCACCACGCGCGCCCAAAGCATGGACGCACTCTCTTCCATGGGTACGATCTGCGGCTACAAAGCTGTCCTCATCGCCGCTGACAGCCACCCGCGAATCTTTCCAATGTTGACGACAGCGGCGGGAACGATCACGCCAGCGCGGGTCTTCGTGATCGGAGCCGGAGTTGCCGGCCTGCAGGCGATCGCGACGGCGCGCAGACTAGGTGCCGTGGCGTCAGCATACGATCTTCGTCCGGCAGCCAAGGAGCAAGTGCAGAGTCTCGGCGGTCGTTTCATCGAATTGCCGATCGAAGCGAAGGATGCGCAGGACGCTCGTGGCTATGCCCGAGCCCAGGACGAAACCTTTTATCAGCGACAGCGCGAACTCCTCGGTCGCGTCGTCAAAGAGAGCGACGTTGTCGTCACCGCCGCGGTAATCCCGGGCAAAAAATCGCCGGTGCTCGTAACTGAGGAGATGGTCGTGGGCATGGCGCCGGGCTCGGTGATTTTCGATCTGGCCGCCGAGCGCGGCGGCAACTGCGAACTGACGGAAGCCGGCAAAACCATAGTCAAGCATGGCGTGACGATCATCGGCGCGATCAACGTCGCGAGTGGCGTTCCTTACCATGCCAGCCAGATGTACGCGCGCAACACCATGGCTTTCTTGCTGTACCTGATCAAGGATCAGAAATTACAACTGAACCTGGAAGACGAAATTGTGCGCGAGACCCTGGTGACCAATGGCGGCGAGGTGGTCAATCTTCGGGTGCGTGAGTCCTTTGGCATGGCAGCACCCGCGATAAAGAGTTGAATCACGCGGAGGGTGAATGAACAGTTCGGTCCTCATTAACAGCCTCTTTATCTTTATGCTGGCGGGATTCATCGGATTTGAAGTCATCCGGCGCGTCTCACCGCTCCTGCATACCCCGCTGATGTCGCTCACGAACGCACTCGATGCGATCGCCGTGGTGGGCGCCATTGTGCTTGTGGGTGAGCATAAGAGCACTTTCTCAGCGGTGCTGGGCACAATCGCCGTCGTGGCGGCCACCAGCAACATCGTCGGCGGATTCTTCATCACCGATCGGATGCTCAAAATGTTCAAAGCGAGCCGCCCGGCCAGCAAGCCATGAACGAATTCGCATCCAGCCAAGTCGCGATTGAAGTCATTTACCTGGTCGCGAGTGCTCTCTTTATTCTTTCGCTCAAGTGGATGAGTTCTCCCACCACGGCGCGCCACGGTGTGTGGGCGGGCGAACTGGGCATGCTGCTTGCCATCGGCGGAACGCTCTTGCACGGCGGCATCGTCGACTACAAGTGGATCGCGATCGCGCTGGTTCTGGGAACGGTCATCGGTGTGCCCCTCGGCCGCGTTCAGATGACGGCAGTCCCTCAGCGAACTGCGCTCAGCCACGCCTTTGGCGCTCTCTGCGTCACGCTGGTCGGAACCGCCGAGTTTTATCTTCGCTCGCCGGACATTTCACGCTTCATGATGTCCGTTCTGTCGATGGAAGTGATTCTTGGTTCATTGACCTTTACGGGCAGCTTGATGGCCGCGGGAAAACTGCAGGAGGTTCTGCCCCAGCGGCCGCTCACTTATCGTGGACAGAATCTCGTCAATTTTCTGCTGCTCACCGTGGCCATCGTCATCGCCGTCTACCTGGTGCTTCATCCGGAAGCCAGGCAACTCTATCCGGTGATGCTGGCGATCGCGCTCGCTTTCGGAGTGCTGCTCGTGATCCCGATCGGCGGTGCCGACATGCCAACCGTAATCTCGCTCCTGAATGCTTATGCAGGATTATCGGCGGCAGCCATGGGCTTTGTTCTCAACAACAAACTGCTGATCGTCGCGGGCGCGCTCGACGGTTCCTCCGGTTTGATCCTCTCCGTCATCATGTCAAAGGCGATGAACCGCTCGTTCACGAATGTCTTGTTCGGCGCCTTCGGACAGGTGCAGGCTTCCGCTGCAGCGGGACAAGAAGCAAAGACGGTCCGCAGCGCCACGGCCGAAGAAGCCGCCGCGATTCTTAGCGCTGCGAACAAAGTCGTGGTCGTCCCCGGTTACGGAATGGCCGTCGCCCAGGCGCAGCACAAAGTCCGCGAACTCTACGACGCTCTCACCAAGCGTGGCGTGGACGTCCGCTTCGCCATTCACCCGGTCGCCGGACGCATGCCCGGACACATGAACGTCCTGCTCGCCGAAGCCGACATCCCCTACGACCGGCTCATGGATATGGAGGACATCAATGGCGACTTCCCTCAGACTGATGTCGCCCTTGTCATCGGCGCCAATGACGTTACCAATCCGGCCGCGCGCAACGATACGTCCAGCCCGATCTACGGAATGCCCATCCTCGACGTGGACAAAGCGCACACCGTAATGGTGATCAAGCGTGGCATGAGCCCCGGTTTCGCGGGCATCGACAATCCTCTTTATTACCTCGACAACACGTTGATGCTCTTCGGCGACGCAAAGGCATTTGTCGGCAGCATCGTGCGCGAACTCACCGGCACTGGCGGGCACGGCTAAACCGGCGCCTGCTCCCGCTTCGTGTTGTCCCAATGCGGAACGCAGCCGCGCATCGTGTGGGTTTGTCTGCGCTATCCTCTATCTATGCATCGCCCCACCCTGCCTGCCGGGAACAGGCAGCTGGTTCAAATCGTCGACGCCGCACTCGCCGACGCCACCCGTCGCAGCGGCTCGTGGCTCGTATGCCGCCCGGGGTGCACGCAGTGCTGCATCGGTGTATTCGCGATCAGCCAACTCGATGCTCTCCGCCTGGAGAACGGCCTCGCAGAACTTGAAACCACCGATCCTGGCCGCGCCGCCCGGGTTCGAGCGCGCGCAAACGAAAGCGTTGCGCGCCTGACTCCCGATTATCCGGGTAATCCGAAAACTGGCACCTTGGATCCACGCTCAGAAGAGCACTTCGACAACTTCGCCAACGACGAGCCTTGCCCCGCGCTCGACCCGACG
>Ga0210384_10008159_pt1 | contig 10948 bp, 8 predicted proteins | sample IncBWH2MmetaG_FD_160574 | JGI IMG/M metagenome (GOLD analysis project Ga0210384, IMG submission 160574) | Forest soil microbial communities from Barre Woods Harvard Forest LTER site, Petersham, Massachusetts, United States - Inc-BW-H-2-M | ecosystem: Environmental > Terrestrial > Soil >...
TCCAGTCCCAGCTTGCGCGCCGCCGTGGCGCGGCTCGCCCGCGTCGCCACGGCGGACATCCCGGTGCTGATCCGCGGCGAGAGCGGCACCGGCAAGGAGCTGGCGGCGCGCGAGATCCACCGCGCCAGCGCCCGTGCGCACGGTCCGTTCGTGGCAGTCAACTGCGCGGCGCTCGCGGAATCGCTGCAGCTCTCGGATCTGTTCGGGCACGTTCGCGGCGCCTTCACCGGCGCCGATCGCGACCGCGTGGGCGTCTTCGAAGCGGCGCGCGGCGGGACAGTGCTGCTGGACGAGATCGGCGACCTGCCGCTCGGCGCGCAGGGGCTGCTGCTGCGGGTGTTACAAGAGAGCGAGGTGCGGCGCCTGGGAGAGAGTCTGCCGCGCCGAGTGGACGTGCGGGTGCTGGCCGCCACCCACCGCGATCTCGAGCGGGCGGTCGCCGGCGGCGCCTTCAGAGAAGATCTTTTCTATCGGCTCAAGGTCGGTGCCGTGGATCTGCCGCCGCTGCGCGAACGCGGCGACGACGTGCTGCAGCTCGCTGACCTCTTCCTCTCCCGGCACAGGCCGCCGCCGCCGCCCCGGTTGGCAGCCGCCACTCGCGATCGCCTGCGCGCCTGGTCGTGGCCAGGCAACGTGCGGGAGCTCGAGAACGTGTTGCGGCTGGCGGCGGCGTTGGCTGGCGGCGGGATCATTCAGCCGGAGCATCTCGAGCTGCCGCGTGCCGCCGAGAGCGCGCCGCCGGCGGACACCGCTGCTGCCTCCCAGCGTTGCGGCGAGAGCGGCGCCATGCCGCCTGCCGCGGCCGGCTCCTATCATCAACAGGTCGAGAGCTTGCGCCGGCAGCTCGTCGTCGAAGCGATCGCCGCCGCGGCGGGCAACCATGCAGAAGCGGCGCGGCGCCTGGGGATATCCCGGCAGGCGCTCTCCTACCTGGTACGTCAGCTAGGGTTGCGTTGAACATGGCAGCTCGGCTTCGATCATCGTTGACGCCCGAGGGTTGACGTCAGCGGCCGAATCGGCACTAGCGTAGCGCGGCGCGACCGCTCGGGAGATAGGCGCGCAGCCTGCCGGCGATCAGCTCGAGCCCGGCCCGGTCTTCCTGGTCGAAGGCGGCCGGCTGATGCGAATCGATGTCCAGCACGGCGATCAGCTCGCCGCCGCCATCGAAGATCGGCACCACGATCTCCGAGCGCGCCGCGGCATCGCAGGCGATGTGACCCGGGAAACGATCGACGTCGTCGACCAGCTGCGTCGCACGCAGCCTGGCGGCCGCGCCGCAGACGCCGCGGCCGAAGGAAATTTCCAGGCAGCCGAGCGGTCCCTGGTAGGGGCCGACCCGCAGCAGCTCCGGCGCCACCACGCGATAAAAGCCCGTCCAGCTCGCGTACGGAAGGCGCTCATGCAGCAGGCAGGCACAGGTGGCCATCGCTGTCACGTCGTCGGCGACGCCCGCGAGGACGGCTTCCAGGTCGCGCAGGACGCCGGCATAGAGCGCCGCCTTCTCGAGCTTGTCCATACGCGAATTCTACGTCGATTCGGCGCCGAGTGCACAAGCTGCGAGACCTTGATCGAAGCGAACGGGCGTCAATGTCACTATTGCCGGCACTGACCAAGACCAAAGTCCAATCGACGAGGGGAAGGGGGGGTGCGAGGCGGCAACTATTGACATATCGTCGCGGTCATTTGATAATGACGGCGTCTTGTTAAGACGGCCGCATTCAGTCCTCGCCCATTCGTAGCCATGACCAGCAGAGGAGGCATGAAGACAGACATGGCAGAGCCCCAGACGCCGGACCAGCCAGCCCCCGCCGAAGAGAAGTTGTTCACCTTGTCCGAGATCTCGCAGCGCACCGGCATTTCGATGCCGACCCTGCAACGTTACAAGAAGACATATCAAGACCGCCTCCCATCGGTCGGCGCCGGGCGGAAGCAGCGCTATCCGGAGCATGCGCTGCCGGTCTTCGCGGAGCTCCGCAGCGAGAACGCGGGCAGGCGCGGCCGGCCACGTAAGAATGCCGCCGCCACTGGCTCCGGTAGGTCGAGCGCGACCCCGAAGCGCCGTCCGGGCAGGCCCGCCGGCGCACGCGCCGCCAGCGGCCGCCGCGGCCGGCCGGCCGCCGCCCGCGCCGCGAAGCCCGCGAGAGCCGCCGCCAAGACCGCCCGCCGCCCCGGGCGTCCGCGCAAGGTCCAGCCCGCGGCGCCCGCCCGCCGTGGCCGGCCGCCCGGGCGTCCGCCCGGTCGGCCGCGCAAGGCCGCCGCGGGCCGCCGCGCTCTGCCGGTGCGTCGCGGCCGCGTGGGCCGTCCTCCCGGCTCCGGCCGGCGTGCCGCCGGTGCCGGCCGCCGTGTGGGCCGTCCTCCTGGCTCCGGCCGGCGCGCCGCCGCCGCTCGCCGCACGGTGGGTCGCAGCAAGACCGAGGGTCTGCTCACCCTGACCCAGATCAGCAAGACCACCGGCATCTCCTATCCGACCCTGGTGCGCTACGTCCGTCTCTATTCCAACCGCCTGCCGCACGCGGGCAAGGGCCGCGCGCGACGTTTCTATCCCGAGGCGGTGGAGGTGTTCCGCAGCCTGCGCCAGGAGAGCGGCCGCGGCGGCCGCCGGCCGGGAAAGGGCCGGCGCGCAGCTCCCGGCACGGCGCGGCGTGGACGTCCGCCGAAGGCGGCCGCGAGCGGCGTCGCCGGACGCCTCGAAGCGATCCTGGTCCAGCGCGTTCGCGATCTCGAGAGGTTCCGGCAGGACGTCGAGAAGCGGTTCGGCGATCTGGTCAAGGGGCTGCAGAAGCTGCGGTGATCGGCGGTGGCCGGCAGTGACCGCCGCGCCGCTCGCCACCTGTCGCGCCGTTCGCCGCGACGTTCCTCGACCCCGGTCCGCTTGCGAGCGGATCGGGGTTTTTCGTTCTAGCCCGCATTTCTCATGCCGGTTCGTCGCGAGGCGCCGCAAACGGGCCTGGATCCAAGGCGCGCGAAGGTCGGACGCCCGAGGCGTACTCGAAGTACGTCGAGGAAGTCCAACCAAGCGCAACGCCGGAGACAGGCCCGTTTCCGGCGCCGCAGCAGAAGCGGCATGAGAAATGCGGGCTAGGTTGAGTCCCGTTCCAAATGATCCCAGCCGGCGGGCGGAAGCTCGCTGGCTTTGCCGTGCGCGACGATGGACAGGCGCCTGCCCGAGGTGACCACGCCGATGCGGCGGCAGCCGAATCGCGCCGGCGGCTCGACGCCGGCGGGAAGAGTGAACAGCAAGACGTAGTCCTCGCCGCCGCCGAGCGCCAACTCGCCCGGTCCGACCGCGAGCGCGGCGCACAGCGCGCGAAAGCCGGCCGCGAACGGCAACTCCGCGGCCTCGATGCGCGCCCCGACGCCGCTCTCGCCGCACATCCGGTGAAGATCGCGGGCGACGCCGTCCGACACGTCGATCGCCCCTCCGGCGGTCTGCCTTGCCAACCATTGGCCAAGCGCCAGCTGCGGCCGCGGCAGCAGGTGGCGGCGCACGGCGCGCCGCGCCGCGGCCGTGAGCGCACGCCGGCTCTCCCAGCCTGCCCAACCCGCCGGCAGCGCGACGCGCCCCGAGTCGAAGCGCGCGCCGGCGCCCATCAGCAGCCGCCCGGACGCCGACTCGCCGATGGTGCCGCCGAGCCATAGCAGCTGGCCCGGCGACGCGCCGGAGCGCCGCAACCAGCGCGCACCGCGGCGATGGCCGCCGAGCACGGTGAGCGTCGCGACCAGCGTGCCCCCCGCGCCGGGGCTGCGTGAGAGGTCGCCGCCGGCGAGCCGCATGCGGTAACGGGCGCAGGCCGCGATCAGCGCGCGAAAGAAACGCCGGTGATCGAATTCGGGCGGCGCTGTCAAGGCCAGGAACCCGTAGTCCGGCGTCGCTCCCATCGCCGCCAGGTCGGAGAGATTGACCGCCAGCAGCCGCTCGGCGATCACCGCCGCGTCCAGCCGCGGCACGAAGTGCACGCCGGCGATCTGGCTGTCGACCGTGACGGCGAACGGACCGCGGGCGGGCAGGACCGCCGCATCGTCGCCAAGCAGCGGGGTCACGCGCATACGCGCAACGCCGGGCGGTTGCGGTGGACGATCGAGCTGGCGCCGGAGCCAGCGTAGCAGCCGGTCTTCCCCTTGGAGCGCGCGGGCCACTTGCCCAATCGTAGATCGACGGTCAGCGCACGGCCGCCGGCGGTTTGGAGACCGGCGGCTTGATCTGGCGCCTGCCGGACGTCGGCGGCTTGATCTGGCGTGCGGCGGCTGGAGGTGTCGCCGGCGCCCTCTCGGGGCGCGTTGCGGCGGGCGAGGCCGCCGGCAGCTGCTGTGTCGCGGCGTTGGGCGCCCGCGCCGCCGGCGCCGGGAGCGGCAGGAGCGCCAGCTCGAGCACCTCGTCCATGTGCTCGACGAAATGGAAAGCGAGACCTTTCTTGATCGTCTCCGGCACCTCGGTCAAGTCGCGGTGGTTGAGCTTGGGAACGATCACCGTGTGGACACCCGCGAGCTTCGCGGCCAACACTTTCTCCTTGAGGCCGCCGATCGGCAGGACGTCGCCGCGCAGCGTGATCTCGCCGGTCATCGCCACCCGCCGGTTGACCGGCCTGCCGGTGAGCACCGACAGGATCGCGGTGCCGATGGTGATGCCTGCCGAGGGGCCGTCCTTGGGGATCGAGCCGGCCGGCACGTGAATGTGGATGTCGTGCTTGGCGAAATAATCGGAGGACATCTCGTGCGCGCCGGCCCAGGCGCGCGCAAAGCTGAGCGCCGCCTGCGCGGATTCCTTCATCACGTCGCCGAGCTGGCCGGTGAGCAGCAGCTGTCCCTTGCCCGGCACCGCCACCACCTCGATGAACAACAGGTCGCCGCCGGCCGCGGTCCAGGCGAGACCCGTCGCGACCCCCACCCGGTCGCGCTCGAGCAGCTCTTCGGCGAAGTGCTTGCGCGCACCGAGGAACTCCTCGACCTGGGCCGGACCCACCGTCACCAGCTTCGTTTCGCCGCGCGCCACCCGCACCGCGACCTTGCGGCAGATGGCCGCCAGCTCGCGCTCGAGGTTGCGCAGCCCGGCCTCCTTGGTATAGCCCGAGATCACCTGCCGGATGCCGTCGGGCGAGAACGCGATGTGCTCGCCGGTGACGCCGTTCTCCCGCATCTGCTTGGGCACCAGGTGCCGCTCCGCGATCTGCAGCTTCTCATCCTCGGTGTAGCCGGTCAGCCGGATGACCTCCATGCGGTCGAGGAAGGCCGGTTGAATCGGCTCGAGCATGTTGGCGGTGGCGATGAACAGCACGCGCGAGAGATCGTAGGACAGGCCCAGGTAGTGATCGACGAAGCTCCAGTTCTGCTCCGGGTCGAGCACTTCGAGCAGCGCCGACGAAGGATCGCCGCGGAAATCGGCGCCGATCTTGTCGATCTCGTCGAGCACGAACACGGGGTTGCTGGTGCCCGCCTGGCGGATGCCCTGCAGGATGCGCCCCGGCAGCGCGCCGACGTAGGTGCGGCGATGGCCCCGGATCTCCGCCTCGTCGCGCACCCCGCCCAGCGACAGGCGGACGAAGCGCCGGCCGAGCGAGCGCGCGATCGAGCGGCCGAGCGAGGTCTTGCCGACCCCCGGGGGACCGACGAAGCAGAGGATGGGACCGCGCGTATCCGGCTTGAGCTTGCGCACCGCCAGGTACTCGAGGATCCGCTCCTTGACCTTCTCGAGATCGTAGTGGTCGTCGTCGAGCACCTGCTGCGCGTGCGCGAGGTCGAGATCGTCCTCGGAGAGCGTCTCCCAGGGCAACGCCGTCAGCCAGTCGAGATAGGTGCGGATGATCTGCGTCTCGGCGCTCTCCGGATGGCTGCGCTCGAGCCGGCGGATCTGCCGCTCCAGCTCTTCGCGCCCGTCCTTGCTCAGCTTCTTCTCGTCGGCGAGTTGGCGATACAGGGCGATCTCCTCGCCCAGCTCCTCGCCCTCGCCGAGCTCCTGCTGGATGGCCTTCAGCTGCTGGCGCAGGAAGTACTCGCGTTGGCTGCGATCGATCTCGCCGCGGGCCTGCGAGGAGATCTCCTGCTGCATGGTGAGCACCTGGATCTCGTGCGCCAGCAGGTCGCTCACCTTGCGCAGCCGCGCCACCACGTCGGTGGTCTCGAGGATGTCCTGCGCCTCGGCGAGCTTGAGGTCGAGGTTGCTGGCGGCGAGGTCGGCGAGCCGGCCCGGCTCCTGCAAGTTGGCGGCGATCACCATCACCTCGGGAGAGATGCCCTTGCCCAGCGTCACTGCGCGGTCGAGGCTGTCCTTGACGCTCCTCACCAGGGCTTCGATCTCCATCGTCCCGGCGGCGGCGGGAGCGTCCTCGATGCGCTCGATCTTCGCCTGCAGGTAGGGCTCCATCTGGCTGATGTGCTTGACCCGGGCGCGCGCCAGCCCCTGTACCAGGATGCGGATGCGGCCATCCGGCAGCTTCAGCATGCGCATGATCACCGCCGCCGTTCCGACCTCGTGCAGATCGCCTTCGCCGGGATTGTCGAGCGCACCGTCACGCTGCGCCGCCAGCATGATGACGCGGCTCTCGGCCAGCGCCCGGTCGACCGCCAGCACGCTCTTGTCGCGCCCGACGGACAGCGGCAGGATGATGTAGGGAAAGACGACAGCATCCTTGAGCGGCAGCACCGGCAGGACGTCGGGGATCTTGATCGCCTCGTCCGGCGAGTCCGGGCGGTTCATGGCTGGTCGCCCTCGGGCAGCTCTTCGACCTCCAAGCGGCGAGCCGCCTGGCGCTTGTCGGCGATCTTGGGGAACTCGATGGTGAGCAGGCCCTCGGCCAGCCGGGCCGTGCCACGATGGCTGTTCACCGGCCAGAACAGCTGGATCTCTCGGCCGAAGCGTCCCTGGCTACGCTCGAGGCAATGGAACTTGATGTCCTCTCCCGGCGCCGGCTTCGGCTTGAGGCCCGACAGCACGAGCAGCTGGCCCTTGACCTCCACGGTCAGATCGGCGGCCGAGAACCCCGGCAGCTCGACCAGGATCAGGATCGACGCGTCCGTCTCGACGATGTCGACGGCAGGCTGCCACTCGCCGACCTCGACCTCGCTCTCCGGCAGCCCCATGGCCTCCTGCAGCAGGCGGTCGAGCTCCGCCTGGAAACGCGACAGCAGGTACAGCGACGCATACCGCCCGGTCATTCCGCTGGCGGCTCCTTGCCGGCGCCGCCGCCGGGCTGGATCAGGGTCTTGAGCACGTCCATGAAGGCGTCCAGGTCCTCGAAGCGCCGGTAGACCGAGGCGAAGCGGACGTAGGCCACCTGGTCGAGCTCGCGCAGCCTCTCCATCACGAAGGCGCCGATCTCCCGAGTGGTGATCTCGCGGTCCTCGCGGTCGTGCAGCATGGCCTCCGCCTCGCCGACGATCGCCTCGAGGCTGCGCGTCGCGACCGCCCGCTTCTCGCACGCCTTGAGCAGGCCGGAGAGCAGCTTCTTGCGGCTGAACTCCTCGCGCGAGCCGTCGTGCTTGACCACCATGTAAGGGATGTCGTCGATCTGCTCGTAGGAGGTGAAGCGCCGCCCGCAGCTCACGCACTCGCGCCGCCGCCTGATGGTGGCGCCGTCGCGGCTCTCGCGTGAATCCACGACCCGGTCGCGGTTCTCGGAGCAGAAGGGACACCTCATGGCGACTGGCGGCCTTCAGAGGAGCGGAGTAGGCCGAGGATCACCGGGGGTCACTGGAGCCATGGAGCCATGGAGCCATGGCGCCGTCACTCCTTGGCGTGCAAGGCGATGTTGAAGCGCAGCAGCAGCTTCTCGAGATCGGCCGTGTCCTTGATCTCGACCGGCAGGTCGTGCACCGCGTCGACCACCCGGTGCTGCTCGTCCTCGACCTGGAAGCTCAAGAGGATGCGGCGGGCGCGGGCGAACTCGGAGCGCTTGAGCGTCATCTCGATGTTGCGGGACAGCTCGGCGCGGCCATTGCTGGAGGCAGTCTTGGCATGGGAAGGGCCGCCCCCCCCCGCGGCGGGCGATGCGGGCGACGTGGGCGACGCGGGCGACGCGCCGGGGCGGCCCGCCGCCGGCGGCGCCCCGGAGGAGCGGGCGGACGCGGAGGATGCCGCGGACGACGCTCGAGGGCCCGTCTGCGCCGGCTGGCCGGTCGAAGTGGCCGGATGGGCCGGCTGCAGGGCCTCGCGCCGCAGCTTCTCGAGCTCGCTCAGCACGTCGAAGGAGCGGCTCTTGCCGCTCGACCGCTTGGCGCTCGAGCGCACCACGCCGGCCGCAGGCGTCGCGGCCGTGCCGGCGGGAGGCGCCGGGCTCGAGGGCTTCGCTCCGGGAGCATCTGCGCCCGCCGGCACGCCCGGAGCCGGCAGGGACGCGGCCCCTGCCTGTGGAGCAGCGGCGCCGGCGGCGACCGGCCGTCCCGGCGTCGTTGCCGCCGCCGGGGACGGCGACGGCGATGGAACTGGCGCGGACGGAGACGCCGCGGCGGTTGCCGGGGAGGTGGCTGCCGCGGCTGGGGCCGGGGCGGCAGCCGACGAGGGATTCGCGGCCTGCGGCGCCGGCGGTGCCTGGCCCAGGGAGGCGGCCGCTCCCGCGGCTCCGGCCGCGGACGTTGCCGGAGAAGCGCCGGCGGCCGAGGGCGCGGAGAGCCGCGCCGGAGCGTCGGCGCCGGTGCGTCCGAGACGCTTCTTGAGCGCCAGCAGGGTGTACTTCGAGATCCCCTTCAGGGTCTCGAAGACTCCCTGGCCGGAGACCGCCGAGGTCTCGTAAACGGGCCAGCCATGTCGGTTGATGGCCTGGTTCAGCTCCTCGACCGAGTAGATGTCGGCAAGGTCGCGCTTGTTGTATTGCAGCACCAGGGGCAGGCTGTCGACCGCCAGCCCCATCTCGCCGAGGTTCTCTTCGAGGTTCCGGAACGAATCCAGGTTGGCTTGCAGCATCGCCCGCTGCGAGTCGACCACGAAGACGACGCCGTCGACTCCCTTGAGCACGAGCTTGCGGGTGGTGTTGTAGAAGACCTGCCCGGGGACGGTATAGAGCTGGATGCGGGTGTTGAAGCCGGCGATGGAGCCCACGTCCAGGGGGAGCAGGTCGAAGAAGAGGGTGCGGTCGGTCTCGGTCTCGAGCGACACCATCTCGCCGCGTGAATCCTGGGTCGTGTGACCATAGATGTAATGCAGGTTGGTGGTTTTGCCGCACAGACCCGGGCCGTAGTACACCACCTTGGCGGCCATCTGCATCGTGCTGTAATTGAAAAAAACCATAGCGGATCTAGCCTGAAACGGGGTTCGCAGCATAACACACACGCCTCCGAGGAATCCCCCCCGGCCGGGGAACCTCCGGGGAACCTCCGGGGAACCCCTCCCGGCCGGGCCCTGGGCTGCGGAGGTGGCCCCTCTGAGCCCGTATGGGCGAGGCGCTCGGTTGGTGTGGGGAGGGGGAGGATGGTGGACTTCGGCGCCTCGCCCATACGGGCTCAGAGGGGCCACCTCCGCAGCCCAGGGCCCTCCGTCCTCCCACTCCGCTCACTGGGCTCTTCGGCCACCGGTTCCGGAGGGCGACCGTCCCGGACTCCGGAAGGGCGGACGAGATTGGGGTATCGACTTGGTGGGTTCAGCTCACTACTGTAGGGCGGTGATCGAGTCCAAAGTCTCCAGCAGGGCCTCGCTCCAAGGGCTGCGATTCTCGCTGGTGGGGCCTGGGCGGGTCGGGAAGAGCGTCGCGGGATGGGCGGTGGCGGCAGGAGCCGAGCTGGTGGCGGTTACGGGCCGCGACGGGCTGGCGGGGTGCGGCAGCGGTGGCCAGGACCTGCTGCTGATCGCGGTGCCGGACGGCGTGCTGGCGGAGGTCGCGGAGCGGCTCGCGACACGCCCCCAGGCGGCCGTGGCGTTGCACACCTCCGGGAGCCGGGATGCCGCAGTGCTGGCACCCTTGCGGGCGTCCGGCACCGCGGCCGGCACGCTGCACCCGCTGAAGGCGTTCCCGCGGGTGCTGTCCGCTCCCGAGGAGGCGCGCGGGGTCTTCTTCGCCCTGGACGGGGAGCCTGCGGCCCTTGAGCTGGCCCGGCGCCTGGTCGCCGCCTGGGGAGGCGTGGCCGGCGAGGTGCCGCCAGCCGCCAGGCCGCTCTATCACTTCGCGGCCACCCTGGCCGCCGGTGGCGTCGCCACCCTGCTGGCCACCGCGGCGGACCTGGCAGCGAGGGCCGGCCTGCCGCCCGAGGTCGCGCGCGGCTACCTGGAGCTGGCCCGCGGCACCGTCGCCGCGGCCATCGCAACTCCGGCACCCGGCGCCGCCCTCACCGGCCCTGTGGCGCGAGGAGACCTCGCCACCGTCCAGGCCCACTTCGAAGCCTTGAGAGCCGCCGCCCCCGAGCGCCTCGACCTGGCCCGAGAGCTGGCAAGAGAGACCCTCCGCCAGGTAGCCGACGTCCAGGAGCCCACTCCCGGCCATCGAGCCCTAATGGCCTGGCTGGACGAGCACCAGCCCCGGGAGTAGTGCCAGGCAGACCTTCCAGCCACCGACCCTCCGAGCTCCCGATCGGTCGCCGAAGAGCCCCGTAGCCGGAGTGGGAGGAAGACAGGGTCTGGGGGACGGACCTCCCCCTGGCCGAGCTTTGGGCGAGGCGCCCGCAGTCCGCCGCCCCTGCATCAACCACGGGCGCCTCGCCCAAAGGGAGGCCAGGGGGAGGGTCCGCCCCCAGGCCCGGATCGGAGGGTTCCCCGGAGGCCCCCGCCCCCAGACCCGGGTCGGAGGGATTCCCCGGAGGCCCCCGCAGCCGCCCTCCGCAGTCCACGATGCCCGCCCTACCGCAGGGCCTCCAAAGTCCACCAGATCAATAGTTTGTGACCAGTAGCAAGCTTGACTTCCGGCACCTTTCCGGGTACCATCGCTTAGCACTCTCGCGTGGAGAGTGCCAACTCGCGGAGGCGCTCGGAACATGGAAACGCGGGAAGCGGACAGGCTCTTGCCTCGCGATCGCGAGATCCTGCGAGACA
>Ga0210384_10008160_pt1 | contig 10948 bp, 10 predicted proteins | sample IncBWH2MmetaG_FD_160574 | JGI IMG/M metagenome (GOLD analysis project Ga0210384, IMG submission 160574) | Forest soil microbial communities from Barre Woods Harvard Forest LTER site, Petersham, Massachusetts, United States - Inc-BW-H-2-M | ecosystem: Environmental > Terrestrial > Soil >...
AATCCTTTGTACCTCGCCAACCTCCCGATGGTCGCCGGTATTGGAGTCATGGCAAGCCGTTTGGGCTGGCTCTTCATGCTTGTGGGGACTTGGGTGTTCGTTTATCGCTTGATTCTTCGCGAAGAGGACGGCTTGCTGCAAAGCCAGGGCGAGTCCTACCGGGCTTACTTGAAAGCCGTTCCCCGGTTCTGGCCTGCTCTTGCGCCCCGCGTTCCGTCCGGTGGGGCCCAGCCGCGCTGGGGCCAAGCGATTGGCGGGGAAACCATTTTTTGGCTCTTCGGTGTAGCAGTGCTTTGCTTCGCCTTCACCCTGAACATCAAGTTGACATGGATCGTTTTCGGCGCCGGTTTCGCTGTCTACTTCATCGTCGTCCCTCTCCTGGGGAAACGCGCAGCCGCATCCGGCACAAAACTCTGAGAGCGCGTGTAAAAGCAACGATCCACGATTGCGGATGAGGGTTTCCGCAGTGGCTAGCGGCGCAATGGCAACCGGTGTCGACCGAGAGCTCTACGGCTTTGGCGGCTCAGTGGGCGTGGGCGGGGCCACAGGCGTCGGCTTGTAAACTGCCGCGGGCCTCGCTGGCTGGTACGTCAGCTTGACTTCCTTTTTCTTCGGCTTTTTTTTCTCTCTGCCTCGTGCATCTCGATTGCCCATCGCTTTGTCCTCTCCAGGTTGATAGGTGACGGCGGGGACTAGTTTACCTTACCTGGCCGCCGGATGCCTCCGCCGGGCAGTTCACGGCATAAATTTAGAACCAGAGTCAGTCTCCTTGGAACGCCCGCGCACCTCATGAGCAAACGCCAACTCCATCCATGACGGTGACTGAGTTTTCCGGAAAGGATTGCGCATGGGCTGAAAGCCTTCCAAGGGGCGCGACGTGCTCGAGGCAACATTCCAACTACCGAGAGGACAATTGGCGGCATCCTCCTACCGGCCGCGCTCGCTCGTCAGGTGAATTTCGGACGGAGCCAATCTCTGGTATCCGCTCCGCAACTTTATCCCCAAGATGACGGCCGTCACCCTGTTTGCCAAAGAATTTCACGACAGCCGGTTTGGCGTGAACCGCGCCGTCAGCTCCATCACCCGCCGGTAATAGTCCCGCTGTTTCAACCGCGCCCCCGCCGCCTCGTCGATCACAAACGTAACGTCCGGATGCAGCTGCAAACACGAAGCCGTCACCGACGCCGTAATCGCCCCCTCGATCGCCTCTGCCACTGTCTCGGCCTTCGCCGCCCCCGTCGCCAGCAGCAAAATCTTTCTCGCTTCGAGAATCGTCCCAATCCCCATCGTAATCGCGCACTGCGGCATCTCTTCTCCTGCACCAAAAAACTTCCGGTTATCTTCCATCGTCTCGTTGGTCAAAACTTTCAGCCGCGTCCTCGAGCCGAAACTCGAAGTCGGCTCGTTAAATCCGATGTGCCCGTTCCGCCCAATTCCCAAAATCTGCAAATCAATCCCACCCGCCCCGCGAATCGCCCGTTCGTACGCCGCGCAGTATTCCTCATAGTCCCCGCCGACCGTCCCGTCGGGAATATGAATATTCTCCGGCGCAACATTCACATGCGCAAAAAAATTCTCCCGCATAAAACAATGGAAACTCTGCGGATGCTCCGCCGCAAGCCCCAAATATTCGTCCAAATTAAAAGTCACTACCTTCGAAAAATCCAGCCCCTGTTCCCGGTGCAGCCTCACCAACTCCTTGTACATCCCCAAAGTGGTGCTGCCAGTAGCCAGCCCCAGCGTGACCGACGGCTTGCTCCGGACTGCGCCAGACACAATCCGCGCCGCCTCCCGGCTCAATTCCTCATAGCTCGCCTTCAGCAGTGCCAGCATTTCCCCGCCATTTTCCCCGCTCTCCGCAATCGCGGCATAAATTGGAAAACGTCACCGCTCGACGCGCACCACCAGTTCCCCCATTCCATCGAACCCGCCTAATCCCTACCGGCCGACAGCACGTGCTATATATATCATTCCGCTCCATTTCAAAATATATCTAGAAACATGCTCGCAAATCTCCGCATTTGGAGTAAAATCCCCCAACTTAATTTAGCTTGCTTCCTAAGAGCTATATAGCAGTATACTAGGCCGCTTCAGGCACCAACAGCCCTCGCATCTCGCGGAGCAAAACGAAATATGGCCCTCACCGCCATCGATTGGATCGTCATCGTCGCCTACTTGCTCCTCAATCTCCTCATCAGTCTCTACTACCGCCGCCGCTCCTCGGGCAGCACCGAAGAATTTTTCGTCTCCGGCCGCAACGTTTCCTGGTGGCTCGCCGGCACCTCCATGGTCGCCACCACTTTCGCCGCCGACACGCCTCTCCTTGTCACCGGCCTCGTCGCCCGCAACGGTATCTCCGGCAACTGGCTCTGGTGGTCGCAATGCCTCTGCGGCATGATGACCGTTTTCTTTTTCGCGCGCTACTGGCGCCGCTCCGAAATCCTCACCGACGTCGAATTCGTCGAGCTCCGCTACCAAGGCAAACCGGCCGCCTTCCTCCGCGGCTTCCGCGCCCTATATCTCGGCGCGCTCATGAACTGTCTCATCCTCGGCTGGGTCATCAAAGCCATGATCAGCATCACCACCGTCCTCCTGGGTGACGCCATCGCTCAAGGCCGCGTCCTTTCCATCGGCCTCGGCGGCCACAACCTCACCAGCTACACACTCGGTACGCCCCAACACACCGCCCTGCTGATCTGCGTCCTACTCCTAGTCCCGTTCACCGGCATCTACACCTTCATCGGCGGCCTCTGGGGAGTCCTGGTCACCGACCTCTTCCAATTCGCGCTGAAAATGACCATGATCATCGTCCTCGCCTGGATCGCGGTCGCCAAAATTGGCGGCATAGCTCTCCTAAAAATCCAGCTCGCTCACGTCGACACCGTCGCCCGCCAATCCGGCGAAGCAACCGGCTCAATCCTTTCCTTCTTCCCCTCGTTCCATCTAGGCTGGACGACAGATGCCCTGTGGACTCTCCCAGTAATCACCTTCGCGCTCTATCTGGCCGTCCAATGGTGGGCCAGTTGGTATCCCGGCGCCGAGCCCGGCGGCGGCGGCTACGTCGCCCAGCGCATGTTCAGCGCCAAGGACGAAAAAAATTCCCTCGGCGCCACGCTCTGGTTCAACATCGCCCACTACGCCATGCGCTCTTGGCCCTGGATCATCACCGGCTTGGTTGCCGTGGCCGTTTATTCCCCCCACGGTGGCCTTCACCCCAGCACCGAATTTGCCGCTGAACCCGAAAAAGGCTACGTCATGGTTCTCCGCGATTTTCTCCCGCCCGCGCTGCGCGGTCTCATGATCGCCGCCTTCCTTGCCGCCTTCATGTCCACGGTCGGCACACAGCTAAACTGGGGGACGTCCTATCTGATCAACGATCTCTACCGCCGCTTCCTGGTCCGCAAAGCCAGCGACAAACACTACGTCTTCGTCAGCAAAGTAATCATCGTTCTGCTGGTTATCCTGAGCGGTTACGCCGCCGCCAACATCACCAGCATCCAATCCGCATGGCAACTCCTCCTCGGCATGGGCGCCGGCACCGGCTCCGTCCTCCTTCTCCGCTGGTATTGGTGGCGCATCAACGCCTGGAGCGAAATCTCCTCCATGATCGCCGCCTTCGTGGTCTCCATGTCGCTCACCCGCATCCAATTCTCCGGCAACAGCTCGGTGGTCTTCGCCAAAACTGCGCTAATCACTACCGCAGCCACAACGATCGTCTGGCTCGTCACCACACTAATCACCAAGCCCGAGCCCGAAGCCAAACTAGTCCAGTTCTACCGCCGCGTCCGCCCCACCATCCACGGGTGGAAGCGCATCGCCGCCCTAGCCCCCGACGTTACCCCCGTCCGCGACCTCTCCGCCAACGCCTTCGACTGGATCATGGGCTGCGCCCTGGTCTACTGCTCGATGTTCTCCATCGGTGAATTCGCCCTTCACGACTGGCTAACAGGCATCGGCCTCCTAATTGCCGCCACCCTCTCCGGCTACTTCATCTACTGGAGCCTCCGTCGCCGCGGCTGGCAAACCCTCTCCGGCGCAGACCCCATCTCGGCTCCTTTGCAAACCGCCAAGCCCCTAGTCGAGTCCTAGCCGCTCGAATCGTACTGCATCTACGCGACGCGCATTTGCTTGATGCAATGCTAAACTTCTGCGCAGCGCCCACGGGGCCAAGGCAATCTCAAGACGGATTGATCGAGGCGGATAGTTCCAAGGACCCAACGCTCAAGGAGCACGCATGTCCACCAACGCCGTAGCCGCAAGAAATCCTCGCGGAAACTCCAGCACCCTGGGCGCACTCTGGATCGTCTACGGCATCCTCCGCCTGCTAGCCGTAATCCTCCTTGTCCTCTACACCGGCACAGCCACGGTAATGTTCGGCGCGCTCCTAAACCGGGTCCCCGATCCGTACACGCTTATGACCATATTCCACATCCTCTACATCGCCGCCATCATCGTGACCGCACTCTCCGGCGTCCTCGGATTATTTGCAGGATTGGCGCTGCTCGCCGGAAAGTCTGGCGCCCGCACGCTCTCTCTAGCCGCAGGCTTCCTCTCTCTCTCCGACCTACCCCTCGGCACAACTCTCGGAATCTACACCCTGATCGTCTTCCTCCCATGAACGCAGGCTAGCGTCAAGGTTGTCATCTCGAGCGAAGCGCGACTCCTGCGCTAGGAAGGGTTCTACGGAGCTAGCGGTCCTTTCACATCTTTGTTTCGCGATTTCGGTCACACCCGGTGGGTTCGTCAACCAGAGGTCTTCGTGGCACAGAGACTTCAGTCTCGGTTCTTCCGTCCTGCACTGGCAGCGGTCGCTCCATCAGCCAGCAGCCAATGACATACCCAAGTGTGCCGGTGACCATGCCCGCGAAAACATCCGCCACATAGTGGTTCCGCACATACACCGTCGAAACGCACATGCAAGAAACCAACGGGAGAAACACCCAGAAGAGCCATCGCCGATGCCGCCAGGCGCCCCACAACGCCGCCGTCGCCCCCGCAACGTGTTGCGACGGAAACGCCGCTCCATGCACGCGGCCGCACTTCTCAATGAAATCGATCACCGCGGTGAACGGCCCGCCAGCCAATTCGCCATGCCACATTCCCGCAAACGTGAACCACGGACTCTCGACCGGAAAAAGCATCGCGATGATGTACCCCAGCGAATAGCCAATCGCCGAGTACGTCATCGCCGCCCAATAGCTTTCCCATTCGCGCCGGCGATAAAGAACCGCGCCCAAAATCAGCAAAAACAAAAAATAGCTAAAGTAAGCAAATTGCATGAACTCGTTGAGCGCCGGATGCGCAAACCGCTCCAGCCAGAGCGAAGGATTCACTCCGGTAAGCCAATGATCAAACGCAATCAACTTCGCGTCCTGCCACCCCGGCTGCACCAAATGCACCAGCCGCCCCATCTCTTCAAAGCAAAACAAAAAAAACAAGTGTGGATACCAACACCGCCAAAAATGCCAGGAAGTAGGACCGACACTGCCGTCTGTCGCTCTTCTTGCCTTGGCCCTGCACAAAACCAAAATCACCACGGCCACCAACACCTGCATCCCGATCAACCGCACGGGATGCACTAAGTTCTCCGCAAAAAAAAGGATCAAGACACTCGAAACTCCCAAATAGCCCAACGCCACCCGCTCAAACATCCCGCACGCCGCCCACGCGCCCGCCAATTCCCGCACCGCCAGTCTTCTTATGCCTGGTCCATCCGATTCAACAATCGCCGCGGTCTCGGCGCTCTGAACAAGGCCCTCGCGCCACGCGATCGCATACTCTCGGTCTCTGTACTCGTTTCTCCTCGGTCTGTTCATGTCCCGTATCCCGATTTCCCGTGCTCGGCTGCCAATCTCCCGCCGGCTTCTTCCGATCTCTGCGTCCTCTGCGTCCTCGGCGTAGAATCCTCTTCCTCTCCCCACAGCAGCACGGCCCAGTCATTCCTCCGAGCGATACGCGCCAAGTCATTCGATGGATTGACCGCCGCGGGCTTTCCGACCGCTTCAAGCATCCACTGGTCGCTCGAACTGTCTCCATAGGCGAAGCATCGCTGCAAATCCAGATCCGCTTCCGCCGCGACTCGCCTGATGGCTCGCGCCTTGGCCTCACCAAACATCGCTTCACCAACGATCCGTCCCGTCCATCGTTCCTTTTTTTCTTCCAGCCGCGTTGCACAAAGGCAAATCTTGCTCGTCAGCCCGCGTCCGAGAAGCGCGGCTTCCAGCGAGCGCGCCGCTCGCTCCGCCAACATCTCCAGCGTGCCGCTCACAATCACAATCAAATGCCCGCGTTCCGCATGCCACGCCACGTGCTCTACCGCCTGCGGATAGAGTGGCAGAGGCATTCTGGCCCGTCTCCTTCTTTCTCCTTGTTTTCCTCTCCGTCCTTCGGCATTTTTTCCTGCCTTATCTCTCCCGCACAGACAGCCTGGAAGATCGGACCCACCACGTTCCACATGCACCGGCACGCCCCGCAAGTACATCTTGTTTGCGTGCATAATCTGACTGATCCCCCGCGGCACGAGCCGCACCGCTCCGGCGAGCCACAAGAAGTAATTTCGAATCCCTATGATCCGCCTGCATCTCAGCGTCGAAAAAAATCTCTTCTCCATCGACGGCAACGGCATCAACGTCCCATCCAAATCAAAGAACGCTGCAACGCCGCGGCTCTTCTCCTCTTTTTCCTCTACTTCCTCTTCCTCCTTCCGCGCCATCACAACGCTCCCTGCGCGATTCTCTTCACGCCGCGAACCTGGCCCACCCCCGAAACAAAACGCCATCCCTCGGTCAGCACCGGCAATCCACGCAACAAACAAAACGCCGCCGTCATCCACGTAAGCACATGAGCGCCGCCGCGCACCAACGCATGCAAATCCGCGGTCATTCCTCCGAGCAGCGCCACGGGCCCCCGCGTCAGCGCCAACTCCAGTCCTAGGTAGCAAAAGCACAAGCATTTCATGGCCGCATACAAACCGCGGCTCCAGCGCGAGGCCACCAGCGCTCGTCCCCACCACGTTTCGAGCATGGCGTTCGCGCCCCAGCCGGAGTGCCCTGCTCGCAGGGCCAGCCCGCGCAGAAAATCCGTCGCCGCGCCTCGCGCAAAGAAGAAAACCGGTAGCCAGAGGGACACCATCCCCACCACAGCGAAATAGGTGAAATAAACGTTCTCGATCATGCGGTCGCCAAGGATATCGATCTGCGCGCCGACAGGCGTCGCCAGATTCTTCCGCCGCGCGAGGTGCCCATCCAAAGCATCCAGCGCAATCGCCGCGACGGTCAGACCAAGGGCCGCAAGATTTGTCCACGGCCCTCGGCCAAACAGACTGACCGCGGCAAATCCCACGGCCACTCGCAGCGCAGTCACTTTGTTCGGTGTCCACCGCATAGGCGACGTGCTCCAACCTGCCCCGGGGCTCTCGAAGCACCCCACTCATCACATCGCAACCAACCTGCCAACGTTGGGCCGCCCAAAGCCCACGCTTTCTGTCACTTACGAGCCTGTCCGCGAACCTGAATTCCCTCCACCCGTCCGGCAAACCCCTCATCTGTCGCCCGTTTCCTGCCGTAGGTATCCAATGCGACTCACCTGCGTCTAATGGATAGTTGCCACGTCGCCTCGGCGAACTACAGTGCTCCCGCCTCCCCTGCCTGGGGAGCAATAATTCCAGCGGCCAAATGCGCCGCAGTCTTTTATGGGAGAATAAAGGGTTGCGTTTTGAGGTCTACCAAGTGCAATACTTTGCGCACGCGATGAACTACAGTTTATCGAGGGCTAGAACGAGGACCGAAATCGAATGAACAATGAAGTCACTCTCGCAGGAGCCTTTCTCGCCGGGCTTGTCTCCTTTCTTTCGCCGTGTGTTCTTCCGCTTGTCCCCGGCTACATCTCCATGCTCTCCGGGGTGGGGATGGAGCAACTTCGACAGGGCGAGGTTCCGCGTTCAGGCCTGTTCTCCTCCGCACTTGCTTTCGTCACAGGTTTTTCCGTGGTCTTCATCTCTTTCGGCGCTGCTGCGAGCGCTGTGGGTGCTTTTCTTAACGCCCATCGACATACGTTGACGCCCATCGCAGGCGCACTCATCCTGCTGTTCGGCCTGCACCTCCTTGGCGTGCTCATAAAACTAAGTCTTCGGGTTGGCGCAATCCTTGGCACGTTGCTCGTGGTCTTGGGTGTGATCTCGCTCGTGCGCCACGCCCCGCTCTTCGCCGACTTCGGCGCCCTTCATTTCTTTTCGCTCTCGGTCATCGGCTTCTTCGGCCCCTCCCTTGCCCGCTGGCTGAATCGCGATGTGCACCTCCGCAGCAGCGTCGCGCAGCCCGGCATTGGGAGCGGCTTCCTCCTCGGTTTCGCGTTCGCCTTTGGTTGGACCCCCTGCATCGGCCCCATTCTCACCACGGTCCTGGGGTTCGCCGCCGCCAGCGCTACCGTCAGCCGCGGTGTATTCCTCCTCGCGGTGTACTCCGCTGGTCTGGCCATTCCCTTTCTCCTCACTGCGCTCGGAATCAGCCAGTTCATGACCTTCTACAAGAGTTTCCGAAAATACCTGCACGCCGTCGAGGTCTTCAGCGGTGTTTTGCTGCTCTTTGTCGGCGGCCTGATCTTCTTCGATAACCTGAAATGGCTCACGGGAAAACTCACATTCCTCTCGTCCACCGTTTTATGGCTTGAACACGCGCTCACCTCAGGAGCCGGTGCGAAGGCTTTCTGGTTCGGCTTCGCGTTGCTGGCTCTCGCAATCGTTGTCTTCGCTCTTTGGAAGAATTGGAGAACGGTCAGTTCTTTTCAAGGCAGGAAGACTGTCTTGATCGTGGTCACGGTCGCCATTCTTATCGCCGTAACCGCGCTCGCTGACCGGGCCACGCGATTGCCGAAGCAAAACACGGAAACCGCCGGCCCGACCATCCCCAATGAGAAGGTCGCCGGCCTGCCCGCGCCCGAGCTCACGCTGAAAGACCTCGACGGAAAAGACGTCTCCCTCAGCGATTACAAGGGCAAAGTTGTCCTGGTGAACTTCTGGGCCACGTGGTGCGAACCATGCCGGATCGAGATCCCCTGGTTGATCGAGATGCAGCAGCAATACGGGCCTAAGGGATTCGTCATTCTCGGCATTGCTCTGGATGAGGAAGGCAAGAGTGTCGTTGCTCCGTTTGTCGCAAAGGAGAGATTCGACGTCAACGGCCAGCCGCTGCCAATGGGCTACAAAATTCTTATCGGCAACGACGAGGCTGCTGATAAATTCGGCGGCCTCTTCGGTTATCCCACCAGCATCCTGATCTCCCGCGACGGCAAGCAAATCAAGCGCGTCACCGGCATGATCAGCCCGGACGAAATGAACAAAGCCGTCGAGTCGCAACTCTGATACGCTCAGACCATGCTGGAAGAAAAAGATTTTCAGAGAAAAGCCGACGCGGCCTTCGCAGACCTCAAGAAACGCCTGCTGGTGCTTGCCGACGAACATGGTTTCGACGTCGAAGGCGAAAGCGGGAAACTCGAGGTGATCTTTGAGGAGCCCGAGGAAATGAAATTTGTTGTTTCCCCGAATACGCCGATTCGGGAAATTTGGATTTCCGCGCTTTCCACTTCGTTCAAGCTCGGATGGTCGGACATGAAGAACACGTTCGTGCTCGAGAAAACGGGTGAGGATCTTTTTGCAGTCATGAGCCGAGTTGTTTCTCAGCAACTCGGCACACAGGTCAAACTATGAAATTCGCCGCGGTCATCTTCGTCAGCATCCTGCTTCTGGTGGCCGTCGCGGCCTTGCCTTCCGCGCCGCAGCAGGTTCCTTCGCCGAAGGACGTTGTTGCTCCCACAGCTTATGTCTCGCTCGATCCCGTAGGCCGCGGCAGCCAGTTTCAAATTGCCGTGGTCCTGAAAATCCGCCCAGGCTTCCACGTCAACGCGCGTGAGAAATCGGAAGACTACCTGATCGCCACCGATCTGCGCGCCGATCAGCCCGCCGGTTTTCAATTGGGCGAAGTCTCTTATCCAAAAGGCGCACTGCACACCTTTGCCTTTTCCAAGAAGCCGCTGAACGTTTACGTAGACACCATCACTCTCCGTCTTCCCGTCACCGCGCTTCCGAGCGCTCCTCTCGGCGCGCAACGTCTCCCGCTCAAACTTCGCTATCAGGCCTGCAGCACGGAAATCTGCCTGCCGCCCGTCACGCTCTCCCTGGATGCAAGCGTCACGGTCGCGCCATCTGCTTCCGGGTCCAAGCCCATTCACCCCGAACTCTTTCCTCCAAAGTAACTCCGCGCAACTCCGCTCGAATCTCTCGCTGTTTTCCGTCCCGCGCAAGCGACCGGTTACAGAATCCTACCTGCTCTCCCTACATCCTTCTGTGTATGCGAGCTGCTTGCGGATTCTGTGACAATCTGCCCATGCGTCAAACCGGCAGGTCCCTTCGAATATGGTTCCTCCTTCCCGCGGTTTTGTTGACAGTTATTCTCTTCGCAGGTGGAATCCTCTTCTGGCGCGCGCGGCGCATGGACCACTTTGCGCGGCTCTGGGTGATTCGCTCACTCAGCCAACAATTCGAAGGCCGCGTCGAACTCCGCGCGGTTCACGTGACCGGATTCCCTCAACTAGGCGTTACCGGCGAAGATCTGGCTGTCCATTTCGACGGTCACCAGGACGTTCCGCCGCTGATCCATGTTGACAAATTCACGTTCCGTCTCGGAATGCTCGCCGTCCTTCGTTTTCCGCGACATGTCTCCTCGGTGCGAATCGAGAATATGACCATCACCATCCCCCCACACGAAGACAAAAGGAATCCGAGAATCAGCAGGGCCGGAAAGGCCAACAAACTGATCTCGTCTGTAATCCTGGATGAAGTCACATGCAGGGACACCACCGTCATCACGCTGCCCAGAAAAGCCGAGCCCGGTAGACCCCCAAAGGCTCCATTGGAATGGGCCATCCACGATCTCAACATAACCGCGGCGAGCGT
>Ga0210384_10008161_pt1 | contig 10948 bp, 9 predicted proteins | sample IncBWH2MmetaG_FD_160574 | JGI IMG/M metagenome (GOLD analysis project Ga0210384, IMG submission 160574) | Forest soil microbial communities from Barre Woods Harvard Forest LTER site, Petersham, Massachusetts, United States - Inc-BW-H-2-M | ecosystem: Environmental > Terrestrial > Soil >...
ACCGCCGCCGGTTTGGCCGCAGCCATTCCCGCTGTGATTGCCTATAACCTGATTGGTGCGTCCATCCGCGAAATGGCGGCGCGCAGCGACGATTTCGCTCTCGAGGTACTGAACGCGGTCGAGCATAGCCAGACCCAGGCGCCCGCAGAAGTGAGACGCTGATGGCTTTCACCACCTCCAACGGGCGCACCCAAAGTGCCCTCGCCGACATCAACATCACCCCGTTAGTCGACGTTGTGCTGGTGCTGCTCATCATTTTCATGGTGACCGCGCCGGTGCTGCAGTCTGGAATCGACGTCAACGTCCCCAAGACTCGCACCGTCCGCGAAATTACGCAGGAGCGGTTCGTGATCACCATCAACAAAGATCAGCGGGTCTTTCTTGGGAACGACGCGGTCAATATCAACGAAATTGGAAACAAACTTCGGCAGCACATTCGCGATCCGCGCAATCAATTCATCTTCGTACGCGCGGACGAGAATGTCCCTTTCGGGGCCTTCGCCACGGTAATGGACGCAGTGAAGCAATCGGGCATCACCAACGTGAGCATCGTGACCCAGCCGCTGGAACAAAATGGCAGCAAGCGCTGAGATCTATTTCGAACACGATCGCTGGGGCCGCGCGCTGGCATGGTCCGCGGGCGTACATGTGGGTGTGGTTGCGTTCGTACTCATATTTTCCACCATGATTTCGGTCAAGACCGGCGAAGGCTGGGGCGCGGGCGGAGGCGGCGACGCCATCGGCGCGACCCTGGTGAGTACGGTTCCGCTTCCGGCAAATCCTGCGCAGACGCAGAACGTGCTGGCCAACGAATCGAAGGGCCTGACCCAATCCCAGCCCAAGATTCAGGAAAAAGAGCCGGATGCGATCGAGATTCAGGGCAAGAACGCAAAAATCAAGCCCAAGCCGAAGCAAGAGACTGCGTCCAAAGAAAAGCCGCAGCCCGCGCCCGAAGAGGAAACGAATCAAGTTGCATTCGGCGAGGGCGGCCCGGTCAGCGGCCCTTATGGGACGTTTAGCGCCGCCGGTGCGAAGGGCGGGTTTGGCGTCACGGGTGGTGGCGGAGATTTCGGCAGCAAGTATGCCTGGTACGTGCAGGTGATCCAAAAGAAGGTGCAGGATAACTGGCTGAGGTACGAGGTCGATCCCCGGATTTCGACCGCGCAGCGGGTCTATATCACGTTTGACATCGCCCGCGACGGACATCCGATGAACGTGCAGACTGAGCAGTCGAGTGGCGTGCCGTCTCTCGACATTTCCGCAACCCGCGCCTTGCAGCGCATCGATACCTTCGGCCCGCTGCCTCCGGATTACAGCGGCAGCAAGATTTCGGTCGAGTTCTGGTTCGACTACAACAAAAAATGAACCTGGAGAGTAATCAGCAGGCACTCCCGGGTTTATCTGAGGGTGGGCGGTTGAAGCACAATGGAGACAGAGATGCAGCCACCGGGAAGGCTCGAAGCACAATCTGTCCTGCGGGTCGCCTCCGCGACCTCGGCGAATCCTCAGCGTCCTCTGCGTTCCGCTGTTTCTCAACGCAGAGTTCACGGAGAACGACCGCAGAGGCCGCAGAGTTGAGACGGTGGAGAACGGAACGGAATCAGCCAGGGTGGTGAATCGGGCTGCTGAAGGAGCAGGTTTGGCAACGATTTCATATCGTGATACGATATTGTCGTGCGGAGTATGTTTCTCCGCAACGGGGATGGAACAACCGGCAAGACGATCACCGCTGCGTGGGGCGAGGACGCTCCAGCTTTCTGTTCTGGCGGTTCTCCTGACCGCGGCCATTTTTCCGTCGGCCCTGCTCGCCCAAGACTGGGTCAAGACCGGCACCAGCCTCGGCGTCGAGAAAGTGCGCCTGGCTGTTCCCGACTTCAAGCCCTCTACCTCCGATCCGCAGAACGCGGCGCTGCTTAAGACTTTCAACGATACGCTATGGAACGACCTCGACGTTTCCGGCGTGGTCGAGCTCGTCTCGAAAAGCTTCTATCCGCTGCAGGTTCCCGGGCAGCCTCCTGAGGTCAATTTCATCGCCTGGAATGCGCCTCCTCCCAACGCCGCCATGCTGGCTTTCGGCAGCCTGGGTGTTGCCAGCGGCAAACTGACCGTGCAGGGCTGGCTCTATGACGTAAAGAACATCCAGTCCCCGCAGGTGCTCGGTAAGCAATATGCGGATAATGCCAGCGATGCCGCCGCCCGCGTCATGGCTCACAGGTTTGCCGACGAGATCATCTTCCGCCTGGGAGGCGGCCTGCCCGGCATCGCCGAAAGCCAGATCTATTTCGTCAGCGACCGCACCGGCCACAAAGAAATCTGGGGCATGGACTACGACGGCTCCAACCAGCACCAGATCACCCGCCTCGGATCGATCGCTCTTTCGCCGCGAATCTCTCCCGACGGTTCGCGCATCGCATTCAGCGCGCTGACCAAAACAAGCTGGGAAATCATGATGTACTCGCTGGACCTCAACCGGCTGGTGAGTTTCCCGCATCTGGGTGGAACTAACCTGTCGCCGGCATGGTCGGGCGACGGCACCAAGCTGGCTTTTTCGTCGTCCCGTTCTGGAGAGCCGGAAATCTATGTCGCCGATGCTTCCGGGGGAAATCTTCGCCGCATGACTACCGACAAAGGCCCTGACGTTTCTCCCGTGTGGAACCGAAAGACCAACGCTCAGATTGCATTCGTCAGCGGCCGCACCGGCCTGCCCCAGGTCTACAGCATGGAGGCCGACGGCACCAACCAGCAGCGGCTCACCGATCAGGGATACGCCGTGTCTCCCAGCTGGGCGCCAAACGGGCAGTTTCTGGCGCTGGCTTGGGTGCGCAAGTATGGCCCCGGCGAACCAGGCTCCTCCGATATTTACCTGATGGACATCGCCAGCAAGCAGTGGGTACAACTCACGCACGATGGCGGACGCAACGACTTTCCTTCATGGTCGCCCGATGGGCGGCACATCGTCTTTCAATCGAATCGCTCGGGCAGGCTCCAGCTTTGGAGCATGCTCGCGGACGGAACGAAAGTGCAGCAATTGACTTTTACCGGAAGTAATACGCAACCGAATTGGAGTTGGAAGTAGACAAGCTGGAATTTGGAAATCGTAAAACGCTTCGTCGGATCCCGAAGGCAAGTTTTCCGGATCGCAGGAGGAAATAAAGTGAAGCATCAAAGCATGAAGTGGTCTCTGCTCATCGTCGTTGTTGGGATTCTCTTAACTGTCACCGCATGCGGAAAGAAGGCAGCCCCGCCACCGCCGCCACCACCGCCGGCGCCACCCGCTACAACAGCTTCGATCTCGGTGAGTCCGAGTTCCGTTCAGGCGGGACAATCGGCCACACTAAGCTGGCAAACGTCCAATGCCACCGATGTCTCGATCGACGGCATCGGCGCGGTTCAACCCAACGGGTCGCAATCCGTGTCCCCGACCGACTCGACCACATATCATCTGGTCGCCAAAGGCACAGGCGGCTCGCAAGAGGCCACGGCGAAGCTCACGGTGACGCAAGCGCCACCGCCGCCTCCGCCGCCGGCTGCCAACGTCACCGACGAGGATCTGTTCAATCAGAACATCAAGGACGTTTACTTCGACTACGACAAGGCCGATGTGCGCGCGGACCAGCGGGCCTCGATCCAGGCCGACATGACCTTCCTGACGCAGCATCCCAACATGAGTTTCACCGTCGAGGGACACTGCGACGAGCGCGGCTCGACCGAGTACAACCTCGCGCTCGGCGACAAGCGCGCCAGCGCGGTGAAGAACGAACTGACCACGGCCGGCATCAGCGCCAGCCGCATCAAGACCATCAGCTACGGCAAAGAAAAACCGTTCTGCACCGAAAGCAACGAAGCTTGCTGGCAGCAGAACCGCCGCGGCCACTTCGCTTATCAGAAGTGACGCCAGGCGACATATCTAGGAGGACGCCCACGAGGGCGTCCTCCTGATTTCTAGCCGACTGTAGCAAACACGGGTCACCACAAGCCACGTAGGGGCGGACGCATTCGTCCGCCCCGCCGAGCATAGCGAGGCGTGCCCGCAACGTGCGCCGAGTTGCAGCTTCGGGTTCGCAGTATTCCTTTCCCTGCGGAAAGCCCCCAGCCTGTGGGACAATCAAAGCATCTAAACCAGATCAGGGACTCCCCTATGAAACCAAACCGAATCGGCATAACGGCAGTGCTCTGCGCCATCACGCTTGGGACGGCGCCGGCCTGGGCCGTCAGCAAAGACATGGTCCAACTGCAAACCCAGGTGCAGCAGCTGCAAGAGCAGATGACCGCGATGCAGCGCAGCTTCGACGAGCGCATGGGCGTCATGAAGGACCTGGTTCAAAAAGATACCGACGCCGTAAACAAAGCAACCGCCGCGCTCGACACGCTGCTGACTACGCTGCAGAAACAGCAGACTGATTCCGGGACAAAGACCGATCAACTTTCCGGCCAGATCCAGGCCCTGAACGACACCCTGGACGAGCTCAAGGTGCGTCTGGCCAAAGTGGCCAAGCAGCTCGAAGATATGCAGGCCGCGCAGCAGAGCATTCAGGCGCAGCAAGCCTCGCAACAGGCGCAACAGCAGGCTCAGGCGCAAGCTCCGCCCCCGGACGTGCTCTACAACAACGCGCTGCGCGACTACAACGGCAACAAGAACGACCTGGCAACCCAGGAGTGTTCCGACTACATCAAGTTCTATCCCAACACCGATCTCGCCGGAAACTGCTACTTCTATTTAGGAGAGATTCAATTCCGCCAGGGAAACTATCCCCAAGCCGCGCAAAGCTACGATCAGGTGTTGCAGAACTTTCCCAGCGGAAACAAAGCGGCATCCGCGCAGCTGAAAAAGGGCTTCGCCCTCATTGAGGCAGGCAAACAGGATGACGGCGTCAGCGAACTGCGGCATTTGCTCCAGCGCTATCCGCACGCCCCGGAAGCGCTGCAGGCCCGGGATCGTCTGCGCAAGCTGGGAGTTTCGAGTACGGGCAAATAGCCCGAGCGGGAAGGAAGTGCGCGGATTTTGGGTGGCGCAGCGCTTTGGCGCTGCAATCACTGGCGTATCTTCAAAGTGACGTTGGCCCTGACGCTACTCTAATTTCTTATTCCTGCATTGGGCCTTATCATTGCACGGAGGTGCAATCATGGCAGACGCAAAGCGCGACCAGGACGCCGCAAAAGGCGCTACGGAAGACGAAGATCGCAACACACCCGGAAACATAGGCATGGAGAAGCAGATCGGACACCGCGATCAGGATGCTCAGCTAAAAGATGCCGACACAGATTTTCCGGAACCCGGCCTAAGTCCGGAGCACAGTGGAGAGCCACGCCGCAAGAGCGCGTGAACGCCAAACGGTCTTCGCTACTGCAATTCCTTCATCACCGCGTCCAGCACTTCCTTGCCCGGGCGCGTCACTGAGTCCGGCAGGGTAGCCAGGGGTTCATCGACCACGCTGAGCATCTCCAGGAAGTTTGGCGCTTTCGGATTCACGTAGAAAACTCCCGTCAATACCTCGCCCCGGTCGTGCGCCTCGGTGAGCCGGGTCAAGGCGTGAATCTTGTCCGTAGGATCGTAGTCTTCTTCCAGCTTGCGCAGGCGCAGATGCGAACCGTCGTGCATGGTGACGTCGACGGTGGAACCCGCATCGTACTCCACATCGATCTCCTCGAAGTGTGGCACGAAGCTTACGTCCTGCAGAATCTCCTCGTGCTCTTTCACATATTTGTACGACTTGGTCGAGCCCTCGTGATCGTTGAATGTCACGCAAGGCGAGACCACGTCGAGCATGACCGTGCCCTTGTGCGCGATGGCGGCTTTCAGCATGGCGCTGAGCTGCCGTTTATCGCCGGAAAACGAACGCCCGACCAAAGTCGCCCCCAACTGAATGGCGAGCGCGCAAGTGTCGATCGGCGGCAAATCATTCAATACCCCGGATTTCAGCTTCGAGCCGAGATCTGCCGTTGCCGAGAACTGCCCCTTGGTGAGTCCGTACACCCCGTTGTCTTCGATGATGTAAATAATCGGCAGATTGCGCCGCATCAGGTGAACGAACTGGCCGATGCCGATCGATGCCGTATCGCCGTCGCCGCTCACGCCGATGCAAACCAATTTGCGATTGGCCAGCATGGCTCCGGTAGCAACGGAAGGCATGCGTCCGTGCACGGCGTTGAAACTGTGCGAGCGGCTCAGGAAATAGGCCGGAGTCTTCGACGAGCAACCGATGCCGCTGGGCTTGATCACCAACTCGGGCTCCACGCCCATCTCGTACATGGCCTCGATGATGCGCTCGGAAATGGCGTTGTGGCCGCAACCCGCGCACAGCGTCGTCTTGCCGCCCTTGTAGTCAATGACAGTCAGGCCGATGCGATTCGTCTTCGGGCCTGGCGCTGATGCGCCGGGTTCAACGGTCGTGGTGGACATTTTCAAGTTCTCCATTCCTGGAATGTGGAGCCCCGGACGCCCTCGTCCGGGGAACTTTGCGGGCGGACAGGGGCGTCAGTCCCTCCACGGTTTGTGGTGAAGCCGTTATTTCCCCTCCATCGAGGTCAGTTCGTCCGTAATCGAGCGCGCGTCGAGCGGCAGTCCGGTGATATGCGCAAGGCTGCGGAGCCGGCCGATCAGCTCAGGCTTGAGGTCGAGCTTGAGCAGGCTGAGCATCTGCGCATCGCGGTTCTGCTCCACCACGTACACGCGCTCGTGCTGCTCGATGAATTCGTGGACTTCGCGAGTGAAGGGATACGCGCGCAGCCGCAGATAGTCGGTTTCGAGCTGATACTCGGCGCGCATCTGATCGCGGCTCTCGGTAATGCCCCAGTGCGAGGTGCCGTAGCCGATGATGCCGATTTTCGCGTTATTACCTTTGGTAATTTCCGGCCGCGGGACGAAGGACCGCGCAGTTTCGAACTTGCGGTTCAGCCGCTCCATATTATTTTCAAAATCGTCAGCGCGCTCGCTGTACTGCGCCTTTTCGTTGTGCCCGCTGCCGCGCGCGAAGTAGGCGGCGTTGGGGTGCGACGTTCCGGGCAGCGTGCGGTAGCCGATGCCGTCTCCGTCCACATCTTTGTAGCGGGCGAAACTTCCCACGCGGTCGAGATCTTCCTTGCTGAGCACTTTGCCGCGCTTGATCGGTGTGGTCGGGTACTGGAACGGATCCGACATCCAGTTGTTCATGCCTAGATCCAGATCGGACATGACAAACACCAGCGTCTGGAACTGCTCGGCGAGATTGAAGGCCTCCGGCGCCATGCTGAAACATTCGTCCACCGAACAGGGAATCAGCATGATGTGTTTCGTGTCGCCGTGAGAAAGAAATGCGGTGGAAAGAATGTCGCCCTGCGAAGTCCGCGTGGGCAGGCCGGTCGAAGGCCCGACCCGCTGGATGTCCCAAATCACGCCGGGAACTTCCACGTAGTAGCCAAGGCCGGCGAACTCCGACATAAGCGAAATACCTGGACCGGCGGTCGCAGTCATGGCACGCGCTCCCGCCCATCCCGCGCCGATTACCATGCCGATCGCCGCCAACTCGTCTTCCGCTTGAACAATCGCGAATGTCGCCTTGCCGTCGGGCCCGATGCGGTATTCCTTCATGTAGTCGATCATCGTCTCCACCAGTGACGAAGACGGTGTGATCGGGTACCAGGTGACGACGGTGCATCCGGCGAACATGCAGCCCAGCGCCGCCGCAGAGTTGCCGTCGATGATGATCTTGCCGGCGGTCTTGTTCATGCGCTCGATGTAGAACACACCGAGCTTTTTCAAATTCGTCTTGGCATACTCGAAGCCCGCTTGGGCCGCGGAAAGATTCAGGTTGGCGGCTTTCGCCTTGGTCGCAAACTGCTTGCGAATGGCTTTTTCCACCTCGGCCATGTCGATGGTGAGTAGCTGCGCCACCACGCCCACGTACACCATGTTCTTGACCAACTTGCGCAGCTTGGCCTCCGGGCAAACCGCCGCCACCAGCTTGTCGTAGGGAACGGAATAGAAGAGCAGATCGTCGCGCAACTTGTGCAGCGCCAGCGGCTCGTCGTAGAGCACCGAAGCGCCGGGCGCCAACGACATCGTGTCCTCGACGGCGGTCTCCGGATTCATCGCGACCAAAAAGTCGATTTCTTTTTTGCGGCCGATGTAGCCGTTCTTATTGGCGCGGATCGTATACCAGGTGGGAAGTCCCGCGATGTTCGACGGGAACATGTTCTTGCCTGAGACCGGCACGCCCATCTGAAAAATACTGCGCAGCAGCACCGTGTTCGAGCTTTGCGAACCGGAACCATTGACCGTCGCGACCTGAATACTCATGTCGTTGACGATGCGTTTTCGCTCCACGCCGCCCGAGGATTCCCGCGGCGCAACGTCCGAAGTAGCCATCTAACACCTTCCTTGCAGTCAGTGAGCACCCGGCGTCTCACTGTCAAAACTGCCCGAAGAGCAACATTAAATTATACGGCGTTGCTTACCGCGCTGTCGCGGCCAAACCGCCCGCTGCATGCGGGGAGGAACCCAATTTGGAACTGGAGGGCCGCGCTTATTCAGTTTGGAAAAAAGCAGCGAGGTTGCGGAACTTATTATATCGGGACACGACTAAATCGCCAGGGGGTACTTTTTTCAGCTCGGCATAGTGTCTTTGCAGGCTGACATCGAGCAGATTGGCCGCTGCTTCATGGTCGCGGTGTGCGCCGCCTTCCGGTTCGGGCACGATGTCGTCGACGCAGTCCAGGTCGCGCAGGTCGGTAGCCGTGATGCGCATGGCTTCAGCGGCCAGTTCCTTCTTGGTAGCGTCGCGCCACATGATGGCCGCGCATCCCTCCGGCGAAATCACCGAGTAGATCGAATTCTCCATCATCAGCACGCGATCGGCCACAGCAATGGCCAACGCTCCGCCACTGCCCCCGACGCCGATCACGGTCGCAATGATCGGCACCTCCAGCCGCGCCATCTCACGCAAGCTGTGCGCAATGGCCTCCGCCTGTCCGCGTTCTTCCGCGTGAATGCCGGGATACGCGCCGTCGGTATCCACCAACGTAAAAATCGGCCGGCGGAACTTCTCCGCCACCTTCATAATGCGGATCGCCTTGCGGTAGCCTTCAGGATGTGGGGTGCCGAAGTTGCGGTGGACGCGCTGTTTCATATCGCGCCCCTTCTGCGTGCCCAGAACCAGAACCTCATCGCCATGGAAGCGGGCCATGCCGCAAACCATGGCGGCGTCGTCGGCAAAGCCGCGGTCGCCGTGAATCTCGCTGAAATCGGTGAACACGCGCTCAATGTAGTCGAGCGTCTGCGGGCGCTGCGGATGCCGCGCCAGTTCGGTTTTTTGCCAGGCGGTGGAGGGCGCGTTCAAATCTCGTCTCAGGGTCTCAATGCGTTCCTGCAGTTTGACCATCTGCCGGCGGGTTGGCTCGTCGGTGCCGGCCGACTCCATTTCCGCAACCTGGCGCTCGATCTGCTCCAGTTCCTGCTGCGCTCTTTCGGTCAGTGCCATCAGGAGTAGCTGATCACGCGAACGCTGCCGCGCCCGCACAACTGTTCTACCCGCGCAATGAATGCGCGGTCCGGCAAAACATTATAGCCTTCCGCTTCCATCACCACCATGAAATCGCCCTGGCGTTCCACGTCGAACAACACCTTGGCCTCGCCTTTGCGCTCCAAAAACAATTGATAAAGGTCGTCGACGGTGTTCTCTTTCGAAGCCTCGAGTGGAATCCGTATGCGGATCGCTTTCGGCAAGGGCACCTTCGCCTCTTCGAGCGGGGAGATCTCGGCCGCAGTAATCTTGGCGTTGGCGCCTTCTTCGATTCGCACTCCGGCCTTCACCAGCACGGGAACTTCGAGCTTGACCTTTTCACCAATGCGTTTGAAAGCCTCAGGGAATACGATCATGTCGATCGAACCGGCCATGTCTTCGAGCGTGGCCTGGGCGTAAAACTCGCCCCTTTTGGACTTGAGCACGCGCAGGTTCGTAATGATGCCAGCGGTCACGATGGTCTCGTCTTTGCCGGTCGAGTTCTTCATGGCGGAGACTTCATCGGTGCTGAGCGCCTGCAGGTCGGCCAGCTTATCGCGGTATTTCTCCAGCGGATGGCCGGTTATAAAAAACCCGAGAATTTCTTTCTCCGCTGCCAGCCGCGTGTGCTCGTCCCAATCGGGAGTGTTGGGCAGTTTGTGGTTATCGCCTGCCATCTCATCCTGCGCAAACACGCCGAACAGCCCGTGTTGCCCGGACTCCGCGTCCCGCTGGATTTTCTGCGCCTGCTCCATCGCCTTATCGAGCACGGCCATCAACTGCGCGCGCCGCCCCAGCGTGTCCATGGCTCCGCTTTTCACCAGCGACTCAAGCACGCGTTTGTTCAGCAGCCGCAGATCGACGTGTTCGCAGAATTCAAAGATCGACTTGAACCGCTCCAGCTTCTTCCGCGCCGCCACAATCGATTCGATGGCATTGCCGCCCACATTTTTCACCGCTGCCAAACCAAAGCGAATCGACTCCCCATGCGGAGTGAAGTTCGCATCCGACACGTTGATATCGGGCGCTTCCACAGCAATACCCATCTCGCGGCATTCATTGATGTACTTCACGACGTCGTCGGTCGACCCGGTCAGTGACGTCAGCAGCGCCGCCATGAATTCGACGGGAAAATGGGTCTTCAAATACGCTGTGTGATACGCCAGCAGCGCATAGGCCGCCGAGTGCGACTTGTTGAAGCCGTACCCGGCGAACTGCGCCATTAAATCGAAAATCTTCTCAATCTTCTTCGCCGGATACTTTCTCTGGGATGCCCCTTCGATGAAGCGCTCGCGCTGCTGCGCCATCTCCTCCGGCTTCTTCTTGCCCATGGCGCGGCGCAGCAAGTCGGCTTCACCGAGCGAGTACCCCGCCAGGCGGTTGGCGATCTGCATCACCTGCTCCTGATACACGATCACGCCCAGCGTTTCTTGCAGGATTTCCTGCAGTTCCGGCAGTTCGTACTCGACTTT
>Ga0210384_10008163_pt1 | contig 10947 bp, 7 predicted proteins | sample IncBWH2MmetaG_FD_160574 | JGI IMG/M metagenome (GOLD analysis project Ga0210384, IMG submission 160574) | Forest soil microbial communities from Barre Woods Harvard Forest LTER site, Petersham, Massachusetts, United States - Inc-BW-H-2-M | ecosystem: Environmental > Terrestrial > Soil >...
TCACCGGAGGCGCTCGTCATTTGCGAGGAGATGGCGCTTCGCCTGTCGCAGTTGGGCACGAGTCGCTTTGCGGGAGCGCAGGTTGACACCGCGCCGATGTGGCTGCGCGCACTGGCGGATCGGATCCGCGCGCTGTGCACGGAGCCCCTCAGTCTTGCGCACCTCGCAACGGAGCTGGATGTGCACCCGGTTTATCTCGCCCGAGTCTTCCGCAGGCACTACGCGTGCTCAATCGGCGACTACATGCTCCGCTGCCGCATTGATCTCGCCGTCCGGGCGCTCGCGACCACACAGCGCGATGTCTCCGAGATTGGCGTGGACCTTGGCTTCGCCGACCAGAGTCATTTCACCCGTCGCTTTCGAAGAGAAACGGGAACTTCACCGTGTTCCTTCCGCCGCCTCGGCCGCTCTCTGGTCGCCGGCCCGTCCACCTAGCCGCGCACTCGATGCGCCATGACGGATCGGGTCCCGCTGCGAACGCCGAGCTTGGTCACTCGCCCGTTGACGACCTCCTCGATCGTGAGCGTGATTGTGCGGCCCGTGAACCAGTCGTAGACCGCGAAATCTCCATTCGGGAGTGAACCCAACTCACGACTCGCGGGGAAGAGCACATCGTGGGACGACCAGCTCTTTCGCAACTCATCACCGTCCCAGAGCCATTGTACCACGTGAACCTGATTGCCGAACCGAAGTCGGCCGACCACGCTGGCGCGGGTCGTGGAGTAGGTGTACGACGCAACGCCGAGAGTCTCCAGTCCGCGAAACGCGCCCGAGCGTTGCCATGTGCACCAGCGCGCCGGCCACATGGCCACGCGGATTTCGTAAGTGTGAACGCGCGAGGCATGCGGTGCATGGTTCTCACAACGGAGTGAGCGCACGGAGTCCACAAAGGACCGCGTCAGTCGCATCATCCGTTCAGTGCGCGTGTCTGTCGAGTCGGTGCCGTACACGAGGTCGTAGGCGCGCTGGCCGACGGGAGCGAGCCAAAGCTCTGACGTGGACGAACGCCAGATCACGAGCGAGTCCGACCCGCTCACCGCGTATGTGCCCGTGATCCGCGTATGACGTGATGGCGGACCTGCTTCCGGAACATCCGTCATCACGCTGTCTCGGCCAGTGATGTAATCGCTGACGTTGGCGATGATGTCCGACTGCATCAGGATGTCGTCATGCCGGATATTGCACAGCACGATCACCACCACGTCCTGACCGGGATAGTAGCGGAACTCAGCGCTGAAGGAGCGTGGGTGTCCGCCCGCATGGAAGACGACGCTGACGGTGCCATCGGCTCGCCTGGCGGCTTGCCACCCGTACGCATAGTCCGGCGCGCCCGGCGCGGATAGGCGCGCGCGCGGATCGGTTAGGAGAACGGACGCCGCACGAAGAGCGCGATGCCAAGTGAGGAAGTCGCTGGCCGTCGTGACCACACCTGCCCCACCCAATCCGCGCCACGAGTCGGGACGCTCGAGCGGTGAGCCGTCGTCATACAGGTCTGCATACGCCCTGGCAACCAGCCGCGGGTTCCAGCGCCTGGTGTCGCTCTGAAAGCCGGTGTGGGTCAAACCAGCCGGGCGAAAGAACTGGTTGCGTACATAGTCCTGGAACGGTTGTCCGGCAGCCCGCTCCACGATAGCGGCCAGGAGGACGAACCCCATGTTCGAGTATTCATACTTGCTGCCCGGGCTGAATCGCAACGGCTTCGCGAGGACGGCGCGCACCACGCTGTCCCGTGGCGGGTCGAGATCGAGTCCGAAGTGATCGCTGTCCTCCTGGTCGAGCTCTCGCGGGATTCCCGCCGTGTGCGTCGCCAGCTCTGCGATCGTGATCCCGCGCTTGTCCGAGGGGACATCGGAAAGCCAGCGCCCAATCGAGTCGTTCAGTGCGAGACGGCGGTCCTGCGCGAGTCGGAGCACGGCCGCACCGGTGAACTGCTTCGCGAGCGATGCGATGTCGAATGCGGTTGACGTACCGATCGGCACCGCATGCGCACGGTCTGCGAAACCGTACCCGCGATTCAGCAGAACTGAGTCGTGTCTCGCGATCAGTGCCTGGCCGGAGAAGATGCCGAGCTGGGCGAGGTGCCGGAGAAAGGCGTCGATCTGAATCACTCTCGTGGAACCGGCGAGCGTGCCTGTATCGACGGGCGCGGGCGGCCGGGCGGCGGGCTGAACGGCAGCCGCATCCGTAGTACGCGCCACGTTTGCGATTGCGATCAGTGCGGCGCCAACAAGCGCGCGGGATTTCCGACACTGCATGCGCGAAAGGCTAGTGTGGCACCAGGCCACGAGCTTGAACGATTGGAACTTCGCGGTTCGCTGGCTTGACAATGACCACGGCGCCGCTAATACTAAACCATATGGTTTACCATTCACAGAAACTCGACGCCACGTTCTTCGCCCTCGCGAGCGCGACCAGGCGGGAAATCCTCTCCCGCCTGGCCGGGGGCGAGCGTTCTATCAGCGAGCTTGCCTCGCGGTTCGACATGTCCCTGCCGGCGGTTTCCAAGCACGTGCGGGTCCTGCAAGGCGCCGATCTTGCCCGTGTCACGCGGCACGGACGCGTGCGGCGCGCGCGCCTCAACGCCGCACCCATTCGGGGCGCGCACGAGTGGATCGAGCACTACCGTCGGTTCTGGGAAACGGAGTTCGACTTGCTCACGAAGTATCTCGAAGACCCATCATCCCCGGAGACATCATGGTCAGCCCAACCACCACCGCAGCCCCGACACTCGAAGTCCGCCGGACGATCCGCGCGCCGCGGCAGCGCGTCTTCGACGCGTGGACGAAGCCGGAAGAACTGAAGGCCTGGCACGCCCCCGGACCACTCACCGTCTCGCTCGCGGAAATGGACGTGCGAGTCGGAGGCACATATCGAATCCATATGCGCGCTCCTGACGGCAATGAGCACAAGGTCAGTGGGGTGTATCGCGAAATCGATCCGCCGAAAAAACTCGTCTACACGTGGGGCTGGGATGGCGACCATCCCGTCAAGGACAGCGTCGTGACGATCGAGTTCCACGCGCGCGGCAAGGCTACCGAGGTGGTGCTCACGCACGCCGGCATCACCGACGCTACCGAGCGCACGAATCACGAGACGGGCTGGATCGCCATCATGGATAAATTCGAGGCCGCCTACTCCGGAGGAAGCAAATGAACGCCAAGCAGCAGTTCACCGACGTGTGGACAAGAGAGAACGCCACGACGCGCCGCGTCCTCCACTCGGTACCCGCGGACAAGGGCGAGTTTCGCCCGAGCGAGAACACGAAGAAGGCGCGCGAGCTCGCGTTCATCTTTTCGATGGGCCAGGGCGGGATCGCCGCCGCACTGAGCGGTCAGTGGCAGTGGCCGCCACAGTTCCCTCCGGCCCCGGCGACCTGGGCCGAAGTCCTCGGTGCTTTCGACGCCACAACGGCGGCTGTGAAAGGTGCGCTGGCGAAGGCGCCGGATTCAAAGTTCGACGAGAAGGTTACCTTTTTCGTCGGCCCTAAGCAGCCCGGAGACATTCCGGTGGGCGAACTGGTCTGGTTCATGTTGCTCGACTCCGTACACCACCGCGGGCAGTTGTCGACGTATCTCCGGCTGATGAATGCGAAGGTACCGTCCATCTATGGTCCCTCGGCGGACGAGCCGTGGATGTGAAAGGCAGGCGAGGGTTGAAAGTCGAGGGTTGAGAGTTTTGGGCGGGAGTTGAGGACTGAAAACTCTCAACCCTCAACGCTCGACCCTCAACTTTTGGCTGTTGCTTGCCCTTGTTCTTCGGTATTTGTTCGGTTATACTACCTCCCTTCCTTTTAACCTGTCTTTCCAGGCCTGAACACCGATGGCCTCTTCCGTTGCCGCCCTGCGCGCGCTCATCGAACAACGGTTTCCCGATGCCGTGCCTATCACGCGGGGCATCGCGCGACCGGTGGCGTCGGGGATTCCCGAGATGGATCGCGCGCTGCCCAAGGGCGGGTTTCCGCTCGGCAGGCTTTCGGTGTGCGCGCCACACGGCGGCATCACGGCAATCCTGCGCGCTGCCTGTCGCAACGCCACCCGCGATGGCGAGCGCGCCGCGTGGGTGGACGCAGGCCGCACGATCGCGGGTGCGTTCTGGAACGATGCGGCACTCCTCGTCCGTCCAGCGACACTTTCGCACGCCGTGCGTGCCGCGAGCGAACTGCTGCATGCCGGCGGGTTCCGCCTCGTAGTGCTCGCGGGCGCCGAGCTTGCCGCGCCCCAGGTCGCGCGCCTCGTCCGGGCGGCGCATGAAGGAGGCGGGGCATTCGTCCTGCTCACTGAACACTCCAGCATGGCGGCGCTCCGCCTCTCGGCGCGCATCGCGCCCGAGGCATATCGGTGGGACCACGATCCGTTCGGCGGCCCCGCACACGTGCGCGACGTGCAGCTCGACATCCATGTTCGCGCGCTCGGCTGGAACGCGCGCGCGCGTTTTCCGCTCCCGGTACAATCGCATGAGCTTCGTCTCGCTCTGGAGTCCGGCCTGGCAGACCGGCGCGGACTCCCCCGGACGCGCCTCCGCGCGCCCTGAGCTCGCCGCGCTCCTTCTCACCCACGCACCGCGCGCGGCCGCGGGCGCGCGCGGTGTGCTCTGGGCGGACGGGCACGGGCTCGACGCACGTGCGCTCGCGCGCAAAACGCTGCAACTCATTCGCGACCGGGGAACAACCGATGCGCGCGCCGCCGTGGCCGGCACGCCCGTGGCCGCCGAGCTCGCCGTGGTATTCGGCGTCGTGGGCGAGCGCGGCGTGGCTGTCGTCGCGCCGGGCACGGACCGCGCCTTCACCGCCCTCTTTCCGATTGAGGCGCTCGACCCGGCGCCGCGCCTCGCGCCGCTCCTGGCCGCGCTGGGGATCACGACGTGCGGCGACCTGGCCGCGCTGAGCCACGAGTCGGTGGAAGTACGCCTGGGCGCGGAGGGCGTCGCGCTCTGGCGGCTCGCGCGCGCCGATGACCGGCGCCTGATTTTTTCGCCGGCACCACGCGAGCTGCCGCACGCGTCGCTCGACTGGACCGACTATGCGCTCAAGGATCCCGAGCGGCTCCTCTTCAGCATCAACGCGCTTCTCACGCGTGTGTGCGGCGCGCTCATGGCCGACGGGCGGGGCGCGCACGAGCTGACGCTCACGTTCTCGCTCACCGACCGCGGCACGCACTTGGAGTTGTTGCGCGCGTCACGCCCCACCGCGAACCAGCGCACCTGGGTGCGCCTGGTGCGCGCAGTACTCGAGCGGATCAGGCTCCCCGCGGCTGTGACGGGCGTGGCGCTCCATGCCTCGCGCGTGGCGGCGCGCGATGCGCAGCAGGGCGACCTGTTCGACCGTGGCTTCACCACCACGGGCGCCGCCGAAGACGCCGTGGCGCGGATCATCGAAGATCAGGGCGAGCACGCCGTGGTGGCGCCCGACAACTCGGCGCACCCGTTGCTCGACGAACGCACCACGTGGACGCCGCGCTCACCGCGCTCGCCGCAGGCCGCGCACACCGGCGGCGAGGTGCGCGAGGCGCGACCGGCCTGCGCGGCGCCGGCTGCGCTCACCCTGCAACTCTCGCCCGTACCGCGCGCGATCACGGTGGAAACAGCGCCGCGCCGCGATCACATGATGCCGGTGCGCTATCGCGACGGTGGCGAGTGGCATGATATCGCGCAGGCCGCGGGGCCTGATCGCGTGTCGGGTGGCGCGTGGGATCCGGACCACCTCCATGCGCGCGAGTACTTCCGCTGCGTCACGCGCGAAGGTGTGCTGGTGTGGCTCTTCCGCGACGCGAACGCCGGCGCCTGGTACCTGCACGGATGGTGGGACTGATGGGCGCACCGTATGCGGAGCTGCGCGCGCACACAGCCTTTTCCTTCGGGGACGGCAGTGTCACACCCGAGGTGCTCGTCGCTCGCGCCGCGCAGCTCGGCTACGACGCCATCGGCATCACCGACACGGCGGACCTGGGGGGGATCGTGCGTGCCACGGTTGCCGCGCGAGATGCGGGCGTGCGCGTCATCGTCGGCGCCGAGCTGCCCGTGGACGGGCAGCCGATGGCATTCCTCGCCCGCACCGCGGAGGGATACCGGAATCTCGCGGCGCTGGTGACCGCGTCGCGCGTGGGGGTGTGGAACGCGTGGGATAAAGCGCGCGTGGGCACATGGCGCGGCCATCCGAACGTGACCTGGGCGCAGGTGGCCGCGCACCACGAGGGGCTCCACGCGCTCACCGGTCCGGCGTCCGGTGCGCTCGCTGCGCTCGTGCGCGCGGGCGACCGTGACGGCGCGGACCGGTTGCTCGCCGGATGGCGAGCGGTGTTCGGCAGGCGTCTCGCGGTGGAAGTGCAGCTCCATCATGTGAGCGGTCCCGAAGCCGCACTCGGCGCCGAGCTGATCCGGCTCGCCGGACGCGGCGGTGTGCCGTGGGTGGCGACGCACGATCCACGCTACGTGGACGACCGGAGCCGGCTCGTGCACGATCTGCTCACCGCGCTCCGTCATGACATGGACATCGACGCCGCGCTCCGCGCGGGCGTGCTCCACCCGAACGATGACTGGAAACTCCTTTCACCCGGCGAAATGCAGCGGCGATGGCAGGGGTGTGAGTCCGGGCTCGATGAGAGCACGCGGATCGCCGCGCAGTGTGCATTCGACCTCGCGTGGATGCGGCCGCCGTTGCCGACGTTCACCGTGCCCGAGGGGCATACCGAGGACTCGTACCTGCGCGAGCAGGTCTACCGCGGTGCAGGTGAGCGATGGGGTGCGGTACTGAGCGAAGCCCAGCGCAAGCAGCTCGAGCATGAACTCGTGCTCATCGCGAAGCTCCGCTTTGCGGGATTCTTCCTCGTGATCTGGGACGCCGTGCAGTTCGCGAAGTTGCGCGGCATTCTTTGCCAGGGGCGTGGCAGCGCGGCGAACTCGGCGGTCACCTTCTGCCTTGGCGTGACCGCGGTCGACCCGGTAGAGAACGGGCTGCTCTTCGAGCGCTTTCTCTCCGAGGTGCGCGTGGACGGAAAGGCCGAAGCACCGGACATCGACGTCGACTTCGAGCACGACCGGCGCGAGGACGTGCTCGACTACATGTACAGGCAGTACGCGCGTCCCAACGCGGCGATCACCGCGATGGTGCAGACGTATCGCGCACCGAACGCGGTGCAGGACGCGATGCGCGCGTTCGGGTACCCGGCCGATCTCGCGACGTCGATCTCGAAGCGCCTGCACCGGTACGATCCGGCCGACGCCGCGGTGCACATGCAGGAGCGCTACGCCACGCGGGCGGGGCTCGATGTGAATGCCTCGCGCGTGAAGGCGCTGATCCGGGCAATCGCGGGATTCGAGGGCTTGCCGCGGTTGCGCGCGACGCACGTCGGCGGGTTCGTCATCTCCGCCGCACCGCTCGGGAACTGGCTCCCGATCGAGCAGACGACCATGGGGCGCACGATCGTGCAGTTCGACAAGGACGATCTCGACGCGATCGGCGTGCCGAAGTTCGATTTCCTCGGCTTGGGCGGGCTCTCCATGATCCGCCGCGCGTTCGACGCGATCGAGGTGCGAACGGGGACGCGGCCGAAGATGTACGAGCTTCCGACCGACGATGCAAAGACGTACGACCTCGTCTCCCGCGGCGAGACCGTCGGAACGTTCCAGATCGAGAGTCGTGCGCAGATCTCGTCGATCGTGCACACGAAACCCGAGCGGCTCTACGATATCGTCGTGCAGGTCGCACTCATCCGGCCGGGGCCGATCCAGGCGAAGTTCGTGCGGCCCTACACGCGGCGGCGGCGCGGAGAGGAGGAGCCGACGTATCTGCACGATGCGCTCAGGCCGATCCTCGCACGCACCCAGGGCATTCCGATCTTCCAGGAACAGGCGATGGCGATTGCGATGGCGCTGGGCGGCTACACCGGCGCCGAAGCCGACGAGCTGCGCCGGACGATGGGAAACATCCGCAAGGAGCCGCGCCTGCTCGCCGCACTCGAGCGGTTGTGCACGCGGATGATGGCGAACGAACTCACACCACGGGTCACGCCCGAACTGGCCGCGCGGATCTGCGAGGATTTGCGGAGCTTCGCGAACTATGGATTTCCCGAATCGCACGCATGGAGCTTCGCGCTCATCGCGTATGCGACCGCGTATCTCAAGGTGCACTACACCACGGAGTTCTATCTCGGCATTCTCAACGCGTGGCCAATGGGCTTCTATTCGCCGGCCACGCTCATCCACGACGCCAAGCGCCAGGGCGTGGAGGTCCGCACGCCCTGCCTTCGCGACGGCGACTGGGAATGCACGACGGAGGCGACGAGCGACCAGGACCACCCCGCGCTGCGCATGGGGTGGCGTTTCGTGCGCGGAATCGGCACCGTCTCACTCGACAAGCTCCGCGCCGCGCGTGCGGCCGGCGCGTTCACCTCGATTGCGGACGTCGTGGCGCGCGCGCACCTCACACGCGCCGAGGTGACATCGCTCGCGGCGGCGGGATCATTCGCGGCATGGCAGCCCGACCGGCGGCGCGCGGCGTGGGAAGGGCTCCGGGCATCGAGCGACGTGCTCCCTCTCGCGCCCGCGCGGCACACCTCGTACGACCCCCGGCCCCTCGGGAAACACGAAGAGATCGCGCTGGACTATCACACGACGGGAGCGAGCATCCATGGGCATCCGATGCTCGCACTGAGGGAACGGATGCGTGCATGGCACGTGAAGGACAGCCGTGACCTCGGACAAATGACGAATGGATGCGGCGTGGCGGTGGCCGGCCTGGTGGTGGTGCGGCAGCGGCCGCACACCGCCAAGGGAACGATCTTTCTCCTGCTGGAGGACGAGCACGGCTTCATCAATGTCGTTGTGCCGCCGCAGCTGGTAGAGCCGAATGAAGAAGTGGTGAAGGGCGCGCAGTTCGTGCTGGTACGCGGCCGCGTGAGCCGGGAAGACGCGGCAATCAGCGTGGTTGGACGGGAGTTCCGCGCGATCGAGGGCGCGCCGCTGACGCACCAGTCGCGGAACTTCCATTGAGGTCGTCTGAGTTCGTCGACCGGCCAGGTCTCATGAGATCATTGATCAGCCCGACGCTACCGGAACGTTCCTGGACTGAACTCGTAGACGCCTCGATACGCTCCCACATCCTCCTCCGGGGCCCACAGCGTGAGCTGCTCCAGCCAGCGTTCGGAACGGAGGCGGCGCCCGTTCAGGGTGAGGAATCCCGCCGCGCGCGACGTGATGACGCCCATCCGGTGCAGGTCGGCCAAGCCGCGGATGATCGTCGTACGGCGCTCGACGACGATCCTGCGCGCCGTGCCGGGACCGATGCCCGGCACGCGCAGCAGCTCGGCGTACGACGCGCGGCGCACGTCGACCGGAAAGCGCGCCGGCAACGAGAGGGCCGCCGCGACTTTCGGGTCGCGCGCGAGCGGAAGGTTTCCCGCCCCGTCGTACACAATCTCCTCGCGGACGAAGCCGTAGCGGCGCAGGAGATAGTCGGCCTGGTACAGCCGGTGCTCCCGCAACGCGGGCGTGGCCGGCACCCCTTCCATCGGCGTGTCGCGAATAGGGCGAAACGCGCTGAAGTGCGCGTGATGGATTCCGCCGCCGGAGTACAGCTCCGCCACCTTGTCAACGATCGCGCGATCGGAGTCCGGTGTTGCGCCCACGACGAACTGGAGCGTCATCCCCGCAGCGCCTCCGGGCTGGAGCGCGTCGCGCGGCCGCCCGGTGCGCTCTTCGCCCTGCGCGCGGATGATCTGCACGCGCGCCTGCTCGAGGTTGGCGAGCGTCGTGGCGAGCTTCTTTTCCGGCGCAATGCGGGCGAGGCTGGCGCCGCAGGGCGCCTCGAGATTGAGCGACACCCGGGTCGCGAGCGCGGTGAGCCGCTCGACCTGCACCTGTTCTGCGCCGGGCACGATCTTCACGTGGACGTAACCGCGAAAGCCGTGCCGGTGGCGGAGAAGCTCGAGCACCTGGATGAGGTCGTCCATCACCTTCACCGGTCGCCCGGGGATTCCCGTGGTGATGAACAGTCCCTCGCACCATCCTCTGTGGAGCGCGCCGAGGAAGATGCGCACCAGCTCCTCGGGCTTGAGGAGCGTGCGCGGCAGGTCTCGATCGCGGCGCATCGGACAGTAGTGGCAATTGAAGCTGCATGCATTCGTCATGAGAATGCGCAGAAGGGTGGTTTTCGGGCCCTGTCCCATGCGGACATTGCGCAGATTCACCGGCCGGAGGGCACCGCCCTTTCCGGCGTTGCGGAGCCGGGGCGGAAGTGTCACGACGCGGTCGGGTTCGCCGTCGCGGTCGTCGGCCGCGAGCGACATGAGCAGGGCAATTTTTTCGTCGAGGGTGAGCTCGCTGGGCACGCTTTCCTCCGGTTCGGTATATCCCTACGATTGCCGAACAAACACCGAAAGTCAACATGCCGGCACTTGTCGCCTTACGGATAAGTGCCGCGTCTCCATAGCCGGGAGGGCTGACCACATGTGCGGTCGGAGCACCAGATGCAGCAAGGTCGAGATCGAAGGCTTTACGCTGACGTTCAACCCCTACCAGCTGGACCGGAGCCTGTTCGGGCCGTCGTTCAATGTGGCGCCGAGTCAGCAACAACTGGTGCTGCTGCGCGATGAGAACGGAATCAGCGCGCGAGGCATGAAATGGGGCCTCGTTCCTGGTGGTGACGACGGCAGAACGAAGAATGGCCTCGTAAACGTGCGGTCGGAAACGGCCGACCGCATGCCTCTGGCGCGAGATGCATTCGCTCGCCGGCGGTGCGTGATCGTGGCCGACGGGTTCTACGAATGGCGATCGAACGGCAGGTCCAGACAGCCGTTCTTTGTTCGGCTGAAGGGTGGCCGGGCGTTCGGGTTGGCGGGTCTATGGGAAGGGAATGAGGCCGTCGGCGAAAGCTGCGCCATCCTGACCACGGTCCCCAACGAGTTGGTAGCGCCCATCCACAATCGGATGCCCTGCATCCTCGACCATGAAGGC
>Ga0210384_10008164_pt1 | contig 10946 bp, 11 predicted proteins | sample IncBWH2MmetaG_FD_160574 | JGI IMG/M metagenome (GOLD analysis project Ga0210384, IMG submission 160574) | Forest soil microbial communities from Barre Woods Harvard Forest LTER site, Petersham, Massachusetts, United States - Inc-BW-H-2-M | ecosystem: Environmental > Terrestrial > Soil >...
TTTCAAGGGGATGGTCCGCTCTTCACCGCTGCGGATGCGTTCCAAGGCGCCTTCGGCCAGATACAAGTCCTCGATCTGTTCCAGGTGCTCGAGGATGGCTTCACGGACATAGTAGGTCTTGGTGCGCCCGGTACGCCGGGCAAGCTTCTCCAGGCGCTTTTCGATGGACTGCGGAAGTCGAATGGCCAGCACAACTACCTCGCTATACAAGTATATCACAATGTTCACTGTGAGACGCGAGTAGCGCGGAGCACGCTGATTTGACGAGACTCGGCTCGTGATCGTCGTGGAAGGACAGAGGCCTGCAGTTCTTGAGTTGCACCCCGCGCGCCTCGGCCAGACCTGCCATGGCAATTACGTTCCGCAAGATGCGGTTCACGTAGCGCTCACGAAGATTGGTGAACGGATATTGCGCGGGGCATCCACGCGAAGTGGATGCCCCGCGGTTGTTTATTCGTCTGCTTCGTACGCGGAGTTGGTCGGGTGCGCTCCATCGGAGGTCGGTCCACACTTCACCTGACCCTGGATGACATCCAAGGATCTCCCCACGTTGACGATTTCTGGCTTTGAATACACCATTTGTTTTCTCCTTTCCTAGTCAATATTCAACCTTGGAAGGTTGAATCCTTTCTGTGCAGTGCTCCACGTGCTTGACCAAGCGGCTCCTGTCGGCGGGAGCTCACGGCCAGCTGGCTGCCCGACACTGCGGCGCATGGAACTGGGTGTTGGCGTAGCGTTTGGAGCCATAACTCCAATCGCAGTGTTGCTTGCAAGGAAATCATGTGTTCCGAGCGCCCGCGCTTTGCCTCCAGGATGGCTTTCCGGAGGACCTGTTTATCGATCCAGCCTTCCGAGACGATGAGGGGCGATTGCAAAAGAGCCGCAATTGCGGCGTCTGCCCCTGCCAAGATCGTCAGCGGTCGTCGAGCAACGGAGGCTTTGCGTTTTCGATCGAGAATCTCTCGAGGCACACTGTCTTTCAGGGCACGGCGTAGTAACGATCTTCGCTGGCCTGGGCGGACGAGTTGCTCGCGAGGAACGGCCACAAGAAAGGAAAGCAGGTCACGATCGAGAAACGGGTAGGTGACACGGCAGTTCGAGAACTCGTTCAGGTGCAAGGTACTGAGCTGACGTCGTACATGATCCAGGCCATTGAGGTTGGACTGAAACGAAGGCGTAGCGCAACCGAGTTTCACGCGGCGAGTGTCCGCCCAAAATACGTCCCGATGACGCTGGACAAAGGATGGACGCAGCCATGGTGCAATATATGGAGACCGATAGAGGCGACGCACTTGCTGCGGCAAAAACTCTTCCAGGGTTTGCCAAGCCAGATGTAGGATTGGGCGCCGTTGCTCGAGGCAGAACCTGGACAACTGACGTGCAAAGCGCACCCAGCGCAAGTCGGTGAAGAGAGTCTGCAACTCTGGAACAGCGGTAGGCACGCCGCCAACGAACTCATCCCCACCGATCCCGGAGAGCAGCACCCTGGCTTGGCAACGTTCGAGACAACGACCGAACTCGACCGACCGAGCCAGGTCTCGAGCATCCGGGCCAGGAAATGCCCAGAACAGATTCCCTTCGGGTCGAACAAACGCTCCAGCCGAACTGCCGACATCCAGGTGATAGCCCACACGGCCGCGCTTGTTTTCGACCAAAGAAAAGAAGGGGCGCTCGTTCCAGTTGGGTTCTTCATCATCGTAGTAAGAGATGGTATCGACGCGCGAGGTGATGGCCTTCCGCTCGGAAAGGAGTTGATCCGCAACACAGACGATGGAGGTGGAGTCCATTCCTCCGCTGAGCTCTGCGAGAATGGGAAAACGCGACCGCAGTCTGCGGCGCACGGCTTGCCGGAAAAAATGACGGAACCCGTCCTCGTACTCGGTGTCACTCCGACAGCAAACATGATGGTCCGGATTCAACTGCCAGTGTCGATGCACTGAGGTGCGGCTTTTCGTTATGGTGATGAATGTGCCGGCAGCTACTGCGTGAATTCCAGTAAAGGGCGTGAGACCTGTGTCTGGATAGGTGGAGAGATAGCCAGCGATGAACTCTTCTGAAATTTCAAGACGGTGAACGGAAAGCTGTACAAGAGGATCAAGTACGGTGCACCAGGTTACGGCTCGCGAATCGGCTGTATAGAACAACTGCCTCGCGCCGATAAAGTCTCTGGCAAGGAACAAGGTCTTCTTGGTGTTGTCCCAGATGCACAGTGCCCAGTCCCCAGCCAAGCGGCTGAAGCAGCCATCGCCCCAGCGATGGTAGGCAGCCAGGACGATTTCCGCGTCTGGCTGGGTTGCCTGTGCGCATCCCAAAAGTTGAAACAACTCTTCGCGATTGTCGAGTCGGCCGTCCCAAGTCAGTATTGGACCTCGCGGACTTACAACCGGTTGTTTTTCGTGCGCTTGTTCTTCGACGCAATGGAACGGTTGAAACGACATGGTCAGAGGTCCCAAGGTAAGAACAGTTCCAACCTCTCGAGCATATTTCGCAGTGAGCTTAGCCGCTTGATCGATGAATTCGCGATCCGTGGGTCGCTGATCAAGGTTTAAACGTCCCAACTGAACACTCATGCTGGAGCTCCCGTTTCTTCAAAAGGAATCGATCTAGTGAGCGAGCGTCTGTCGGTATTCGGCGTAGTGCTCATCGACGTACTTGTCCAGATCGAGTTTCCAAACCACTCCCTTATCCATAGCCGCGCGGATCTCCGAAGCGGTTTTGCCAAGTTTTGCCTGTTGGTAGCTAAAGATGACTTCCATTTGACACGCGGGACAGGCCGTTGCGTGTTTGCTGGTATAACAATCGAGTAGGCTTGTGTGACTTTCTTGTTCGTCGCAGGGGCAATAGCAGGGCTCCTGATATAGCAGTTCCGGAATCTTCGCCGCGATCGAATAGGTAACCAGGGCAGCCTTGCTATCTTTGAACTCGCTGGGGTCGAGCGTCTTTGGAAGCGAGCTCGTTGCAGGTTCGTTGTGATAAGCGTGACGCGCTTGCAAAGCGGTTGCGGACCTTTCGCACATAATTTGGGTCTTTGTTGCCGTCACCGCTCGGTGGTGCGCCATCGGCCAGGATAACTGCCATTGCCGCGTTGTTGGCAAGACTCGGGTCAAACACAAAGTGAGTGCCAAGAGTGTGATTGCGGAGACTTTCGCGAATGAAGCTTTCATGTTGGCGTTCCCGTCGAACCTCTGTTCAGCAACGATCTAGCACGCGATACATCTCGCCGACATACGATTTGTCGTTGACCACGCCGCCATCCACTTCGACCCACGCATGGGCCTTGAAAGGAATTGGTTGGGCGCCAATTATCATCTGTGCCGGGACCCCGTACTGCCTCAGCAGACAGGCCGCCGCAGCGGACCTCTGCAGGCAGAGCACCTGTTTGGGATAGCAGATACAGGCGATGTCCACGGCGGAACAAATTCCATCCACTACTGTGGTGGACCAGGGATTGGTACGAACGCGATATTTCCGGACTTTGCGATAGAAAAGTGCGAAGTCCTTCCGGGCGAAGTTCGGATCGAAACGAATGAGCATCCCATACGCCTGCAGCACCAAAAAAAGCACAATTCCCCCTTCCTTCACACCTGTAGTTGCAGCTGGTCGCAAAGAAAGGCCATCCGGTCGGTCAACGCTTCGCTGCGCGTGCTCAGGGGCAGAACGGCAGAGTGCCCGCGAAACTCGCTGTAATCGAGCAGAATGGGGTACTCGGAAGAGTTTGCCGCCTGCAGGCGAGCCGTCATCTTTCGCGCATGCAGCGGATTGCAGTTTCGGTCTGCGTCTCCCGAAACCAGCAAGACAGCGGGGTAAGCCACACAGTCGCGGACGTTTTGGTAAGGTGAGTAGGCCAAAAGCGCCGCGAAGTCCTCGGGATCATCCGCGGTCCCGAATTCCTCAGCCCAAACGTGAGCGTTGTCGAACAGGTGATAGCGGAGCATGTCCAGCAGCGGAACCATGCAGACCACGGCTCGAAACAATTCCGGACGTTGCGTGAGAGCTGCGGCTACCAGCAATCCAGAATTTGAGCCACCGAAAATGGCGAGGCGTCCCGGCGTGGTACGACCCGTGCCGATAAGCCACCGCGCCGCGGCCAGGAAATCGTCGTAGGAAGTCTGCTTGCACCGCCGAGTTGCGGCGGTATGCCAAGCGGTGCCGAACTCGGAGCCGCCGCGAATATTTGGCAGAGCGAACAAGCAGCCTCGTTCGACGAGAAAAGCCACGAAAGCACTAAATTGCGGCGTCATCGGGACGCCGTAGCCGCCGTAGGAAGTCATGATGACGGGGTGACATCCATCCTCGAGAACATCGTTGCGTGCGAACAAGTACATCGGGACGATTGTTCCATCCGAGGACTCGTACCATACCTGACGGGAGGCGCAACGTTCGGAAGCAAAGGGAATTTGTTTTCTAAACCAGATATCTCGCGTGGTCGTCTTGGGGTTGTAGCGCCAGATGCTAACCGGCTGCGCAAAGGATTCGGTCTCGAAAAACACTTCCGTCGCCTGTACGGGGCCATCCAGCAGGCGCAGTGTCCCTCCTTTGTCACTTGCGAGCCGCTCGAGCTGATTACCAGCAAGGTCGAAGATCACGATTTCGGTCTCAGCCTCCCGGAGATAAGAGACGAAAATGTGCTGACCGGCAACGCACCAGTTCTGAATGCGGGCATTTTGGGTAGCAACGATATCGATGAACTCTGGCTCTCTGTTCTCCGCAGAACGAACCTCGACAATTTTAAGGTTTGGTGCATCGCGATCTGTCTCAGCAAGAAGGCGATCGTTCAGAAGGGCTGGAGCAAAAACAAACGTCGCCGCTTGAACCACAGCAACGGGCGGATCATCGCTTTCCAAGGCCTTGACGTAAAAGTCTGTGCACTTGGTGCGCTGAAAATGGTAGACGAGAAATCCAAGGTGATCGGCGCCGCCAATAAGGCACAGACGCAGTTTGGCGTCCTCGCCCGCGAAGAAGACGCTGCGATCTTGATCAAACGGGGTGCCCAGCACGTGATGATAAGCTGCTCGATAGTTCGGCCTTGCCGCGTTCAGGCCTTCGTGAACGTAGTAGAAACTCTTTGCGTCTGGGGCGAACACGAATCCGCGCAGGTAGCCGCGGGGCAGCGTGTCTGGCAACACTTTCCGCTTTTGAACATCAAACAGTTCAAAGACGCCGGTTCTCTCCCCTCCCTGTTTTACTTCAAACAGCAACAGCTCACCATTCGCTGAAACGCGAAGCGGGTTCACTGCCAAGTACTTGCCACTGCCCCGGTCCGCTGGATCGATCAAGAGTTGATCTTCGCCTTCGAAGCCTTCGCGCATGTAAATGCACGGTTGCTCTTGGTCTGGGAGCCGCTTTCTGAAAAAGTAGCGATTGCCGACTTTCTGTAAGCAATCACAGGTTTCGACAGCCAGGAATTCCCGAATCCGTTTGTGGATCTGGTGACGCCCAGCAATGGCGTCAAGATAAGACCTGGCATATCGAGTCTGTGCATCGATCCACTGCCTGGTCTCGGGAGAGTTTTGCTCTTCGAGCCACCGATAGGGATCGGTAATCGCTACGCCGTGGAGCACCTCGACCACAGGGTCAACGGGTGTAAGAGGCGGCGAACTCACGACAGGCATGGAACCCTCCGTGCTTCGAGCCCAGTGACTTCGCGTTTCATGCGGCGTGTCAGGCTACGCAGAAGTGCGGCGATTTCAGGGCGAGACCGGCGATAGGTGTCGCGCCAAGTTCCGCCGGCCACCGCACAGGTGAATACGGCGAGCAGTGGAGCCGCTGCCATAGCTTCAGCAATGGTGTCGGTATCGATCAGCGATCTCCACCGTTGCGCATAGGCCCCAGCTAGCTGCGCTTCCCAGGGATGACCTGGCCGAAGCTTCCGTAAGTGTTCGAGGAGGTATTCGAAAGCGACGAAGGGTTGGCCGACGCATGCCTCGGCCCAGTCCAAGAACACGCACTGGCTGCCCGACAGCAGAATATTTCCCGGATTAAGATCAAGATGACTTAGAGCGCTGGGAATGCTGGAATGGGCGAGATGCCGGAAGATTTTGCGTAGATGAGAGCCGAGAGCCAAGAGCTCTTTTGCGGAGAGACGCGAAGGGCAGGATGTGTTTTGTTGCTCCATGAGCCCGGCGACGACCTCGAGAAAGGGATCGACCATCTCCGCGAGGTTGCTAATCCGTGTGTCATGGCAACCGGCGTTTAGGAGGTGAAGCGTAGTTCCGTGCGATGCTACCTGCAGGGCGGCGAGCGTTCTCGCGACCGTAACCCAGGTGTCGAGGCCGGCGTCCGCGTCGGGATGCGTCCCTTGGATCTCGGATGTAAGCCATGCATTCCAATCGGCGCGTGTTGCAACCAGTGGCAGGACGTAGGCTGGAAGCAAATGGGCCAAAGCACAGGTGATCGGAAACTCCCGCAAGTTGGGTTCGCCCACAGCTTTGAACCACAGCGCGGGGCCATCGGTGGCAAAGCGAATCAGACTGAATGTCGGGCTGGCGTTGAACTGCCGGACTGCGCCGGTCAGGTGCAGGCCGGCGGCAGCCGACTGTGCTTCGACCCATTCGGTTACTACTCGCAACCAGCCGGGTTTCCCGAAGCTCCCCGGAAGCTCATCGCGGCGATATTGATCGAGCACCCGAAGAGAGTTCTCGATGGCAGCTACATCGGAAGGACTCTGGAAAGCCTTACCAGAGAGCGAACCATCCGAAAGCCACTCCATTCGATCGGGGGGAGGCTTATCTGGCTGGCAAGTTTCTACAATGTAGTCGTGAACAAAGGGATGAGGCGACACGCCGGCGGAGAGTCGGAACAGGCCATAGGTTTCGAGATTCCAAGAAATTCTGATCGCAGCGGTAATTCCTTCCGCTTCTCTGCTGTGTGCAGGCACCGACAAAATAGGGAGACGGAATCCTTGCGGAGTGGCCTCCACAAGAATCTCCGACGCATCGTTGCGATAGAGCAGGATGCGAAACAGGGTGTGATGGAGTTGTGAAGAGGAACTCATTCTGTTTCGCCGTCACAGAGAAAAGTCAGCTGTCGTTTGTCGAACTTCGAGAAGGTGGTTTCGTTCCAAGTGGTTCAGAAATTCTTTAAGGTCGGCTGCCACGATCTCTCGCGGCGCAGCAAACTCGCAGCTGATTCGCTCTGCGATCTGCGCTTCACAAAGGCCTTGCGTCAGGAGTTCGAGCATTCGCGAGCCAACTAAGTTCAACCGAAACATCTGCCCTTGGCGGATGTCCAAGACGACGGCTCCGTCCTGATTGTGGGTTGAGCGAACTTGTCCTGATAGCTTCAACACGGAAAACTCCGTTGGCCACCCGTTTCAGTTGATCGGACTCGGTGAGGGTCGCAGAAAGAACAAACGCATTCCACTTGCAACGGAAAATGTTCGTGAACTTGCTCTAGAGCCGGGGACTCACTTTGTTTTTAACCGGGTGGCGGTGCGCAACAAACAAAAGCTCGCGACACGATGCGTTCGCTTTTCTGCCCTAGGGCCTTCGCAAGAGAGAACCCGACCGATTCTCAGGTGGCGCGCGGTTCAGGGTGGCCAGGGCAGCGAGCGCGCGATACCCACGATCTGGCCCACGACATCGGCGTCAATGGGGCGGCGGACAGGCTGCGCTTCGGTGAATCCCTGGGGATAGACATACATTACCAACCGGCCGTTTTCGACGGCGCAACTCACGGCGAGATAGGAGCCGTCACGTTGTTGCAGGAGGTAGAGCGGTTGGGCCCAGACAGAGATTTGCGAAAGTCTTCGCGGCCTCTTGCTTCGGCGATTGACGAGAGCGAAAAGGGCGCCTCGCAGCGCAGGATGCAGCGGTTTGGCTTCGATGCCCAACCAGAAAACATCCCGCAAGGAGAACTGTGCCAGGCCGGATAGAGTCGGCAGTGCACTCCCGAGAAACAGCGGCAAATGACCGAACTGATTTCGCAGATTCTCGAAAAAACTCTCATGCAGTTCCTGTTTCGCTGGTCGCATGCGCCTACGAAACGCTTTTGATTCCGGGGTACTCGTGGTCTCAGCGAAATCGTTGAAGGCGATTCCGAAGGCCTGGAGCAAGGCCCGGAAGGAGACGGAATACAGGATCGCAAGCGTGAACAGTTTGTGGATATGCCGCGGCAGCTTGTCGCTCGCTTCGTAATCGGAAAGCGTGCCGGACGAAGCAAAGTAGCGATCGTCGCCAAGTGTTTTGGCGATGACTCGGCTCAGTTTGGAGGCGGACCGGAAGGAGACTCCGGCGCGACGGCGCGCGGTCTCAAGCCATGCGCCTGGCCGCTGGCGGGTGCGCGTCGCGATCCCTGGGGAACTCCAGGGTGCGGCGAGACCGGACGAGATTCGTGTCGCAGCGTTCGCAGTCCCGTGGCCGGTCCCCGACGCGGGGCGGAAGCGCAACTCGAGATCTACGACTCCCAGAATTCGTGCTTCGGCGCCCAGTCGGAATTCGACGTCTGCGAGCGACGGGTCAGAGGTGACGAAGGCGAACCGATTCGGGCCCTGGAGGCGAAGGCGTCCGCAATTGAGTCCGCGGTCATGTTCGACAAGGAAAAGACGACGTGCGCGTTGGCCGGGAGTTTCTGGCAATGAAGAGGCAACTAGCTGGGGATCAGCGCGGACAATACTTCCGGGAAGGAGTTCCGGAAGCGCGAGGGTGTCGTAAATCCCAATTTTCGCGTAGACAAAATCGCTGCGCGCGGGCGCGATGAGAGAGAGCGCCGTGCAGGAACCGGATTGTTCGAGCCATTGGCTCAAAGGCGCAGTGGCTGGCAAGGCGACTCCCGGGTGGCGATAGCGGAGGAAGGGAAGTAGCACTTGTGGATCCACCAGATCTTTGTCGATCAGGGTTGTACGCGGGCCAGGCAGGACGGCTTGGAGCCGTGGGATATCGCCCAGCGAGAATCCAAAGATCCGAAGGCAATCCCACAACGGGGAGCCGGTCAGCTCCGCAAGCGCCATCACTTGCTGAAACGTTGGGCTCAAGCCGGACCGCAATTGAAAATAGAAGTTGCGGCGAATGTGATAGGCCGGCTGCTGCCGATATCGTGACCGCGTGAGCGCGGCCGCGCGATAGAGCGTGAATTCTTTCAGCCGGAGCAATTCGCGGACAGCTTGCGCAGTCGCTTGGCCGTCGCGCGGGTCGAGCGCAGCCTTGGTCCCGTCGAGAATCATAGTGTGCGAGCGGACCTCGCTCCTGGGCGGCGCGCGGTTTCCGAAGCGGGAGCAAGATTGGGGGAGGGGCGTTTCTAAGTGGTGGCATTTCTAAAAGTGTCCGCAGTTGCGGACAGCCGTTTGACGAAGCAGCCATCTTGGGGTGCGAAACAAATACTATTTATGATGCACTTATCGACAATTATCGTCTGCGGTAGTACGATGCGTGGCCATGATCCGGCCTGAGGGAAATGTCCGCGCGGGCGCAAAACTACGAAGGATACGGGTGCGCCTGGGCCTCAGCGTGCGCGATGTCGAGCGGCGCAGTATGGAGCTGGCCCAGCAGCGGCACAATCCCTACCTTTCGTTTTCGCGAACCTGGATCACGGATGTCGAGACGGGACGATTCGTTCCGGGCAGCTTCAAGATGGCAAGTCTTGCCGAGATTTATGGCCTGGATCTCGACGAAATTCACAAACTGTACAACGTGTCTCGCGACATCACGAAGGAGCGTCCGGCCTACCGGCCACCGACGACGCAACTGCTCACGCCGAGGAAGGAACCTCCGGCGGTCGAAGCGGCTGCCGAAGATCTCCCGGCGGACATGCGGATCGAGGAGACCAACCTTCTCAGCGGCATCGTCGATATCTGGGGCAGCGTGCCGGTGCCGCTGCTTCGCCGGTTGGGCCTTCAGCAGTCGCTCTATGGATACATCGGGACGGAAGATAAAACTATGGCGCCACTGCTTCCGCCGGGGTCGTTCGTGCAGATCGATTCCAAACAAAATCGCATCAAGAAAGGTCCTTTTAGAAAGAGTTCTAGTGAATCACACTTTGCAAGACCGATCTACTTCTTGGATATCCGTAAGGGCTACAAATGCGGCTGGTGTGAGCTCAAAAACGGTGTATTGACCCTAATTCCCCATCCGGACTCTGGCTGGCAAACACAATCGTTCCGATTCCCGGACGAGGTCTCGGTCGTGGGACGGGTGACCGCGGTCACCATGAGCATCGAAGAAGAGCGGTTTGTTCCGCTCGAAGAAGGCGGCAAGGAGCGGAGCGGGGGCAAGAAGTAGGGATCTGCTTTGGCACGGCCGAAGCAGATTCTCGCATACGGCGATTCTCCCGACATCATCGACATGGGTCCCCTTACACGGTAGTGAAGCGGACAGCCTTGACGGAAGCAGCGGACGGACCTTCCTAGTGACCCGGCAGTTGGGGCAAATCCATTTTGAAAAAACAGCTTGACATATTCCTATATGGGAATATATTGAGCGTATGGCAAGGGCGGCGACAACCTCGGACGCGTTCAATGCTGTGGCGGAACCCCGGCGGCGGGACATCCTGAACTATCTAGCGATGCAGGAGAGGTCCGTCACCGAGATTGTGGGCGCAATGCAGATGGAGCAGCCGTCGGTTTCGAAGCATCTGAAAGTTTTAAAAGGTGTTGGTCTGGTGGAGGTCCGGAGGGAGGGTCGGCAGATGCTTTACAAGGTGAATGCTATGGCCATCCGGCCGTTGCACGAATGGACCAGCACGTTCGAGCGGCTGTGGAAACACCAGCTGCTGCGGATCAAGGAACGGGCCGAGGCCAACAATGCGCAGAAACAATAGTCTTGTGGAGTTTCAAACCAGGAGGAAATCGTGAGTTCACCCGCACTATCGCTGGAAGCGACAACGATCCATATAGCGGAGGAGATGGAAGTGCGCGCATCGATCGAGGTGACGTTTGCCGCGCTGCTCGATCAGCTTGGACCGTACAACGAGACTCAAGTGGACAGACCAATTCCGATGAAGCTGGAAGCATG
>Ga0210384_10008165_pt1 | contig 10945 bp, 11 predicted proteins | sample IncBWH2MmetaG_FD_160574 | JGI IMG/M metagenome (GOLD analysis project Ga0210384, IMG submission 160574) | Forest soil microbial communities from Barre Woods Harvard Forest LTER site, Petersham, Massachusetts, United States - Inc-BW-H-2-M | ecosystem: Environmental > Terrestrial > Soil >...
CCCCGCATAGACGCGTGCATCCTGGTGGATCAACACTGATCCTTGGGCGCGATCGGGCGAGACGATGAGACGCAGGCGCCCGCGTTTTTCAGCGGGCGCGAAGCGCTTCTCTTCGTAGCTCGGTTCAATGCCGGCCTTCGCCGGTTGAATCCAGATTTGCAGGAAGTGCGTGCCTTCCGATTGCGACGGGTTGAACTCGCTGTGCCGCACGCCGGTGCCGGCGCTCATTCGCTGCACGTCTCCGGGTCGGATGGTTGATCCGTTACCCATGGAGTCCTTGTGGGCCAGCTCGCCGGACAATACGTAGCTGATGATTTCCATGTCGCGATGGCCGTGAGTGCCGAATCCGGCCCCGGCTTGAACGCGATCTTCGTTGATCACCCGTAACGGCCCGAACTCAACGTGCTGCGGGTCATAGTAGTCGGCGAATGAAAATGTATGAAAGGACTTGAGCCAACCGTGGTCGGCAAAGCCTCGTTCTTGGCTGCGTCTAATTTCGTTCATGGGATCCTCCGTGAGAGCAACAATAGGCTCGAACAAGCCAATTAAAAAGCGCAAAATTTGCGGCTTATTGATCAAAAAAATGGATGGAACCCTTGAACCTGCCAAAAACCACGTTGGAACAATGGGCGGTGCTGGCGGCCGTGGTGGACGAGGGCGGCTTCGCGCCGGCAGCCTCGAGTTTGAACCGCAGTCAGTCGGCGATCAGCTATTCGATTGCGCGGCTTCAGGAATCGCTCGATCTTGCGCTTCTCGTCGTGGAGGGGCGCAAGTCCGTGCTGACCCCGCACGGCCGGACGCTGCTCGCCCGCGCCCGGGTGCTGGTCAAGGAACTCGACACGCTGGAGGCGCTGGCGCGAAGCCTGAAGCAAGGATGGGAAAGCGAATTGAAGCTGATCGTCGACGCGGCTTTCCCGCGTGCGCGTTTGCTCGCCATCGTTGCGGAATTGCAAAGCACCTGTCCCAACACGCAAATTCAAGTGGCGGATGTGGTTTTGTCGGGAGCGGAGCAAGCCATCACCGAAGGCAGCGGGGACCTCGTGATCACGAGCCGGGTACCGCCGGGATACTTGAGCGATTGGCTTTTGGACGTCGACTTCGTCGCCGTTGCGCGCGCCGATCATCCCCTGCTGCTGCTTGGACGCGAGCTCACGTCGGATGACTTGGTGCGGCACGTCCAGGCCGTGGTACGCGACTCCGGCACCTCGCAGCCGCGAGATGAAGGGTGGCTTGGGTCGGAGCGGCGTTTCACCGTGAGCAGCATGGACGCCTCGCTCGCGACCATTCTGGCGGGACTTGCCTACGCCTGGCTGCCGGAGCACTTGCTGGTTGAGCCGCTGCGCAGCGGGGCGTTGCGACGTTTACCCTTGGTGTCGGGCGGCTCCCGAAAGGTTTCGCTGCACATCGTTCTCGTGCACGCCAATGTCATAGGACCCGCGGCTCGCGCCGCGGCGGATGCATTTCACCGCCACGCCAAAGGCTAGAAGTAGCCGTGCAGTTCGAACAGCACCAGCTGCTGATGTTGCTGGTCGTTCTGCGGAATACCGAAGTTGTGCCGATAGCCGGCGCGCAGCTGCAAGAAAGGCAGCGGCGTGTATTCGTACACAAAGCTGTAGCGGGTTTGTTGGTTGTTGCGCACGGAGCGATCGGGGTCGGAGTATTCCGCGGTGAGCTTGAGGTTGTGGCCCTTGAGAAGGCGCCAATCGCCCTCCAGCAAGCCTGCGGCAAGCGTGCGTCCTAAACCGTCGTCGTGGACAATGTCGCCCTCGGCCAACCAGGCGACCGGGCCCGTCTTCAATCCGGCAAACAGGCCGCCCATGCGCCGATCTCCGGCGTTCGACTGCGTGGAAGAACCGGCGATGCCCACCCGCCAAATCGGCTTGGTGTAGGCCACCTGCGTCGTGACCTGGTAGCCGGATCCGGTGTTGGCGTTGGCGGCGCCATTCGTGACATCGAACTGCGCGGACCAGGCGGCGTGCTCGTAGCCGACCTCCACGCCCTTGTCGGGTGTGGTCATGCTGATACCGGTGACCTCCCGCACGAAGGCAGTCTGGTCCTGGAGCCGCCAGCCGAACGGCAGATAAAACTGGCCGCCTTTGACATAGAAGCCATCCGTGGTGTTGCCATAACGCACGTACGCTTCTTCATTCTGCGAGCCGTTCGGCGCAATTTGTTCGTCGACATAAATTCCGAGCCGATCCGGAATGAGCGTGAGATCCGCATAGACGCGGAATTGCTCGAGGGCAAACGCTTGTTGACTCGATGTATTCGGGGCGGTAACCCGAGTCCAATCGGCGCGCAGATCCCCGCCGACGCGCAGCCGATCGGTAAGCTTGCCGGTCCAGGAATCAAGCGCATTGTCCAAGGTCTCGGCCGGTAGCAGCACCTTCGCGTAGGTCAGTCCGAACTCGTTGCGCAGGCCGCCGCCTGTCGGGTTGACGTGGCAAACGTTGCACTTGTAACCCTCCAGCACGGCAAGGTAGGGTTCGGCCGCGGCGGGCGCGGCGCGCAGCAACGCGACGATGGCGAGCATGAGCGCCGCGAGCATCAAGCGCTGGTTCCTGAATGTGCGCAGATTCATGGCAGAACCTCAACGTCGAATGTGGAAATCACAGCCTGACCGCGTTCGTCCGGCGTTCCGAGCGCGACCGTCTGACCGGCGATATCGCTGAATCGACTGGATGAGGTTGCGTCAACGACGAGGCGATAGTGGCCGGCCGAGAGCGGGCGAGCGGGCCATATCATCAGCGCACGAGGATTGGCGCTCGAGACCGTGATGCGCGCCGCCACCTGTTCGGACACCGTGGGCGTTGCGCCCGCTGCGAATTTCTCGAAATGCATGCTGTGGGTCGCGAGCTGACTCATGTCAAGTTCATGATTGAAGGCGACCATGACCTGCGGCGGCGGTCCGCTGACAGGCTCCGTACTGTCCGGCACGACGGAGGCGACGGCAAGCGGCGCGGTGAGGGCCGCGGCGGCGGCCGCCGCGGGCGGCGCGCCGTTGGTGATCCACTGCCGAATAAAGGCAATCGTACTCGTCGTCAAACAGGGTTGCGTATTCGGGCATCCGAAGGGCATTTGCGCACCGACTGCCGCGTGACCCTCCAACTTCTGAATGATGTAGCTGTTGTCGGGATCTCCAGGCTTCACGCGCAACAGCGACGGCACTTCGGTGCTGGGCACGCCCACCAACAGATTGTAGCTGTTGGCTGCATCGAGCCGCAGCCCCTCCGGAGCGGTGCCCCCCGCGTGGCAGACCGAGCAAATCGGCGTGAAGATATTTTCCTGGATCGCTTGCAGATCAGCGGAGAGCGGCGGAGGTGGGCTGCCTCCGGGCACCAGCGGCCGGCCGTTGGCGTCCAGACCTTCGCCGTTGCCGGCGCACGCCGCGACCAACAATATGCACAGCGCGACGCCGCTGCGAAGGAGGAGGGAGCGAGGCGACTGTCGTGAATTCATCGTGAAAATCACCGAAGCCGAGCCAGCATGCCTGCGTGATGACCACTGGCGGAACGTTGAAGAATGCCGCTGCAAAGGATTCCCGTCAAACCGCGCAGCGCGGCAGGAAAGCGTTTCATGATTGGTCTCCGGGTGGGTCGGCGTGGCCGTGGATTTGTGAGGTAAGTGCCCAAGCCATCGAGAAAGGTTTAATCTGTGGGGCTGACATCGACGAGGATTGGAGATGCAGTGCTCGAGGCATGATCCAGCGGTTGCGGCATAGTGCGTCGGCGCGCGGCGGCGGCATGGCTGGTCGGTTTTGGCCTCGTTGCAACGCAGTCTTTCGCCGCTGACGAGTGGGGCGGCTCGGTAGCCGTCACCAGCGATTATTATGTGCGCGGCATTTCGCGTATCAGCGATCATGCAGCGCTGCAATTGGACTTTCACTATTCGAATCCCAATGGATTCGTGGCCGGTGTGTTTGCATCGAACAGCCAGATCGATCGGCGCTGGCCCGTCGACGTCGAGCTCAGCGGTTTCGTCGGATTCGTCTGGAACATCAATGATGCGTGGCGCGCCCGCGTCTTGGCGAGCGACTATGCCTACCCGTGGAATCACGCGGGTTCGCACTACAACTATGCCGAGCTGGATCTCGACGTTTCCTACCAGGGCTGGCTGCACTTCGGCCTCGGCTATTCGCCGAACTCGCCCAGGTTCCTGCCGCACCCCTACCCCGGTCTCTTCGGCGTCACCGAGAAGTCAGCCGAGATCAGTGCACAGCGACAGATCTTCGGTAACTTGTCGCTGATCGGCGGACTGGGCTATTCCTTCGTGGATGGGCCCGAGTCGGGCGGCTATACCTATTGGAGCGCCGGGGCCGCCTACGATTTTCAGCCGTTCAGCCTGGCGGTTGCATATGTCAATACCTCCGCTGAGGCTAAGGCATTGTTTTATAATGCCGCGGCGACCGGGGAATGGACGGCGACGGTCATTTGGCGCTTCTAAAATCATCCTCGCCGTGCAACTCTTGCGGAGGCGCCCGGTACTTACGGGGGTGTGTCGATATCGACGAGGACGTTAATGATCCTGCCGGCCAAAAACTCACCCAAAGAGCGCGATAGCGCGCTGCTGGCCGCCATTGCGGCGGGAGATCGGCGCGCCCTCGAAGAACTCTATTTGAGCTATCACCGGCGCCTGGCGCGCTTCCTATCGCGCTTTACGCCCCGTTACGAGAATATCGAGGAAATCATCAACGATACCTTCATGGTGGTCTGGCAGAACGCCAAGGAGTTTCGCAACGCATCGCAGGTTTCCACCTGGATCATCGGCATCGCCTACCGCACGGCGTTGAAATCGTTTCGACGCCAGAAGAACCATGCCGTCGCAAGTCTCGAGGACTATCCCGAGCAAACCGTCGATCCCACCGTTGATGCCGAGGTGAATGATTGGTTGAAGCACGGCTTGAACCGCCTGCCGATCGAGCAGCGGCTGACTTTGGAACTCGCTTACCACATGGGTCATTCTCTCGAGGAAATCGCGACGATCACCGACTGCCCGGTCGGCACGGTGAAGGCACGCATGTTCCACGCGCGCGAAAAGTTGCGCCAATACCTGCCCACACTAGGCGGCGGAGCGTCCGATTTGCCCGCGAGAATCGGATGACCAGCAGCCACCGGACGGAGATCGAGCATCACGAGGTCTCCGCGCTGATTCCCTGGTACGTCAACGAGACCATCGGGGAGCGCGATCGTCGGCGCGTCGATGCGCATGTCAATATTTGCGTACCTTGCCGGGATGATTTGGCGGTGCAGCGGCGGCTTTGCGAGGCAATCAATTCCCAGCCGGCGCTCGATTACATGCCGGTCGCTTCATTGAAGCGATTGCACGCCCGTCTCGATGCCATGCAAGCGGGTGCGGCGTCGAGTCCGCCAGCCGCGGGACTTCCAGTGAACAACCCGACTCCCTGGCGCGGATGGATGGCGGCCTCGATCGCGGCGATGGCGGTAGCCGTGGCGCTGTTGGCGGCCGATCGCTGGGTGCAGTTTGAATCGCGCGCGGCGCAGCCAAATTTCAGCACTGTCACCAACTCGATACCGCGTCCGCCGGGTGAGGTGATTCGAGCGGTATTCTCCCCGACGATCACGCTGGTGGAACTGCAAACCATGCTTGACGAGGCGCAGCTGCGAATAGTCTCCGGTCCGACCGAAGCGGGCGTTTATTCGCTGGCCTCGAATGCCGCACTACCGGTATCCGCATCCTTGGCGCTGCTGCGTCGGCACTCGACGGTTCGGTTCGCCGAAGGGACTTCGCCGGAGCCTGAGTCAGGCAACTCAAGATGATTCGCTGGGCGATGCTCGGCGTCATTGTCGCGCTGGCAAGCGCGTGCAGCGGTGCGCCGGTGCGTATCGATTCTCGCGCCCTCGGCGATCAAGTCAATCAGTCGTCCGACCGCTTCATCATCGTGGCGGTGGACAACGTGCCGGCGGCCTTCGTCGCACATGCGGGTGGAACACCGCATGGCTACGACGCCGTCGCCAACTACAGTGCGACCGCTCAAGCGCGCGCAGCCATGCGTGCGGTGGAACGCGAGTACGGATTGCGCGAGGTGAGTGCCTGGCCGATCGATCCGCTGCACATTCATTGCGCCGTTCTGGAGATACCTTCCAGCGCCGATCGCAATAAGCTGCTGGAATCACTGTCGCGGGACAAGCGCGTCAAGCTGACGCAACCATTGCAAACCTTTGCAACCCGCACCGACGGTTACAACGACCCCTACGTTGGTTTGCAGCGCGGCTTTCAACAGATGGACGTTGCGGATGCGCATCCCTGGTCGCGCGGCGAGGGCGTCAGAGTTGCAATCATCGATACGGGCGTCGATATCCAGCATCCTGACCTGCGCGGCAGCATTGCGGCCGCCGTCAATTTCGTGGACGCGGACGATGCGCAGTTTCAACGGGACCGCCATGGCACCGAGATGGCCGGAGTGATTGCCGCCGTCGCCAACAATAACGAGGGGATCGTCGGCGTGGCGCCGAATGCCCGGCTGCTGGTGTACAAAGCCTGTTGGCAGGCGCGTTCCGATTCCGACGCCGCGCGCTGCAATTCTTTCACGTTGGCGCGCGCGCTCACGGCCGCTTTTGCCGCGCACGCCCAGGTGGTCAATTTGAGCCTTGCCGGTCCGAACGATCCCTTGCTCGGCGACCTGATCCGCGAGGGACAGCATCGCGGCGTATTGTTCGTCGGCGCCGCGCCGGATACGGCCGGCGTTCAAGACGGTCTGCTGCATCAAGCGGGCGTGATCGAGGTCGCCAGTGCGGAAACCCATTCGACGATCGATTCGGTGTTGTACGCGCCGGGCAGTGAAATACTGACCTTGCTTCCCGGCGGACACTACGACTTTGCCTCGGGCGCCTCCATTGCAACAGCGCAGGTCAGCGGCGTCATCGCGCTCATGCTCGCCAAGAGTCCCGGACTAACGGCCGCTGCTGCCTATCGCTTGTTGCGCGACACCAGTTCCCCGGTGAAAGCCGACGGCGGCGTCAAGGGTATCGATGCCTGCGCTGCCGTGGTAACGGTCGTGCGCCAGGGCTCATGTCATACCGGCGAAGCCAATCGCTCCGCGGTGGACGAGAACGGCAATCGCGTCGCGTTGCACTGAAGCTAGTGAGCCTGCGGCCGCTTCAATAAATCACCCCGATCCACCGAGCGCACGTTCAAATGTATTTGCGTCGCTCCGCGCATGGTGGTCAGCGGCACGCCGGTTCCCGCCGGGCCGACTGCCCAAACCCGCCGATAAAACTCAGGCAATGTCCCGACCTCATGCTGCGCGACCTCGCTGATCACGTCTCCCTCTCGAATATCGGCACTCTGCGCAGGTCCTCCCTCCACCACACCCGTCACGTACACTTTTCCGGCCAATTCGACCGCATACACTCCCAGCCACGGTCGCGGCTGCCGATCCGCTCTGCCCGTGGACTTCAGGCTCTGAAGAATCGGCTTCAGCAAGTCGATCGGGACGAACATGTTGGCATTGATCTCTTCTCCGCCGATGACCTCGCGGACGAGCAACGAGCCTAGTCCAACAAGACTGCCGCGATCGTCGATCAAGGCGGCACCGGACCAATGCGGATGAGCCGGAGCGGTGAAGATCGCTTCCTCCAGCAAGTACTCCCAGGCTCCGGCAAATTCACGCCGAGCCAGGACCCGCGCCGTCTGGGGCGGCGCGAATTCCTTCGCGCTCAAGACATGCACCTCACTGCCGGGGCGCAATTCCGCGGACGAGCCCAGCGGAACGGGCGGGGCCTCCAGCCGTTGCAGGGGTAGAACCAAGCCGAATCCGGTTACCTGATCGTACGCCAGCGGGTGAGCGGCGATTTCCCGGCCGGCCGCATTGGTGAGCCAGACATCCGTGGCCTCGGTCATCAAGTAGCCGATGGTCAAGACCAGGCCCGCGGAGTCGATGACCACGCCGTTGCCGACGCGCTGCGATCCAAGGATGCCCGCGGTGAAGGCGTCTTCGGGAATGTCGGCGCGCAATCTGGTAACTGACTGATTGATCGTCTCTAAATCGAGTCCCATCGCTTGATCATCCGCCACTACGCGACACATACACTACTGCAATTTTTGCAATCGTGGTCGCCGCAACGCCTATGAGAATTAAGAATCGTTCGCAATAATTATTCAAGCATGGAACCGCGAAATGGGGAAAAATGTCACTCATTCTTTCACTGTAGAGGTGCATTCATGCAACGCAAGATCTCACGCCGGTCCATCGTCAAGAGCGGTTTCATTGCCGGCGCGTTGTTGCCGACAATGGGCCTCATATCCGGCAATGCCGCCGCTGCCGCACTCCCGCCGCTCGATCCCAGCGATCCCACCGCCAAGGCACTGGGATTTACAAACGATGCTACTAAGGTCGACAGCAAAACCTACCCAACGTTCAAAGCCGGCCAAAAGTGCAGTACCTGCGCACAATTCCAGGGCAAGGCCACCGATGCCACGGCAGCGTGCACGATTTTCGCGGGCAAGAGCGTCCCGGCCGGCGGCTGGTGCCAGGTTTGGGCTCAAAAGGGCTGAAATAGCGGCTTTTGCCGACGGGTTTCAGACCTTAAGCAACCATTCACGCAAGGCGATCGCCACTGAATCCGGACGTTCGAGCGGCGCCATATGGCCCGCGCCATGGATCTCGAATAGCGTCGCGTGCGGAATTCTTCGGCGAATGCTCTCTTGCTGGGAAACAGGCGACCATGGGTCATCGCTGCCGCTCAACAACAGCGTGGGAACCGCAATGGTCGGTAGCACCGAAAGCACGTCCGGGCGATTGAGCATGGCGCTGACCTGGCCGGCGAAGGCATCGGCTGTCCAGCGCTGAATCATGGCCGTCAATTGCGGCATCAATTCCGCGGTGCGCACCCCATCGCTGCCCATCATGGGCGGCAGCCATTCGGCGGCCAATGCCGACATGCCGCGCTCATACGCGAGCCGCAACAAACGGCCGCGGCTCTGCGGCTCACCATCGCGCACCGCGTGCACGCCGGTGTTGAGCAGGGCAAGCCCCGTGATGCGCCGTGGCGCGGCGCGCATGATCTCCAGAGCAACCCGGCCGCCCATGGAGTGTCCCGCCAGCGCAAAGCGCTCCGGAGCGATCTCGAGCACATGCTTGGCCATGGCCGGTATGGAAGAAAAGCCGCGAAACGACACCACTTGAACGTCTGCTATTCCGGCAAGCCGTTGCGGAATGTCGGTCCAAAAGGACTCATCGCACAAAAGGCCGGATAAAAGTGCCACCGACTGCCGCATAATCCCCACCATTATGGCACGCGATATTTCTGAAGCCGTCCGCGAGGCATGCCTCTGGCTGCCGGAAGCCGAGGAGTTCGTGTCGCACGGATCACCGAACTTCCGGGTTCGCGGCAAGACGTTTGCGAGCTACGTCGTCAATCATCATGGCGACGGGCGCGTCGCACTGTGGCTCAATGCCCCGCCGGGCGCGCAGGAATTGCACGTGGAGTCTGAACCGGAACATTTCTTTGTTCCACCCTATGTGGGGCCGCGCGGCTGGCTGGGTGTGATTTTGGATCGCGGCATCGATTGGAACAGAATTGCGGCGCTGGTGCGCGAGGGCTACGAGAAGGTCGCGCCCGGCGAGTTGCGCGCGCGAATCGGCAAGACGCCCAAGATCAAGGCGCCCGGCAAGGCGCTGTCCGCGAGCCAGATCGACCCCTTCAAATCGGCGCGCGCGCTTGCCGTGCTGTCGAAACTGCGCAAAATCTGCTTGAGTTATCCCGAATCCAGCGAAGGCAGCCAATTTGGCCATCCCATGTGGCAGGCTGGAAAGAAGACTTTTGTCATTGCGCGTTATGCCGGCGCGCGCTTGACGCTCTGCTTTTGGGTGGGCGTCGATCAACAGGGCCTGTTGATCTCCGATCCGCGCTATGCGATTCCACAGTACATCGGCCACAACGGCTGGATTGCGCTGGACGTCACGCAAGAGTGCGACTGGCAGGAAGTCGAAGAGCTTGCCCTGCAGAGCTACCGCCATTTTGCGCTCAAACGCATGTTGCTGAAGACGGAAGCGCACTCACGCTCTTGAGGCGTCGAGGGCCAAGCACAAGGCTCCCAGCACGCCGGCCTGGCTCCCCAGCGCGGGCGGCACGACGAAGCGGTCGGTATCGGCAAGAATTTCTTCGCGCTGCACATAGCCGCCCAGCCAATGAAGCATGCGCTCGCGCACCATCGGAAACAGGCGCTGCTGCCCCATCACGCCGCCGCCCATGATGATTCGCTGCGGCGAGACCGTCAGCACCAGTTGCGCACACAGCTGTCCCAGGTAATCAGCCTGCAATTCCCATTGAGTATGCGCCGCATCGAGATGCTGAAGCTCACTGCCCGACCTCGCCAGGATGGCCGGGCCCGACGCCAGGCCTTCCAGACAGTCGCCATGAAACGGACAGACGCCGCCGAAGTTCGCATCGAGCGGGTGGCGCCGCGGATGAATGTGCCCGATTTCCGGATGCATCAGACCATGCAGCGGTACACCCTCGATCAGCACGCCGCCGCCGATTCCCGTGCCCACCGTCAAATACACCAGATTCTTGACGTAGCGTCCCGCGCCCCAACGGTGTTCCGCGAGCACCGCGGCGTTGACGTCGGTGTCGAAGCCGACCGGGCATGAAAATTCACGCGCCAGCATGCCGGCGATGTCGACGCCGCTCCAGCCGGCCTTGGGCGTCTTGCCGATGAAGCCATACTTTTCGGAGCGCCGATCGAGTATGACGGGCCCAAAGCAGGCCACGCCAATCGCGCGCGGAGCCTGCCCGCCGCGAGTGTCCTTGAGGAAGTCGCGAACCTTCGCCAGCGTCGAGACAGGGTCCGCGGTCGCGAGTCGCAGCTCGGAGTGAATCGTGCCGCTCTCATCGCCGATGGCGCACACGAATTTTGTGCCGCCGGCCTCGACCGCGCCGAATAAGCGAGACTCGCCGTTCATCAGGTCCTCGTAGCGGGGTTC
>Ga0210384_10008168_pt1 | contig 10943 bp, 7 predicted proteins | sample IncBWH2MmetaG_FD_160574 | JGI IMG/M metagenome (GOLD analysis project Ga0210384, IMG submission 160574) | Forest soil microbial communities from Barre Woods Harvard Forest LTER site, Petersham, Massachusetts, United States - Inc-BW-H-2-M | ecosystem: Environmental > Terrestrial > Soil >...
GCCACTGCTGACGCTCGGCGTTGGACGCCTTTGGCACCGCAGAGCGATTCAGCAGCCAATTCCGTGACTGCGCAGAAGATTGCGGGTCGATACGAAGAATCACGACGGGTGGAGCACGGCTTCCTGAGCGTCTTCGGTCTCCTGCAGCAGACGGTGATCGGCGCCAAGCCTGGCGGCACCATCACCGCGCCGCGGGTTCTCGAGTCAGGCGACGCCACCTTCCACGAAGTGGCTCCCGATCTGTGGCGGGAGGTCGGTGGGACTCGGCAGCTCGCGCTGCGAACCGTGGATGGCATCAAGACGGTGATCGACAGCGAGGACCCGATATCCGTCCTGCACCCCGTGCCCGTGCTGCGCTCCGCGTCGCTGAATCTGACTGTCCTCGTGGCCTCCGTCGCCATCCTGGCATTGACTGTCGTGGTTTGGCCCATCACGGCAATCGTCAGACGGCGCTACGGGCGTCCCCCGGCCTCGCAAGAGGTGCGACGACTCCGGGGCTGGATCGGTGGTGTCGTCATACTCGAGCTCGCCTATGTCATCGCTTGGATCGTGCTCCTCGCGCCGGTCGTCAGCGTCTCGCTATGGGTCTATTCCTGGCGGCTTGACCCAGTGGTCCGGATACTGCAACTCGCGGGTGTTGTGGTCATTGCGGCGTCCGCAGTGGGCCTCTGGGCCCTGTGGCGCATTTCCAGGCTGCAGTCGTCTCGCATCGTATGGCTCAGAAACGCTGCGCTCGCTGCGGCTCTCATCGGCATCGTCTGGATCGGCTTCGCCGGGAAACTGATGAGCTTTAACCTGAACTACTAGCTCGCGTACACGAGGCTCGCGGACGCCTGCGCCCGCTTGTCAGCGTGTCCGCGTGAAGGCGCGGCGCCGGCAATCGGCACCCGCCGCCGCAGTCCACGGCCGCGCGCTGCACCGATTCGTGGCCAGGATCGCGGGAATGCCCGCCGGTTCAGTGAGCCCGAGCACATTCCAACCGAAAGAGTCGGAATAGAGTGTCGTGCCGCATGGCCACGAGCCAAGGCCTAATGCGGCCTCGTGGGGGCATCGCTCATGAACCGGACACTCTTGGCGGGCATCGTCGGGGGACTCGTCGGAGGCCTCATCGGCGCTCTCATCGGCGCAGGGCTCGCGCTGCATGCGCCCGACCGCGGCCTCGTCGTACAGACCGCAACGGCCGCACCGGCACATTCCGCGGACGTGCTGGTGGCGGGCAGAATCGAGCTCCGCGACGCGAGCGGCAAGCTGCGCGCCGAGCTCGCGACCTCGGCGGACGGAGGACCGGGTCTTTTCTTCTTCGACAGTGCGGGAAGAAACCGCTTGGGTCTGGGGCTCTACTCGCCGGCCGAGAACGAGGCCCCATCGGTCGTCCTGAACGATCCGCAGCAACACGCCGCCGGCATATTCCGTTTGTTCGGCCCGCACGACACTCCAGTGCTCGTGCTCAAGAATCAGGGCCGTGATCGCTCGGTGTACGGTCTAAACCCCACTACCACCGACCCATTCCTCGCCAACTACGCCGGCGATGGCGCGAAGAGCGATGTATTCGGGCGCTACTAGAGTGCGCTACGCGTGGCTCCTGGCGGTCATCGCTCTGTCCGGCCTCGCCATCGCCGGCTTACGCAGCCGACCACGGACTCAACATCCGCATCGACCTCACTACCTGCTCATCAACGAGACCGGACAGCACGACTACGATCTCGCTTTCAGGATGAGTCTCAAACTCGCGGAAAAAAAGTCCGGTATCGAAAACGCTCTCGTTCTCCTTTCCGCCCTGCCTCCCTCACTGAGCATCGAACAAACGGCGGTGGATCTCTTCTCGCAGCTGCGCATCGGAGAGCGCACCCACGGTCGCGGCATCCTCTACCTTTACAGTGCCCGCGAAAATCTCATGAAGATCGAGGTGTCGTACAGGCTCGAGGGGGCCATCCCTGACATTTTCTGTCATGAGGCCGAGGAAGCTGCCAGGACCTACATGCTCTCGGAAATCCCGCAGGACTTCATTTCCGAGCTGATGATTACCACCAATCTGCGCGCCATGGGCAGCGCGGACGACTTGACACCCTGGTCGCGTCCGAAGTGGATCAGCAGGGAATTTCTCTCTGGTGGCGCCGGAGCGCTGATATATGGCTACAGCAGGACGGTAGCGGATCTCGAAAGCGCAATCCGCCGTCTGCCGGAGGCCGAATTGCGTCAGTACCTGCCGGCGTCCACTGCCGAGGTCTCCGCGCAGCGCTACCTCGCCTCGCTCGAGGCCGGCGTCGGTGACCCGCGGCTGCCGCTTCTGACCGAGGGCAGCCAGCTCTTCCGCGCCGTCGTACCGCGGGACGCGGCACAGCAGCAGAGGATCGGCGCGTACTTCCGCTCCGCAGCCCCTTACCGGTTGTTGTTTGCCCGTGAGCTGGCGATCGCCGTGCCGCAGCCGAATCATTCCAACCTGCCCATCGTCTTGCGCCGCGGTACTGACGATCTCTGGTACGTGGATGAGGCCAAGGCGTGGACGTACTTCCATCGCTACGAGGACGACGTCAACTTCTTCGTGAAGTACCACGACAATCCGTTTCTGGGTGATCTGCGTGCGCTCAACCTGCCGCACATGGAGCGTGCGATTTACGATGGCCAAGTCGGCACCCCTCACTTGGCCCCCTACCCGTCGTCGCTGTTGGAGGCCATTCAGGCGCTCGAGGCCAGGATTCGCGCAGCCCCGCAGGAGGCTGCCAACTACGCGGCCCTCGGCGACATTTACCTCTTCGAGGCGAACTGGATCTCAAAGGCGATCGCCGCTTACGAGAAGGCCTCGGCGCTCGCACCAGGCGAAGCGGCCTACCACTGGCGGCTCATGGACCTCTACATGAATGCATCGCGCGCCGACAAGATGCTCGCGCAGCTCCAGTATCTGTCCGAGCATCTGCCGGCCGACTCGCAAACCAAGGAATGGTATCGCTACTACAAGAAGGAATATGACTTCGAGGACTGATTGACTCCGTGAGTCAGAGGTGAGGACGCGGTCCACCGCCGGGGCACGAGAGGCCGCCGTCAGTACTCGAACTGATAGACCATGCCGACACTGCTCCCGGGATCGTTTTCCGGCGTCGTTCCCTGCGCGGTCGCGGTGCCGTTGCCGAGCCGGGTCTGTAGTTTGAGATGTTTGGAGAGATCCACGTCGACTTCCACCTGGCTGAAGCCGGTGGTGCTTTCCTTCGCGGCGACGAAGACGCGGTCCGAGACGTAGCGTCCGGCCTCGACTGTCGTGCCGGAGCTCTGCGTCCCCGTACCCGTGCTGCTTGCGCTGGTGCCGACCGACAACACATCCAGCCCCAAAGCCTTTTGCACCTTGGCGAGTGGATTGGGTCCGCTTCCGCCAACGCCGCTGAGCGAGGCGAGGGCGGCACCGATTTGCGCAATCTGGAGCGCCGTCAACTGCGAGGCGCTCTTGCCGAAAAGGAGCCGCGCCAGGATCTCATCCTGCGGCAACGGTGGATCGCTACTGAGCTCGAATTGCGGCGAGTCGGCGAGACCAGTGATATGCAAGGTCGTGGTCGCGTCGGTGACGGTCGTCTGCGCAGTGAAATCCAGCGTCGGGTCGATCTTCCCGCTCAGCCCCGCGCCATTGAAGCTCACTTTCCCGCTGGTGAAATTCAACTTCGTGCTGGCGAGCGCGAAGGTCCCGCGGATCATTTCGAAGCCGCCGCTCACGGCCGGGGTGGCGGTGGTGCCGGTGATATGCAGGTCGCCTCCGAGCTCCGCATTCAGCCCACGCCCCTGTACGAGGATCTCCCGGGGCGCGTGGAGCTTGAGATCTAGACCGATGACGAGCTTGCGCTCAGGCGGTGGCGGCGGCGCCTCGCCCGGGCGGCGCACGTCGAGCACCGCGACCTCGGGCGGCATGGCGTTCGGAATGCCGATGACTGCGCGGTTCACGTTGATCGTGCCGGTGAGGTCGATTCGCTCGCGCAGCGCTCCCTCGACCTTGAGATCGGCGTCGAGGTTCGCCGTGAGAACGTCGCTCGCCACCGGCTGAGCCTTCTTCGCCGTCAGCCGCAGGGTGATCGGCAGCTTCGGCTGCAGGACGCCGATCTCACCTTTGACGGCTACCTCGCCCGGCCCCGCGTGCGCGGTCAGGCTATCGATGCTGAGCGTGCTCCCTTTCCCCGTGAGGTGTGCGGTGATGTTGGAGAGATGCGCTCCCTGGACATAGTCGCGCAGGTCTCCGTTCGCAAGATCGACGGTTCCGGCTGCCTCGGGCGAGCGCATCGCACCTTTCACCGTGGCATTGACCGTGAGCACCCCCGCCAGGCGATTCCCCCGCGCTTCGAGAATGGGATTCACAAGCCCCGCCTGGAGCTTACCGTTGAGTTTGACATCGAGTGCGCCTTGCGGATCGAGCGGCGCCGTGCCGTTGAGCGTGAGCTGCGAGTCGCGGCCCGCATTGAGGCGCACATCGAGCTGCGCACTCTTTCCGGCGAGCCGCGCGGTGGCGTGCACATCGACCGCCTGCAGCTCCTGGGCGGCGTTGACCCGTAGACCGGCGGCTTTGAGAGTCACGAGTCCCGAAGGTGCGGAAGTACTTCCGGTGAGTCGCGCGTCGCCATCGAAGGTGCCCTGGGCGAGGACGTCTGGCACGAACGCAGTGATCAGGGCGGCATCGATCTGGTGCGCGGAGGCGTGCAGGTCGAGTGCCGGTGATAGACGCCCATCGAGCTCGATGACCGCCTTCTGCATACCGAGTTTCAACCGGCTGACCGCGACCCCATCGGCAAAGGCCACTTGTGCGGGTGCCAGCAGGCGCAACGTTTGGCCATGGTAGTGTGCTTCGGCGTGCTCGAGCCGCAGCTCGCGGGCGGCGAGGTTCAGCCGTGCCGCGGTGTCGAGGCTCCCAGGCTCGCCCCGCAGGTTGGGAGATTGCACATTCGCCTGCAGGGTGAGCGCATCGAAGGGCCCGGACAGGGTTAACCGCGCGTTGGCCGGCACATCCGCCGCGACGATATTTCTGGCATCGAGCTGCAGCTGCGTGTGCGTGCGGCCCGCGACGGGCCGCAGCGCGAGACTCCCCGCAATGCTGCCCTTCAGGCTCGTGCCGAGGAGGGGCTGCAGGTCTTCCAGGCGTTCCATGCTCAGGCGGAGGCCCCCGTGCCCCGAAGTCAGGTCCGCGTCAGTGGTCAGATCGCCTTCCACGTGCGCACTTTTCCACTCGGCACGGCGCACCATGAGGTGGAACGCGTCGCCCGCAACGCGCTCGAGCGAGGCGTCGAGCTGCAGCGGCGCCCCTGCAAGCTGACCCTGCGCCTGCAGCGTCGCGCTCGGGAGCGAGGGCAGACCGCGGACCTTGATGCTGGCCTCTATTCTCTCGGCCGGCGAGTTCCGGATGGTGAGGCTGGAGGTGAGCTGCAACTGGGTTGTGAGCGAGGTGATGGGTCCCTCGATCTCTCCGTTCAACTTCAGGGTCCCAGCGAGCGTCGGTGAGAGCACCGCGAGGTTCGCGAGGTTCGCCTGGTAGCGCGCCCGGAGCGACTGTATGGCGCGCTCATCGCCGGGGCTGCCACGCTGGGCGCTGCCGTTTGCCGAAACGGAGAGGTTCCGTCCACTGAGTGTCAGATGCTCGATTTCGAGGCTCCGCTCGGTCAGTGCGCCCCGAAGCTGCAGCTGCGAGCTCCCGGCCAGCACCGAAGTGAGTAGCGTTCCTCCCTTCGCCAGCTCGGTATTGGCATCCAGATCGACCAGCGTACTTGCCGAGCTGCTCTCGAGCGTGCCTTTGAGCTCAGTTCTGCCGCTCACTTTCTCCCCGGCAATCGCGGCGAACGGGGCAAGATCAGGCAGACGCAGAGCGAATGTCACGCGGAGCGCTGCGCCACTGACGGCCTCGGCTTGCAGTGACAACAGGTGATGATCCGCCCTCAGACGCACGGGCCGTGAGGTATCGTCCAGGCGGATCGTGGCATCCACGCGCAGCGGAGAATCCGCAAGCAGCCGCGGCTGTGGTCCGGGAAGCACGAGGCCATCGGCCACCGCCTGCGCCGCAACCTCACCCCCGTCAGCCCTGAGATTCGCGGTGAGTGTGGCGAGTCCGCCCCCACCGGGAACCCGCAGCCGATCGATGCGCAATTGCGCCTCGGCATGCGGGGCCGTAGTGCTGCCCTGCCAGCGGCCTTGCAGCGCCAGACGCTGCCAGCTCAGGTCCGCGCGCGGCGCCATCGCCGGGGCTTCGAGGCGATAGACGAGATCCGCGGTGCCGCGGGTGAGATGGAGGCTGCCCTGCGCCAGTGCGCGCAGTTCGCCCGCGCGAGCGGTGACCTCGAGGTGCTCGGCAGTGCGCGGCCCGTTGAGATTCGCCTCGACCAACAACGCGCCGAGTGCCGGCACTTGCAGCAGGTTGGCCAGCGCACCGTCCTCTCCCTCCTCGAGCCTCAAGGTCGCATCCACCCGAGCGGGATCGCAGCGCAGACTGACCTGGTAGTCGCCCGCGCGGTCGGTGCGATGTGCGGTGACGCGGGCGATCGCATCCGACAGCGAACGCAGCTGCGCCGTGCCCTCAACGGATAGAGTCGCGCGCACCCCCGCAAGCGCAGGTCCAAGCTCGAGCGCGCCGATCGACAGCCGGCCGACATCGATGTGGGGCAAGCTCGTACTGCTGCTCTTTTGGGAGGGTTGGCTCACGGGCCGACGCTCGATACCGAGTCGCGCGAACTGCAGGCGCTCGACTTTCACGTGTCGTGTGAGGAGCGCAAGCGGCGACCAGCGCAGTGATATGCGCTCCGCGGTGAGCCACACACCGTGCTCGTCAGCGAGCTGCAGCTGCCCGAGGTCGATGGCCGCGGGAAAGGAGCCGGACAAGCCGGAGAGCCGCACGTGGCCATCGGAAAAACGGGCGATCGAGCGCTCGATCAATGCACGTCCGCCCGCGGTGTTGCCCGCGATCCATGTGGCTGCCACGAGCGCTGCGATGGTCGTCAGCAACGAGCCGACGATCCAGGCGCTGATCCTCACTGCGCGCCGCATCAGAACGCCTGCCCGAGGCCAATGTAGACCCCGAAACGATCGTCGTTGGGCCGGCGGTAGGTCGGCACCGCTACGTCGAGCCGCAGCACGCCAATTGGAGTGTAGTAGCGCGGGCCGCCTCCGACGCCCACCGCCCAGCAGTCGGTCGTAGTCTGTGCGGATGCGCTCGAGCTGCAGCGGCCGCCATGAAACAGCCCAGACAGTGGGCTCAATTTCTCACCCACGGCACCCGCGTCGACGAAGAGAGCCGCACCGAAGCTCCTGCCGAAGCGTTGCCGGAACTCGATGTTGATCGCAGTCAGCGCGGTACCACCGACGGGGTTGCCGTCGGGGAATTCCGGTCCCACGGACTGGTAGCGGTAGCCGCGTACCGTGCCGCTCCCACCGGCATAGAAACGCTGATCGGGAGGCAGATCGGGAACATGTACCTCGACGCCGTCGATCGTGTGGACTGACTCGGTGGCGCCGAGCGCACTCGCAAAGAGGGCCCGCACGGCGAGGACGCTGCGCCCCTTTTCCGTGCGGAAGAGCCGATGCAGATCGAGGTAGTCCGCAATGCTGAACTGCGTGATGAAGAACGTACTGTTGGGTTCCCCATGCGAGCCTGTCGGTGCAAAGGTGAGCGAAGCCCGCAACCCATGGGTCGCATCGCTGAGCGGGGAGGGGAGATCGGTCGAGTCGTAGAGCATGCCGAGCGGAAGCGCGAACAGCGTGTAGTCCTGCGTGATGCCTTCCTGGGTGATCGTCTCGCGCACGGCCGAGATCCCGATACTCGCGGTCCAGACGCTCGAGAGCTTGCGGCTGAGTGTCACTCCGGAGGTGACGGCCTTCTGCTGGTAGGCCTGCAGGGACTGCTTGATGGCCCCCACGGCAAACTGCAGCGACTGATCGCGATGCGCGAACTCCGGAATGATGTACTTCGCACTGGTGTCGTAGCCGACACCCGTGGTGGCTGTGCCGCCGAGCCCGGTCACCGTGGCTGAGAGAGTGAGCTGCTCCGCGTTGCCCCGCACGTTCCGATCGCTCCAGGTCACGCCGGCGCTGCCGCCGAGGTCGCTCGAATAGGCGCCACTTAAGCTGACGGCATGCCGCAGCCGCTCCTTCATCTGAAAGGTGATCGGCACCCGCCCCTCGGCATCTGGAGCCTCGCCGAGCCGCACGTTGACCGAGGCGAAGACTCCGAGCGTCAGCAGGTCCTTGCGTGCATGCTCGACCTCCAGCGCACTGTAGGGTGCGCCCGTATGCAGTAAGAGCCGCCGCCGCACGAGTCGCTCGTGGACGCGCTTCAGCCCCTCGAACCGTATGTCACCGATCTGAACATGCGGGCCGGTCACGACGTGGAAGGTCAGGTTGAGCACATGCTGGCTTGGGTCCTCAATGGCGACCGGCGGATCGACCTTGGCGAACGCATAGCCCTGGTTCTCGAGAGCCGTCAGCAGTCGTGCACCCCCGGCCAGCACCTCATTCGCATCCGCAGGCGCGCCTGAGGTGAGCCCGAGGCTGCCACGCGCCGAGTCCGGGACCGCGCCATCGATCTGGATGCTGCCGAGATGGAAGAGGGGTCCGAGATTGAAGTAGACCTGGCAGAGCGCGTCGTTACCTTTCGGCAATGCGCTCAAGACGTCACCGAGTTGCGGAGCATCGAGCGCGAGGCCATTGATGGTGATCGAGACCGAGCTCTGGTAGTAGCCGAAGCTCTCGAGGACGGTATGCAGGCGCCCGACATCGCTCTTGGCGCGCGCGATCAGGCCAAACGGATCCACCGGGGCGGAGGTGCGCAGCGCGGCCAACTGCGACGTCGACTTGAGCGTTGAGTCGAGGGCGTGGTTTCCGGTCGGCCCCAGCTCCACGCGATACGTTTGCGGATCAGCGGCCCGCGCGAGTGATACGACCCCGGTGAGCAGAATCAGCGCGTAGCCAGCGCTCGACCGGCGGCTTGGGCGATGAGGTCTACTGCTGAGCTGCGCAAATGAGCCGCCGTCGCCGAGTTCTTCGGGGTCGAGTTCAACGAGCGCGCGCGCCGAGCCCTGTCCTTGTATAAGAGCACTGCCGGAGCAAGCTTGGCGATGGGTGTGACTTTCCAGGTTCATTCCAGAGGTCGAAACGACGCACCGTATCTTTTTTATCGCGCCCACGCTCGCTCATTCGCACTTCTTCTCAAATCAGCTGTGTCTTACAGCCAGTCAGGCGATTAATGACCAATTGCCAAGCATGGAGAGGTGAGCTAAACGACAGGCTGACTCGGCTCGCCCGCCGCACGTGCGCGTGGCGGGCACCTCAACCCATGTTACGACTGGCGCCCAAACAAACGCATAATAGCTCCGTCACGGCAAACTCGAATTTTCACTGGAGTCCCTCATGCCAACCCCAAAATCTGGACTGGATGCGGCTTTCCTGGAAAAGCAACGCGAGAGGCTCCTTCGCCTGCGCGCGGATCTCGTTGCAGCAGCTCGGACGGCTGAGTCTGACGAGGCGGCCGTGCACGACGAGAACGATGGCGGACCGGTGGAATTCGAGGACGACGCGCAGAGGCTCGACACCCTCGAGCGAGACGGTAACCTCGTTGCTCGCGATGTTGATCGGCTCGAGCGTGTTGATCGTGCCCTGGAGAAAATCAAGGCGGGAACTTACGGCTTTTCGGACATCAGCGGGGAAGCTATTTCACGCGAAAGATTGGCAGCCGTTCCGGAAGCGCTTTACACGTTGCACGAGGAGGCGGAGCGCGAGAAAAAACGCTAGCAGGCTGACAGTGGCAACGTGCGCCTATTTGCGTGCCGCCTGCCGCCTACCGCCCTCATAGGCGGAGGCGCCGCAGCTACGTTCAGCCCGGAAAGATAAGGCCGGTGCCGAGTGCTGCTATTGCAAACAGGGCACGCCAGGTACGGGCCGTGAGCCATCCGCGGTGCTGGGAGGCCCAATGAGCGAATGCAATCAGGCTGCCGCCGGGAACAATCAACGCAACCGCGGCATACGCTCCGAGCTTGCGCATTGAACCGGAGAGTTGAGCCGGAGAATTGATCGGTCGACGCAGCATTGCAGCCTTTCAAGCTTGATCTACGTCTCCAGATACACGAGTGACCCTGAACTGCACGTGAACTCTTTTCTGTGTGCCGGCGACGTTTGATCGGTGGAAGCGTGTCTTGAGTTGGCGACAACCAGGCTGCCTTGGCTGCACGCAGAGCGCGGTGTCGCGAAGAAATGTAGGTCGTCTCCGATAGAGTCGCCCGGAGGGGGTGTCTAGGCTGCTGCTGTAGCCATAAGGAGGTGTAGCGTGAAACGAGCAGTATTAGCATTAGCCGCGATGGCCGCCACAACCATCGCCCTGGCGCAGCAGACCACCCCGCCGGCAGAACCGCCAACGAGCACCGCTCCGCAGGAACAGGCAGCTCCGCCGGCAAACGCGAGCCCGCGCATGAGCGAGACTGACAAGCAGACTCTGATGAGAGACTGCGTCAGGCAGGTGCAAGCCGCCAACCCCAGCGTGCCAGAGAAAGACGTCAAGGCTTACTGCGATAAACAGGTGAAGAGTTACTCCCCGCAGTAACTGACGGAAACCCGTGGCCGCGCCACTCGGCAGACGAGCGCGTGGATCAGCGTCCGGGAAACGACCACGCCGCCTGCTGATGGGGCGGCGTTGTCTCGAGCGCAGCTAACGCGATGGAGCTGATGGCGGCGGGGGCGGCTTGCCGAGCACGGGCTCCACGGCTAGTCCAACTGCGAGTAGTGAGCGGTCGGATCCCCCTGGGCCATCGAACTCGAGTGCGACCGGAAGCCCGGAAGGAGTCAGGCCCGCCGGCAGCACCAGGCCCGGAAGCCCGGCGGTGCTTCCGGGCGCGATGTTACGGGCCATCGCCTCATCGAGTGGCATCCGCCGACCCCGCACCTCGACTTCCATATCCTCTTCCCCAAGTTTCGGCGCGGGCAGGATGGTGGCGGGAAAGACG
>Ga0210384_10008169_pt1 | contig 10943 bp, 9 predicted proteins | sample IncBWH2MmetaG_FD_160574 | JGI IMG/M metagenome (GOLD analysis project Ga0210384, IMG submission 160574) | Forest soil microbial communities from Barre Woods Harvard Forest LTER site, Petersham, Massachusetts, United States - Inc-BW-H-2-M | ecosystem: Environmental > Terrestrial > Soil >...
GATGGAACGCTGGATCTTTTCCCACGTTTGAAAATTTGCGCGGCGCACGGCGGAGGCTACCTGCCCTCCTATTCCAGCCGGAACGATCAATGCCTGACGGCGTTCCCCAACCTTTGCAAGCCGTTGAAGAAGCGCCCGACCGAATATCTCAAACAATTATATTTCGATTCAGTATTATTTACACCCGAAGATATGAGGCATTTGATCGCTGTGGTCGGCCCGAGCCAGGTGGTGGTGGGCACCGATTATCCCACGCTGTGGAACCGCACTCCGGTGGACCGAATTCTCGCCGTGCCTGGATTGAACGACGAGGAACGCATTTCGATTTTCGGCAACACCGCAGCGAAACTCCTGAAAATCAGTATTTGAACCCATTGAAGCGAAGGAGAGGACATGATCAGGCACGAAGCTGAGACAAACCGGAATCGCCGCAATTTTTTGAAGACGGCGGGCGGCGCTGCCGCCGTGGCGCTCGCCGCGGCGAAAGGCGCATTGGCGCAGAATGAAAATTCCAAATCCTCGCCGCAAAAGGACCGCTCGCATAGCGCGCCCCAGGACAGAGGCATGTGGATTACCTGGTACGATTTGCCGATGGAAGGTCGCGAGGCCTATTTTTCCTGGCTGCACGGGACCTATCTCCCCGGCCTCTTGAAGCGCCCCGGCTATTTGTGGGCGGCGCATTACGCTTCACAGGACCTCGAAGGCGGCGCTGAAAATGCCACGCGTTACAAGCATGTCGACGACCCGAGGGTCGGCAAGGGGTATCACTACATGCTCCTGATTGCCGCCACCGACGCGGGCGTATTTGGCGATCCCGTCCCGAGTTTGATCAATTCGTCGTTGCCGGACCAAGGAAAGAAAATGTTGGCCATGCGCGTTGGCGAGCGCATGAACCTTTTTACCCAGGCTTGTTGGCGCGAGGGCCGCGCGCTTGGCGCTTATAAGGAAGGCTTGACTGGCGCTCCCTGTATTCAAGTCGGGAGCTTCGACTGTGCATTGGAGTACGAGGAAGAAATGCACGCCGGGTATGTTCTGCAGCGGATGCCCAAGATGTGCGCTACTCTTTCTTGCGTGCGTGTGCGGAAGCTGAATTCCGTCGCCGGTTGGGCCAAGCACGGAATTATTTACGAATTCGCATCCAAGGAAGGTTTCGACCGGGACTATGCTCCTGCGGTTGCGAATTCTCCATTAGGTCTGAATGGGCGTTCCGTGGTTCCAAACCTGACCCACGCGCCCAACGGCCCGAACAGCGCGCTCCGAATCTGGCCGCCGGTGCCGAAGGCCTAGACGCTGTGTAGGACGGGCTTCAGCCTGTCGGGTTTTGCTTCCCATATCCACAGAACGGCAGACAGGCTGAACCCTGTCCTACTCGGATCGCGCAACGCACGATGGACAAGGATGCTGAAAAGAAAGGGATCGCATCAATGACCACACTTTCCAGAAGAGAAATGCTCCTAACTCCGGTGGCGCTGGCAGCCACGAGCGCCTTGTTGGCCGCCGGCAGCGAAAAGAAAATGACGCTCGCCATTCACCAGAACACATCGAACGGGGCGGGCTACCGTAAATCGCTGGAAGGCTGGGCTCGCGCGGGAATAAAAGATGTTGAGATCACGAATATTCTGCTCGACGAATTTCTGAAGACTAATGACCTGGCTGCGGCCACACGCGTGATCACGGACCTGGGACTGAACCTCGTTCACGCCGCGACCGGAGTGACCGAACTCTGGGAGCCGAATCCTAATCGCGCCGCCGCCCTCGACAACCTCAAGCGGCGCTGCGAGATGTTCGCCAAAATGGGCCTGAACCGCGTCTATGCCGCCACTGCTACCAGCAAAAAAGTCACGGAAGACGACTACAAAGCAGGCCCGGAAAACATGCATGATGCCGGGGAGGTTGCCAAACAATTCAACATGAAACTCAGGATCGAATTCCTGCGGACTTCGACATTCATCTCCACGCTTCCGACCATCCTCAAGTTGACACGCGCGGCCGCGCATCCGAACGTCGAACCCATGCTGGACTTCTATCATTTCTGGTCCGGCCTCAACAAACTCGAGGATCTCGATATGATCCGGCCCGGTGAAATAGGCCACGTCCACTTTCAGGATGTGCCCGACATGCCGCGCGAATTATTGGATCTCTCCACGCGCATCATTCCCGGCGACGGAGTCAGCCCGCTGACCAGAATTCTGGGCAAGCTCGCCGAAAAGGCTTATGCCGGTCCGCTCTCGGTGGAACTCTTCCTGCCGAAATTCCAGCAAGGCGATCCCTACGAGGTCGCCCGCGAAATCCGAACGAAATCTGAAGCCGTCATGCGCCAAGCTCACGTGTTGTAAAGCGCCCCGCGTTAGCCGTAAACGAATTAGACAAAGCAGGCAGGGAGATGAACCGGATGCAGATACCTAAGAAACGGCTCGCCGTCCTTCGCGAGCACATCAAGGCCGAAAGCACCCACAATATGCAAGAGCTTCTTGAAGGAATGACGGCCGATTGCTTTAACGATGTTTGCTGCGTGTCGAAGCCATTTGTTGGTCCCAAGAAGGTGGCCGAGCGATACACCAAACATTGGGCCGGCTTTCCCGATTTCAAGGTTCGCGTCAAGCGGTTCCTGGCGGCGGATAACAAATGCATCGTGACCGAAAACGAGTGGAGCGGCACGCATCGGGGCACGTTCCTCGGCCTGCGGCCCACGGGAAAACATGTGCGAGTGAGAGCGCTGGTGGTGTGGCACTTCCGGGGGAACAAGCTCTGGGGCGAAACAGTTTTTTTTGATATGGGCTCGATCCAGAAACAGATCGGCGCGAAGGTCGCGGCCACCGCGCGCCGCAAGTCACGTTCGGATTGAAATTGACTCCCCCTTCCATCCAACCATGGTATCGCTCCCTTAGCCGCACCCAATGTAACACGCTCCTGGCGTCGAATCTCGGGTGGGTGTTCGACGGCTTTGAAGCGTATGCCTTAATCCTGACGGCTGGTGTGGCGCTCCATCAGTTGCTTCCTTCAGAAAAATATTCGCAAATCCCTGCCTACGCAGGTGCGATCATCGCCACGACATTGTGCGGCTGGGCCGTTGGGGGCATGCTGGCGGGCGTCATCGCCGACTATGTGGGCCGCAAGCGAACCATGATCTACGCGATTCTGATTTACTCGATCATGACCGGGCTGAGCGCGTTCTCCTGGAATTGGACTTCCTTCGCCGTCCTGCGCTTCCTCGCCGGTTTGGCCATTGGATCCGAGTGGGTCACCGGGACTTCCATGACCGCTGAATTCTGGCCGGATAGTGCCCGTGGCAAAGGCAGCGGGCTATTCCAATGCGGTTTCGGAATCGGTTTTTTCCTCGCCTCTTTCCTCTGGCTCTTCATTGGTGCGACGGGCCCCGGCGCCTGGCGAACGATGTACCTGATTGGAGTGCTCCCCGCGCTTCTGACGCTGTGGATCCGGCGCGCCATCCCGGAATCGACTCTTTGGGAAAAGGCGAACGAACAACGCAAGGCAGCGGCCCGGCGGGAGCGAACCGGCCGTCCGGCAATGCCGGAGGATCGCGCGCTGACCAGCTTTACATTTCTCGATCTATTCGCCTCGCCCGCGATTCGTAGCCGGACGATCATCGCATTTCTTATGGCTACGGCCTCAGCCGTTGGATTCTGGGGGATCTCGACGTGGGTTCCTCCTTACATTGGTTCCGTGGCGGCCAGCGCCGGCCTTTCCTCGCCGCAGTGGGCCAGTTTCACCGGAATGGCTTACAACGCCGGAACGATCGCGGGATACATCACCCTGGGATTTCTTGCCGACGCGTTTGGCCGAAGGCCGGTCACGCTCGCTTACTTCGCGTTTTCACTCCTGGCCACGCCAGTCTTATTTCTCTGGACGCACGAGCTTCACCTGCTCGTCATGGTATCGGTGATGGTGGGATTCTTTGGCTCAGGGCAGCTCACCTGGCTGGCGACGTGGCTTCCCGAGCTTTACCCGACGCGTATGCGCGCCACAGCCTTGGGGTTCATCTTCAACGCCCCTCGATTGCTTGCCGCAGGGGGCACGCTCATGGCCGGAACGCTAATTGTAAGATTCGGCGGCTACGGGAATGCGGCAATGATCGTATCTACCGTCTACCTTCTGGGCCTCGCGGCGGGCCCGTTTTTGCCGGAAACCCGCGGCAAACCGTTGCCTGAAACGGTCTAGGCTTGCCCTAACCTCCTTAGTCTTGATGAGTAGCGAGAGAGCAGGCACAGGCAGACTTCCTACGCCGAGGGACATCCCTTGCTCCTGCTTTGTTTTAATCATAATTTCACCCTCGGTTTCCATATAAGAGTCGCTCGGTTTCGATCCCGAAAAACAGCCGTCTCTTGGTACAATAAAATGTTCAGGATTTGAGCGCAGGATATTTTTTCGAACGTCGGAGGAAAGGGACTTGGCGGCAACTCAAACAGAAACTCTGGTAGAAGTGGGGCCAAAGGTAGTTTACAAAGTTTTGGCGGCCATCAGCGTGTGTCACCTTTTGAATGACATGATGTCCTCGCTGCTGCCCGCGATTTATCCGCTGCTTAAGGATTCGTTCAATCTGAATTTCGCGCAAGTCGGCCTGATCACGCTCACCTACCAGACGACAGCCTCCCTGCTGCAGCCCATGATCGGATTCTATACGGATAAAAGGCCCAGGCCGTTTTCACTGCCCGTGGGGATGGGCGCGACGCTCGTGGGCCTGATTTTATTGGCGGCTGCGCGCACTTTTCCTGCGCTCCTGGTTGCCGCGGCGCTTGTCGGGACCGGCTCCTCGGTGTTTCATCCCGAGTCCTCGCGCGTGGCGCGCATGGCGTCCGGCGGGCAACACGGCCTCGCGCAATCGATTTTTCAGGTAGGCGGGAACGCGGGACTTTCTTTTGGCCCGCTGCTGGCGGCGTTCTTCGTGTTGCCGCGGGGGCAAAACAGCCTGGCCTGGTTTTCGCTCGCAGCCCTGGCCGGCATGATTTTGCTGGCGGGAGTGAGCACTTGGGCCAAGAACCACGCGGCCAGCTGGAAGAAATTCAGCGCCAAGCACGATATTGACAAGCCGCCGGACCTGTCAACAGCCAGGATCACCGCATCGGTCGCGATTCTGATGGCGCTCTTATTTTCCAAGTTCGTCTACTTAGCTAGTTTGACGAGTTACTATACGTTTTATCTGATCAGTAAATTTCAAATGTCCGTGGAAAGCGCGCAAGTTCACCTTTTTGTTTTTCTGGGCGCCGTCGCCCTGGGCACGCTCATCGGCGGGCCCGTCGGCGATCGCATCGGCCGCAAAAGCGTCATCTGGTGCTCGATCCTTGGCGTCCTACCCTTCACGCTGCTTCTGCCTTACGCCAACTTGTTTTGGACCGAGATCCTCAGCGTGGTGATTGGCCTGATTCTGGCGTCGGCATTTTCCGTGATTGTGGTCTACGCACAGGAGCTTGTCCCGGGCAAAGTGGGAATGATTTCCGGCCTCTGTTTTGGCTTTGCCTTCGGGATGGCGGGACTTGGCGCGGCTGTTCTCGGGTGGCTCGCGGATTTGACCAGCATCAATTTCGTGTATCTAGTTTGTTCCTATCTTCCCGCAGTGGGTTTGCTGGCCGCATTCTTGCCCAACATCGAGCGGCCCAGGCTGCGAACCATCCATGAAGAGGCGATTGCGGACTAGCGGGAAGCTCTCGCTAGCGGCTGAGGAACGGGCACCCACTTACATATAATCACGCATCGTGTCCGCTGAGCTGTAGCGCCGGAGCTTCGCCGGCTTTTTGGCATCTCGCGGAAATCAGAAAAATCGCCGGCGAGACGCCGGCGCTATGTGAGGCCTGCTCGGGCCATTTCCGCGGCGCGATGGATGGCCCGGCGAATGCGCGGATACGTCCCGCAGCGGCAGATGTTTCCAGACATGGCGCGGTTGATATCCTCGTCCGCCGGGTCGGGAGTTTTTTCGAGCAGCGCCGCCGCGCTCATGATTTGCCCGGACTGGCAGTAGCCGCACTGCGGCACTTCGATCTCGATCCACGCGCGCTGCAATGGATGATTCCGCTCTGGCGAGAGCCCTTCGATGGTGGTGACCTCTTTTCCCGAGGCGCGCGATACCGGAGTGCTGCAGGAGCGCACCGGGCGGCCATCGAGGTGCACAGTGCAGGCGCCGCACTGCGCCACGCCGCAACCATACTTGGTGCCGGTCAGGCCCATATGCTCGCGCAACACCCAGAGCAGGGGAGTGGAAGGTTCAACGTCCACCTTCACGCTTCGCTTATTTACCGTTAAAGAAATCACGGGAATAAACCTCCTTCGGGAAAAACTGTCTGCATCGGTTCACCCACTCGCTTGCATCTATACTTTTCCGCGCTCTAGGTTTTCAGAACCGCGAGCACCCGTTCCGGTAGGAACGGCGACTGGCGCAAGCGGCGCCCAGTTGCCGAAAAGAAAGCGTTCGCGACTGCCGGGCCCACGCCAATTCCTCCGAGGTCGCCGATTCCAACGGGATTGCGTGTCGAAGGCACGATGTGCGTGTGAACTTCCGGCGCTTCCGACATGCGCAGGACTTGATAGTCGTAGAAATTCGATTGTTGAACGGCGCCGTTCTTGAACGTGATGCGCTCCTTGAGCAGGTTGCTCAGGGAGTGGATCACGGCGCTCTGCAACTGCGCGTCCAGGTTGCGCGGCATGATCGAAACTCCAACATTGGCCGCAATCCAGATTTCCGGCACGCGGATCACGCCGGTATTGCGATCCACAGTGACTCGCGCGATCGTGGCCATGTACGTCCCCGCGTTTTCGACGTAGGACACGCCGCGGCCTGCCTTCTCACCCTTCTTCCAACCCGCCATGTTGGCCACCGCGCGAAGAACTTCTTGCTCGACCGGCGATTTCTGCAGCAGTTCGAGGCGCATCTCGACGGGATCCTGGCCGCGGGCGATGGCGATCTCATCCACAAAGCTTTCCGCCGCGAATTGATTGACAGTCGAGCCCACGCCTCGGACCGCCGACATGCGCACGCCCAGCTTGTTGCGCACCGCCTCGACCAGAATGTTAGCAACATCGTAATCGGTCTTGATGCCGGTCGTGGAAATCCTCGGGAACTCCTTGCCCTTCTCGAAGCGGATCGGATCGGTCATGGCCAGCGCTTCGTCCGCGACCAGGCGATGGTGCCAGGCGATCAGCCGTCCATTGCTATCTTCGCCCGCCTGCAGATACTGCGCCGTCATCGGCTTGAAGCGCCCAAAACGCACATCGGATTCGCGGCTCCAGATCACCTTCACCGGCTGTCCCAACTCTTTGGATACCAGTGCGGAGTCGACAGCCCAGTCGTGGTCCATCGCCGAGCGCCGGCCAAACCCGCCGCCAAGATATGTTCGATGGAGCAACACGTTCTCAGGCGCGATGCTTAGCGCTTGTGCGACGGAGCGTCTCAGATGAGTGGGCGTCTGAGATCCTGCCCACACTTCCACAGTTTTCCCGCCGTCTTTTACCCAGGACACGGAATTGAGCGGCTCGAGTTGAGCGTGGTAAACAAATTCTGTGCGGTACTCGGCCTTGTAGACTTTGGCAGCACTGCTCAGCGCGGCCACGGCGTCGCCCGCGTTTTGCACAACCGTTCCGGCTTTGCTGAGGTCGCGCGCAATGGCAGACTGCTGTTCCATGGCGCGGTCGCTGTCAAATTCACTCTGAGCAATCTTGCTCCAGGTGATTTTCAGCGCGCGTTCCGCGGCGAGCGCCGCTTCGTAAGTCCGCGCAGCGACAGCAACGCGATCGGGCGGCAACTGCATCACTTTTAGCACGTCCCGCATTTTGGAAACTTCCGCGTCATTGATGGAAACCGGTGTCGCGCCAAGAACGGGAGATCGCACTACGGTGGCGTACACCATGTTCGGGAGCCGGACGTCTATGCTGTACTGTGCCGAGCCATTGGTCTTGGCCGGCACATCCACGCGCGGAACATCGTGACCGATCAGGCGGAACTGGCTCGGATCCTTAAGATCTTTTTCCGAAACGCTGGGCGAAGTTTCTGGCATCGCAGCGAAGCCGGCAATCTCTCCATAGCTGAGGCGCTGTCCGCTCTTGGCGTGGACAACCACACTCGGCTCCGTAGTGAGTTCCGACACGGGAACATTGAGGTGCGCCGCGGCCGCATCCAACAGCACGCGTCGCGCCTGCGCGCCGTAGAGGCGCATGTTCTTGTAATACGCCATTACCGCAGTGCTGGCCGCCGTCACCATCATTCCGAAAAAGAAGGAAAGTGGATTGCCGTACAGATTATCGTCCGAAGGGCTGAACTCGATGGCCACCTTGTTCCAGTCGGCATCCAGCTCCTCGGCAAAGATCACTGCCAGCGCCGTCATCGTGCCCTGGCCCATCTCCGCCGCCGGAGCCATAATCGTGATGGCGCCATCCGGAGCGATGCGCACCCATGCCGTCTTCAAGCCCGCGCCCGTTGCTTCTTTGTCCACTTCCGTGCCCGCACCGATGGCCGGTTTGAGATCGAGGCCAAAGACCAGGCCCAGCCCGCTCACGCCAACACCCAACAGGAAGTCACGACGCTTCAAGGGGAAATCAGTCATGTTGGTGGCACCTCCGGTAGCTCGTAAATCGTATTGAACCGAATATACGCCCGGCGACTCTCGTGTCAAGCTGGCCTCAGCCAATCAAGTCCGCGCAGGATCTTACTGGCCTGACCGCTCAATCTTGATATTTTTGGCGCAATCGGGGAGTGAGCCGCAGCATCAATTGCACGCGCTCCACCTCGTTCAACCAGTCGCCCAAGGTGGCGTCGAGCTCGTCCTTTTCGGGGGCGACGATGCCGGTCGGGCACAGGGGGCCAAGCCGGGCGCGGGCCAAGGCGCGGTAACGGTTAATGGTGCGATCGCCGGCCGTGGCGCACCATTCGTTATCTTCGGACAAAAAGACCACGACAGGTACACGGCTGCCGGCGTTGATGCGCATCTCGGCGTCCAATTCTTTTTCCTTGGGCCGCTCGACAAATCGCAAATCGATTTTTCCAGTGTGGGCTTCGGCGATCCGGTAAATCAGCGGACATTGTTGGACGCAATCGCCGCACCAGATCCCGCTGAAAATTAAAATCTTCATTTCGCGGACAAACCCGCTGACAAGTTCCTTCTGAGCGTCGGTCAAATGTGAGGCGTCATAGACCTGTTTCCAGCGGCGTTGCTGCTCTTCGTTGCCAGTCTGCAAGTAGCGATCGTATGCGAGCCCTGATTCGAATTTCTGTGACAGGTAGGAGGCGTTTGTCATAATCAGTGAATTATACACTGCCCGAACTCTGATTGGTTCCAGCGCAGAATTATCTCGCGAGAATCGTGTCGGTCGAATCCTGGGAACGCCAATCTCCCGATTGGCGTTCCCAGGTAACCTCCATTAGAGATTATTTTTTACCTGCATCTTTTTCCAGTTTTTCTAGTTCTTGCACCAGCTGTTCGGCCTGATCGCGAATCTGGCGCACGCGCTCGGCCAGGTCGGCTGCATTCTTTCCGGGAGCCGCGGGAGCCGTGGTCTGAGCAGAGGCCGTGGCCGTGCCGGAGGCCGGTTTGGCAGGCACAGCGCCGCCAGTCAGTTCCGCCAGGGCCTGATCGAAATTGTCGCGATAGATCAAGCGGTCGCCCATGGCCAGCACAACTTTTTTGAGCTGTGGCATGCGGGCTTCCGTCGCCTGAATATAAATGGACTCGACATAGAGAAAGCCGCCCGTCACAGGAAGGGAAATGATATTTCCGCGCAGGACTCGCGAGCCTTGCTGGTTCCACAGCGTCAGATCCTTGGAGATGTTCTGGTCCTGGTCAATGCGCGACTCGATTTGCATAGGCCCGTACATCAATTGCTGCTTGGGTAGCTGGTAAAAAATTAAATTTCCCAAATGATCTCCGTCGCATCTCGCGGCCATCCAGCCGATCAAATTATCTTTACCCCGCGGCGCGAAGGGAAGAATCAGCAGGAACTCCGGCGTCTTCTCTCCCGGCAAAGTAGCTACTACGTACATGGGCTGCACATTTTCAGGCTGCGCCGACTGGCCAAATAGATTATGCGCGATGTCCCAGATGTCTTCCTTGTTGTAAAACACCTGGGGGTCGCGCATGTGAAAAGTCCGGTAGGCCTCAGCCTGCGCTTGAAACAGCGCTTCGGGATATCGCGCGTGCCGCCGCAGGTCGGCTGGCATCTCGGAAGCGGGCCGGAATAATTTCGGGAAGAGATGCTCGTACGCCTGAATGATGGGATCGCCCGGGTCAAACACGTAGAGAGATATTTTCCCCGTGTAGGCGTCCACGGTGGCCTTCACGGCGTTCCGAATATAATTTGCGCCCTCAGGCAACCCGGCCACCGGAATCGTCGCGGAATAGGGATGCGAGAGGGAAGTCGTATACCCGTCCACCATCCAAACCAGGCGGCCGTCATCGGTAATCACGAGATAAGGATCCCCGTCCCAGGTCAGAAACCCCGCCAGATACTGCAATCTTTCCTGCACGTTGCGGTGAATCATCATGCGGCTTTCGCCGGTGAGATAGCTCGTAAAAATAATGTTGGGCTCGCCCTGCGAGATGGCCGCGGCCGTCTTCAGCAGAATTGATCCCACACGGAAGCCGCCGGTCCCCTGGTAGGTTGAATATTTATTCTGGTCCCCGGAAGGATAGTCGAATTCCTCGCGAGCGGTGTGCACGAACACGGGATCCTGCGTCTTTTCGCCGTAATAAATTTCCGGCCGCGTGAGCTGAAATCCGGGAGTCTTGATTTCCGGCGGGGCGTTTTCAATCAGTAGGACGGGAAGGCCATCGGGCGTGATTTTATTTACCTCGGACAGGACCGCGCCGAATCCGTGCGTGTAAATAAAGCGCGGATTGATCCAGCTCTGGCTGGCCTCGGCGGACAACTGCGTGACATCGATTTCGCGCGGCGATAGCAGCACCTGCTTGATGCGCCCGTTCGGGAAGTAGCGATCCACGTCA
>Ga0210384_10008170_pt1 | contig 10942 bp, 6 predicted proteins | sample IncBWH2MmetaG_FD_160574 | JGI IMG/M metagenome (GOLD analysis project Ga0210384, IMG submission 160574) | Forest soil microbial communities from Barre Woods Harvard Forest LTER site, Petersham, Massachusetts, United States - Inc-BW-H-2-M | ecosystem: Environmental > Terrestrial > Soil >...
CCGCGTGTTCGCCGGCCTCGACCAAATTTACGAAAAGATCGTCGAAATAAAGCGGATGCTTGGCAAGCGACTCATGCAGCGTGCTGCCTCCTTCGATGTTGGATTTGATGTCCAGGACCAGCTTTTGCATCGACGGTTTTTCATGGCCGTTGCCGATGATCTCGAACGCCTGCACCATGGGAATGCCGGCCGACATCATGGTCGCCAGCTGGCGGGCGAAAACCGCGATATCTTGCGGCAGGGGTTTGCCGCCGCCGCGTAAACCGCTGCCCTGGGTTTTGACGCGAGTGGCTGCGACGCCTTGTTTTCGCAAGTCCGCACGCAGCGCCTGTTCGTTCGCGGCAAGTGCCTTGCCGCGCACCTTGTGGCCGCGCTTGTCCTTGCCTTCCCAGATGAACTGGATGTCTCGCTTGGTTGCCGTCGTGGATATCGCCATAAATCAATCCCTCGCAGTCACTGCCTATTCGATGGTGACGCTGTTTACTTCTTCCAAACTCGTTGCACCGACCTTTACCTTTTCCAAACCGGAACGGCGCAAATTCCAGACGCCGTCCCTGACGGCCTGATCGTTGACATTCATCGCGCCGCCGCCTTCCATGATGATGCGGCCGATGATGTCCGTGACGGGCATGACTTGATAAATCCCCAAGCGCCCTTTGTAACCGTCGGTGCATTGGGGGCAGCCCACGGCTCTGAATACCCGTATGCCGTTCGCGATGTCCGCCGGTTCGAAGCCCTCTTTTTTGGCGGCTTCAGTCGGGATGTCGATGGGCTGTTTGCAGTTGTTGCACAGTTTACGTGCGAGCCGCTGCGCGATGATGAGGCTCACCGAGGTGGCGATCGCATACGGCTTGACGCCCATGTCGACCAATCGAGTCAGGGTCTGCGGAGCGTCGTTGGTGTGCAATGTCGAGAGAACCAAGTGGCCGGTCTGGGCCGCCTTGATGGCGATTTCTGCGGTTTCCAGGTCTCTGATTTCGCCAACCATGATGACATCCGGATCCTGGCGTAAAAAGGCTCGCAGCGCCGACGCAAAGGTCAGTCCGACCTTGTTGTTGACGTTCACTTGATTGATGCCGGGCAAGTTGATTTCGGCCGGGTCTTCCGCGGTCGAGATATTGGTATCCTCGGTATTCAGGATATTGAGCCCGGTGTAGAGCGACACGGTCTTGCCGCTGCCGGTAGGTCCGGTGACCAAGATCATCCCTTGCGGTTTGGCGAGGTATTTGAGGTAAAGCTCGCGTTGAAACGGCTCGTATCCAAGCGCGTCGATACCCAACATCGCGCTGGACGGGTCGAGAATACGGGTGACGACCTTTTCTCCAAAGAGCGTCGGACAGGTGCTGACGCGGAAATCGACGGCCCTGTTCTTGGATAGACGCATTTTCATGCGTCCGTCCTGCGGGACGCGGCGCTCGGCAATATCGAGTCTCGCCATGACTTTGAGTCTTGCGACGATCTTGACGGCCAATTGCACCGGCGGTACGGCTACTTCCTTGAGAACACCGTCCAGGCGCGTTCGGATCCGAAATATCTTTTCGTATGGCTCGAAGTGAATGTCCGACGCGCCCTTCTTGATGGCATCGAGCAGGATTTTGTTCACGAAGCGCACAATCGGAGCGTCTTCGACGTCATCGCGCCCCAGAGCATCGCCACTCGGGTCTTCGTCGCCTCCGGTGACCTCCAGATTTTCGAGATCAAAGTCATCGTCGGTGAGGCTGGGCATCACCGCCTCGGCCTGGTCGATGGCCTTTGTGACCGCGGCCTGCAGCTTGTTGTCCTCGACGACCACGAACTCGATGCTCATCGAGGTCTGAAAGCGAATCTCATCGAGCGCGTGCAGATTGGTCGGATCGGCAACCGCCAGGAACAAGCGCTTGCCGCGCTTCATCAGCGGCAGAACGCGGTGCTTTTGCATGAGCTTTTCGCTCACCGCGCGCACGGCGTCCAAATCAATGGCCACGGCGTCCAAATCCAGCAATGGCACCCCGAACTCATTCGAAGCAGAAATGGCGATATCCCGCGCGGTGGCCAGGTTCGTCGACACCAGGTGGGTGACCAGACTGCCGTGCTTTTCCTTTGCCTTGGCAATAGCGTCCTGCATGGCGTTCTCATCCAGCAGGCCGTCTTGCACCAGTCGCTGGGCAAGACCGCCCAATGCCACACGACTGGCGTTCCCAACCGACGCTATTGCGTTGTCATTCATGGACTTACACTAAACCCCATGCCTGCTTAGTCTACTATCCGTGGCTAGCAGAGCAATTGTCAAATCATCCGCTGATAGTCGCACATTGGCGCCCTGGTGCTCGTGACTTCGATCGCAAAATGAGCCTAGCCGGGGGGGTGCGGCGAGGGAAGGCGGCAAAAAAGAAGCCCCTCCTTGAGAGGGGCTTCGGATGCTGTTGCACGGCGGATCGACCGCCGACAGCGAAGTGCACTATTTGCAGTTGCTGGGAACGTACTTGGTCGGCACGGTGCCCAAAGCTGCGCCGCTCATCGACTGCGCCGACGCAGTGGTGTTGCCCACCGACGTGCAGGCCCAGTCAATATTGCCCGACAAGCTTGAGGAAGATCCCAATTTTGTCTCGGTACCGGCATTATTGATGAATGGTGAAAGGAGAAGCGTGTTCGCACCGGTTAACTGCGAGATCTGGTTTGCGTTGTAGGTGACCGTGATGACGCCTTGGCCAACGCCGGCTGCCGACGTCACGAGAATATTCGAGACGTACTTGGTCGCGGCGAAACTGGCGTTCCAGGAACTCGCAGCAGCCGTGAGTCCCGTGACTCCGCCGGACTGGAATGATTCGGCAACCGCCGTTTTCGCCGAGTCCGCAAGATTCAGGCCTTCCGTGACTTTCGCGCGGATGGTGTAGTCCTGATACGCCGGGATGGCGATCGCGGCCAAGATGCCGATGATGGCTACCACGATCATCAATTCGATGAGCGTGAAGCCCTGTTGCATTTTCTTAAGCATTTTAACTCCTGTGAACACAAAAATTAGAGACTAAGTCGAACTACGGCTTTCGCCCGTGAATTGAGAAGAAGCAAGGCCCATGCCAACCGCCCGCCGGCCCCCTAAGCCCATGAATTCGCTAATAAATCGCGCAAGCGGTAGGTGCAGTGTTGACATATTCGCGTCGTAGCAAGGCGTCAGGGGTGACGCGCCGCGTCAGCTAGTGACGAAATCCGTCAGGCGACCTAGGCTACTTTCCCAGAGCTTTGAGGGGACCGATGAATTTCTCATAGTTGTGCCAGCGTGCCACGGAACTCGCGTAAATCGTCTGGCGCACCTGCCAAGCGCTGGCGGTGGTCACTTGGCGCTTATTCGTCTGGAACTCCAGTACCCGTGGATCCCATTCCAGCCCGATGAAATCCAACATTTTGCGCGACCAGGTCTCGTGATCGGCCACCAGTGCTTCGTAAGGCACGTCGAGAATGAATCCAGGCGGTAGTACCGCGCGCCAATGGGCCATTATCCGCTGGTGTTCGCGGTAGTAGTGGACCAGGTCCGACAAATCGAACGCGAAATTCATACCCGTGAAAAACTGCTGGAAATAGCAAGAAAGGCAGGTGTCGATCGGGTCCCGTTGCATGTAGATGACGCGAGCATTGGGGAATACCGAGTAGATCAGCCCCAGAGAATCGGAATTCACCGGCGCCTTGTCGATGATGCGCGAAGCACTTCCCGAAAAGCCCTCCAGAATGCGCAGATATTCTTCGGCCACTTTGGACCGCGCCGCTTCGTCTAAAGGACGCTGCGCCTGCTCCCTGTGCTTCGCGCTCAGAGTTGCCCAAAAGTCCAACTCTCCGGCTCCGAATGCGGCCGGATGCGACGCGATGATTTGCTCGGCAAGAGACGTGCCCGAGCGCGGCATCCCCACCACGAAGACAGGTTTTGCCGAGGACGATCCCGCGGCCCCGATTTTCGATATGTCGTCCCGCGAATAGACTCGGATCGACTCGTCAATGAGCCGCGAACGCTCTTCCCGGTCATAGTCTTCAGCCACAGTTTTCAATAGGTCGTTGCCGCGCTTGAAATTTTGGAAAGCCTGAGCAAAATCATGAACATCATCCCAATACTTTCCCATGGCGAAGCGCAATCTCGCCTCTTCCCATGGGTGGATTGCCTGCTTCGCCATTTCTTCCGCGCTCTTCAGCCACTCGCCATCGGCGTTGGTCATCTTGCGCGCGCTGGGCACCGCCGCCCAAGCATCTGTCATTTTGGGACTGAGTTCCGCAACACGGCGGTAGGTGGTTTCAGCCTCGTCGAATCGGCCCTCCACCAGGGCTATTTGTCCCATCCCGAACAACGCGTGCGGATTGCGTGGCGCAGTCTTCAACGCTTTTGAAAAACACGCCCTGGCATCGCGGGTTCGCCCCAGAACCACCAGGGTCAATCCGAGATTAATCCTCGCATCGAGATTATTCGGCCGCAATTTGAGTGCGCGCCGCAGCAATGTTTCCGACTCGCCAAGATAGCCCTTCTGCCGTGACAAATTCCCAAGATTGGAATACGAGTCCGAGAAATCCGGATTGACCGCCATCGCCTCGCGAAAATACCGCTCCCCCTCTTCATATCGGCCCAGGTACAACAGCGCCGATCCCAGATTGTTGAGCGCCGCTGCGTGCGAGGGGTCGAACTCGACCGCTTTCCCGTAAAGGGCGGCAGCTTCCGCATAGGCGCCCTGATCAATGAGTTTGTTGCCGCGGTTAAAGAGCTCTTCAGCCTTGGCCAGATCCGGCCGATTGGCCCGGGTGTCCACCGAACTCTGAGTTAATGGAGGATTCTGACGCTGGGAGAGATGCACTATCAGTGACTGAGTCACTTCATTGGCGATTTCCTTCGCAACACCGTTCTCCATCAACCGCCACTTGAAGGAATTCGCGAATTTCGCCTTCTTATAGAAGTTGAGCTGCAACGGGCGCACGTCGCTGTCGGCACGCCGCAGCAATTGCTCCATCGAACCAGAGGTTCTTTTGGCCGCCTGACCTCCAGTCACCGCGGATTCGATCCGTGGCGCGAACTCGTCGGCTAAAGCGGCACCGATTTCGGCGGCTTCACGTCCGTTCAACCATGCAAGAATCATCGTTTTGTGTCCAAGTATTGTGGCATGAGGGGTGATTATCCTCCCGACTATTACATAATCACACAATTCCGCTTTGTGCTTTGAGTCACGAAAGTGTCATTCGATGCCCAGCTTCTTTATCCGGTACCGCAACGCCCGGAACGACATCCCCAACACCTTCGCCGCCGCGGTCTTGTTATATCGAGTTTGCTCCAGTGCTTTCCGGATGGCATCGCGCTCGATATCTTCCAGATGATTCCCCAACCCACCTCCGCTTTGGGCGGGCGCGGGGTTGGGTGCGTCAGCGCGCGTTGCGCGCAGCTGTATGTCGTTGGCGCTTACTTCTCCGCCGGTGCTTAACGTAATGGCCCGCTCGAGGATGTTTTCGAGTTCGCGCACGTTGCCTGGAAAGGCGTAGATCTCGAGTGCGGCCAGCGCGTCCCTGCTTAAAGTCGGCGGGGAAATCTTCATGCGACGTCCCAGCCGCCGCAGAATGGCCTCGGCGAGTTCGGGCACGTCCTCAGGTCTTTCCCTAAGCGACGGTACGCGCAGCTCGATGACATTCACACGATAGAACAGGTCCTCACGGAACCTTCCCCCTGCAACCAATGCCGATAGATTCCTGTGCGTAGCCGACAGGATGCGCACGTCCACGCCGACCTCGAGTTGCTCACCCAGCGGCCGCACCGCCTTTTCCTGGATGACACGCAGCAGCTTGACCTGCATATGGAGGGGTAAGTCAGCAATCTCATCAAGAAAAAGCGTGCCGCCTTCGGCGGATTGAATGAGCCCTCGCTTATCGCTCACCGCTCCGGTGAAGCTGCCGCGCTTATGACCGAACAGCTCGCTTTCCATGAGTTCCGTCGGAATGGCGCCGCAATTCACCGGAACAAACGGGCCATCGCGCCGCGGGCCGGACTCGTGAATGAGTTTCGCCACCAACTCCTTACCGGTCCCCGATTCACCGAAAATATGCACCGGCGCCTGGCTGCGGGCGACGCGCGAAATCATATCGCGCATGTGCTGCATCGCCGTGGACGTTCCAAGTAGACGCGGCCCGAATACGCTGGTGTCGCCGTCCTGAGTTCCCGATAATTTGATGGCGCTCGCAACCAACTTGCGCAGTCCGGCCAGATCCAAGGGTTTGGATACAAAATCGAAGGCGCCCAGCTTGAGGGCGCGCACCGCGGTCTCCATATTGCCGTGCGCGGTTATCACAGCCACGGGCACGTTCGGCGAGTGCTGTTGTATCCATTTGACCAGCTCCAAGCCGTCGCCGTCGGGCAGCTGCATGTCGGTCAAACACAAATCGAGGTGCTCGGTCTTCAGCAAACGCTGCGCATCCTTGACACTGTGTGCCGTTCGAGGATCAAGCTCCATGCGCTGCAGCGTGATTGACAGCAACTCGCAAAGGTCCGGCTCGTCGTCAACTACTAGGACAGCGGGTTTCGGCATATGCCTATTGTAGCGTGGGCAAACTCGGGGATCTTCATTGTCCGGCGTGCGTCAATCTAGCAAAGTAGATGCCGTGCCGGCGCCCGCATTCGAGCGGCAGGGCTCCCTTACCCCACGCTTCCTCGCTTCCAACAGAGATATCTTCAGCGCTGCGGATCGCGGAGGTGAACTTGACTTCCCCCTGGGCGACCCATGCCGTCAGGTCGGTCGCCGGATAGAATCGCAGCCACACCTGATTTATGTGTTCGGTTTGAGGACGACGAGGTTGAAATAGGGCAGGACACGCATCTTCCAAGCGATCCATCACAACGTCGACGGCTCGACGCGCCGCCATCTCCCGCGACCGATCACCAGTATCGGCCACGAGGTGGCAGCTTGCGAGATAGCTCGTGTACCGAAGCTTGCCCGCGGGTACCCTCGGCGGCGCTGGCATAGAACTTCCCAAGGGCCGCCATACCGTCGGCCGTAACCCCCGCACTGTGATCGTTTCGCAGTCGCTCATGTCGACGCGGAGGCCGAACGTGCGCAGAGCATCGTCAACGTCCGATCGACGCGGCGCTTGTAACGCCGAATCCTCGTAAATTCGATCCCCGCTCACCAGAACACGCAGGTGCGGCGTGCTGCGCGCTATCATGACGCGAACCCGGGACGCATTTGCGCCCTCAGGGCCGAGCGCGTACCCGCCGGCGAAATTAACGATGCCTGATCCTTTTGGGAGGAAGGGAACGATGAAGGAATTGGACTGCATGCCAATCGACAAATATAGGTTCTGTTGGTTTGCGAGCTTCTCCGGAATTTCTACGTTGAACCAGCGTCCGTCCCAGGGCGCCTGATTCCAGCGATATTCCGTCTCCAGGGCGACCGCAGTGCCTTGGGCGACAAACAAGGCGAGCAATATGCCATTGCGGCCGAGGCGATGATTGGCCAACAGTCGAAACAAAAGTGCGACTGCGAGCACCGTGGCCACGCTTGCCATCGGCAGGAAATAGCGGATATTTCCGGAATTGGCCAACCATACGATCCAATCGAAAGTGAATGCGACTCCAAGAGCCGTGAGAGCGCGGGTGGCCGATTTGGACGCCGTGGTTGCCGGAGGTGTCGCAGTGTGCCTGCTCAACCGCCATATCCAAGCAGTACCCGATATTAGGAAAACCATCAACAGCAACGCGTAACGAACATCCGGTCCCGCGAGTTCCTCTGCAACCATGCTATCGGTACCGGTCATCGCGAACGGGCGAAGAAGAGCCTCAAGCACTGAATCGGGGATAAAGCGGTAATGCTTTGCCGCCGTGGTCGGAATCGCGGCCCATTTGAATACGTTGTCCAGCAAGGGAGACATCGGGTTTCCGAACAATCGTGCCAGCCGAAAGGCCCACGGGGCGACGGCGAGCAAAAAAGTGGTACCTAGGGTCGCAGCAAAATAGAAAAGATTGCGAATTCGTCCGGCAAACGGTAAAGGCAAAAAGCCTACGAGGAAGAGTGCGCCGACTGCGTATAGCCCGTTTGACGGTTTCAGTGCCGTCGCAAACCCAAGCAGGACGGCCGCGAAAATCACCAACTTCAGGCGTGGGCGTAGAACGGCTTGAACCAATAGCAACCATCCGCCGAGTACCAACCCAGTGGTGGTGATGTCCGAAAAACTCGAGCCGATTTGCTGCAACAGAACGGGATTCATGAACGCCAGGACGGTAACGCACAAGCCGAAGAAAAAGCGCTCCTTACGATCTTCCGACGGTGAGACTCTGCACGCGAGTTCATATGTCAGCCACAGGACTACGCTGTGAATCATCGCCAACACCGTGCCTGCCGCAAGTGCTGGTAAACCTAGTTTCACCAGGACATAGAATGGAACATAGGCGTACGGGTAGAGATACGAATTGGTCCCGGCCGCAAAGAAATCCTGTTCAAAACGATCGTTGAGCGCACTGAATCCGGCATAAAAGTGGTAGTGCAGCAGGTCCCATGCCATTTCCTTGCCGAAGATGTAGTTCAAGGCAACCGCCAAAACCGTGCACGCGGCGTAGACGTACCATCGATAGGGTGCTGCTTCCCCGCCTATCGCGGAAGAATGGCCGGGGAACGGAACAGCGCGAGGGACGGTTTCAGAGGACTTCACGATCGCGCGGAGGCATGGAGAACTTCGGCGGCGGCGCTGGTTTCCTCGTGATAGGACTCTTCAGTGTTGATGTTCCAGATTTCCTCCTTCGGTGCCCTTTTCGCGATCGCATCCACGGCGGCGTTGGCGGCCAGCATCGAGTGGTCCTGGTTGTTGTATCGGTGCATTCCATTTCTGCCGATCGAATACAGGTTGGAGAATCGATCGAGATAATTGCGCAAGCATCCAAATTGGTTGTAGGCGCCAAAGTACGCAGGATATGCGCCGGGAACCCGTACAAGAGTGCCGCTGATCACATCTTTGCGTTCGATGAGACCAATTTTCTCGAGTTCACCGGCGGCGAAGTCGAGAAACTGCTCATCTTCCATGGCCCACAAATCATCGCCTTGATCGCAGAAATACTCCAAGCCCAGCCAGACGGTTTTTGGATCAGCAACCAGTGCCGGACTCCAGTTATTGAAGATCTGTAGCCGCCCGATGCGCACCTCCGGCTCCTGTATGTAGATCCAGTTGTCCGATGGGGCCGGGCGGCCCCGCATACTCCGCAGAAGCAGTCCGGCGGTCATGAAACTTCGATACGGGAGAGCGACGGCGATCCGCGAGATTCGCTGATCGTCAGGCCTCAACATCGCAATCAAGTCTTTCACCGGCATCGTGGAGAGGAAATGGTCGCAAGGCACGCGCCGCACCGCGCCCACGGTCTCATCGAAGACTTCGACGCTGACTACCTTGTCCGCTGCACGGTCAATGCCGACCACGCGTTGCCGCAGGTGAATCACTCCCCCAAGCGCGGTCACACGCCGGGCAACCTCCTCCCACATCTGGCCGGGTCCGAATTTGGGATACAGGAATCGCTCTATCAGACTGGTTTCCGTCGCCTTCTGAGCCGCGTCGGACGAGTTGCGAAACGGACTCGATAGAGCGTGCCGAATGACCTTTGCGACCGACAATCCCTTGATGCGCTGCGCACCCCATTCGGCGGAAATCTCCCGGCACGGAACGCCCCAAACCTTCTCGGTGTAGTCCTTGAAGAAGGTGCGGTACAAACGGGTTCCGAAGCGGTTGACGAGAAAATCCTCCAAGCTGATCTCAGGCGCTCGGGAGGTGAGTTGCGCCCGGCCGTAGCTCAACCCGATCTTAAGAGCCTCGGCGAGCCCCAGGTTCTTGACGGTACTTGCGTTCAGAGTCAGCGGGTAGTCGAAGAACCGGCGCCGATGGTAAATTCGCGAAAGACGTTGGCGAACCAGCATGACCGCGTCGGCAGCCGCCGGCGCAAAGCCCTCAGGCGTCAAATTTCGCGCTTGGCCGTGGTAGTGGATGCGCAGCGCAGGCGATCGTCGTACTTGGCCTTCGGCCACCGGCAAGATCTCCTGCCACCATCGCATGACCCAATCCGATTTGGAGAAAAACCGGTGACCGCCGAGATCCATTCGATTGCCACGGTAATTAATCGTCTTGGAAATACCGCCCACCTGGGCGTCGGCCTCTATGATGATGGGCGCGATATCGGTGCGCCTCAATAGTTCAAGCGCGGCCGTCAGGCCCGCAGGACCTGCTCCGGCTATGACAGCAATGGTCTTCATATTGCCGGCAGCGCCGATCTCACTTTTCGGCAGTCATAGAGGTTCCAATCCTTCCAAGCTCCAGCGTGTTCGTGACGCAACGGATCGAATCCCACATTTTCCGGCGAAATGACAAACCCAAGCTGCGGGTCCGCGCAGACTGCGATCAAACTTTTGGAAGTGAGCGGACGTGTGGCGGCCTCTTTCTTTCGCCCACCGTCGGACTTCGTCAGACCCGTCCGTATCTTCCAGTCCGGATCCATGAGCGGCAGCAGCACTTCCGAACGGCGCCGAACCTCGAGCGAGGTCGTGCGTGAAAAGACCACGCCGCTGGATTGATCCAGCGCCAAGTAGTTCGGCCGCGCCAGTGTAAACCAAACGAAACCGCCCACATCACGTGGCGGCGCGACGAGCACCGTGGAGGTCGGCGGAATGACGTTCTCCCAATCTGCGAATTCTTGGATTTCTGCGGCGGCGCCCAGCGTGCGGGCTTGCCTGAATGCCGCCGGAAAAATCAGCAGCGAGAATGCGGCGAGCATTGCCGAGAGGGCCATGGGTACCCAGGTCGTCCGCCGAATTCCGACTCCCCACCAGACTAGCGCACCGAGCAGCACTGCAGGGATCTTTAGCGCGAAAATGGCCGGCACTTGCGCCAAGCCCGAAGCCGCGCGTCCCGATGGAGGAGTCGGCGGCGAGAGGATGGCCCAGCATTTCGCCAAAGTCCACGTCACGATGGCGATTGC
>Ga0210384_10008171_pt1 | contig 10942 bp, 7 predicted proteins | sample IncBWH2MmetaG_FD_160574 | JGI IMG/M metagenome (GOLD analysis project Ga0210384, IMG submission 160574) | Forest soil microbial communities from Barre Woods Harvard Forest LTER site, Petersham, Massachusetts, United States - Inc-BW-H-2-M | ecosystem: Environmental > Terrestrial > Soil >...
CACCTACGAGGACACGACGCAGCGCTGATCGGGTTCGCGCTGTATCCCGCCGCAAATTTTACCGGCCCGTTTTCGCTGGCTGCCGTAAGTAACATGGGTTTGGAAAATTAGCCGAATGCAATTTCGTACACTGACGAAAGAGGACAAAGTTATGTCCGCTGGAACTGTGGAACGTGTCGGTAACGCTCTGAAAGTCGAGCCGGTGAGCAACGGTTTCTTGAGATATCGGTCTGCGCTGATTTTCTCATCGCAAGCCGTGCTCATCGTGCTGACCTACTATGCCAGCTTCCTGCTGCGGCTGGACACCGACCTTGATGCTGCCAATCGGGCGATGTTCTGGAGGACCCTTCCGTTCGTCCTGATAATCAAGCTCGTGCTGTCCTACCAGTGCGGACTGATGCATGGCTGGTGGCGCTATGTCGGCATCAGCGACCTGCTGGATATCAGCAAGGCGTCGCTGTTGAGCTCCTCGCTGATTTTCTGCCTGGTGGAAGCCGTTCTGCGGTTGCCGGGATATCCCCGTTCAGTCGTTGTCATCGATTTGTTTCTGACCATCATGGTGCTGGGTGGCGCCCGCTTCGCGGTCCGCGCCTACACCGAACGCGCGCGCACTTACGGGGCGCAACGCAACACGCTGGTCGTAGGCGCTGGCGAAGCGGGTAGCGCTATCGTCCGTGAGTTGAAACAGAATTCCGCCCTTAATTACAACCCAGTCGGTTTTGTGGACGACGATCTCAGCAAGAAAGGCGTCAAGATTCACGGCGTCAAAGTTCTTGGCAGCACCGACGCGCTGCATGAGCTGATCATCGAGCACCATGCCAGTTGCGTCATGATTGCCATTCCCCAGGTCAAGGGCCGCCTGGTCGAAAGAATTATCGCCAAATGCCGCGAGTGCAAGGTGGATTTCAAGATTCTGCCGCCCATCGGCGAGTTGATCAATAAACCGCCTTCCATCAGCCAGGTGCGCCAGTTGCGGGTGGAAGACCTGCTGGAACGCGAACCGGTGACGCTCGATATGGACCAGATTCGCGGCCGCATCGAGGACAAGATCCTGCTGGTCACGGGGGCCGGCGGTTCCATAGGCTCCGAGCTGGTGCGGCAGGCGGCTGCGCTTAACCCCAGGCAGCTGGTTTTGCTGGACCGCTCCGAAAACGACTTGTTCAAGCTGGGCCACGAACTTTCGCGCAAGTTTCCCCATCTTGACTACGTTCCCGTGGTGGGCGATATACAGGACGTAACCTTACTGCGGGATGTATTTGCGACCCACCGCCCGCAGTCGGTGTTCCACGCGGCGGCGTATAAGCATGTGCCCATGATGGAGAGGAATTGCTTCCAGGCCATCACCAACAACATTTTCGGCACTTATAACGTTGCTCTGCTGTCGCGGCAGTACCGGGTTGAGGATTTCGTTCTGATCTCCTCCGACAAGGCCGTGAACCCAACCAACATCATGGGCGTCACCAAGCGGGTGGCGGAATTGATCATGCAAGGTCTGCAGGAAAACGGTACAACCCGCTTCATGGCGGTAAGGTTTGGCAATGTGCTGGGCAGCAATGGCAGTGCATTGCCGCTCTTCGAGCAGCAGATCGCCGCCGGCGGTCCGGTGACAGTCACGCATCCCGATGCCCGGCGTTACTTCATGACCATCCCCGAGGCGGTACAGCTAGTTTTGCAAGCCTCGAGCATGGGCAAGGGCGGAGAAATCTTCGTTCTGGATATGGGCGAGCCGGTCCGCATCCTGGACCTGGTGCGCAACTTGATCCGGCTCTCCGGCTTTGAACCCGATGCCGATATCAAGATTGACTTCGTGGGCTTGCGTCCGGGAGAAAAGATGTTCGAAGAACTCAAGCTCGAAGGCGAAGATGTGAAGCCGACCGCGCATGAGAAGATCCGGCTCCTGACTGGAAGCCGAACCACGTTCGAACAGATGTCGAGCTGGCTCGACGAACTCTCTGTCCTCGTCCAGGCGAAAAACGTGCACGGCCTGGTCACCAAGCTGGTGACGATCGTGCCCGAGTATTGGCCAAGTCCTGAGATTATCTCGTTGGGTGCGATTGATCGCCACGATCAGGCGCTGAACCATCAGTTGGCCCGCGCCACGTTGGCGTCTGCGCCGCAATCCGCCGAATCGGCGGCTTGATTCCCGGTCCGCCCTCCCGGCTTACCCCTCCCCCCGACAGGTTTTTTGATAACTCTTATGACAGAAAAATCCTACATTCCATTTCATCGTCCCTCGATCGGTCAGGAAGAAAACGATGCCGTCCAGAAAGTATTGGCCTCGGGCTGGCTTACCACCGGACCGGTTGCCATTGAGTTCGAAAAGCAGTTTGCCGCTTACGTCGGGTGCAAGCACGCTCTGGCGGTGAACTCCTGTACCGCGGCGCTGCAACTGGCGCTCGACGCCATCGGCTTGCAGCCGGGCGATGAAGTGCTGCTGCCCTCCTACACCTTTACCGCGACTGCCGAGGTAGTCACATATTTCGGGGCTCGTCCCGTGCTCTGCGACAGCGTCCGGGGAGGCTTCAATATTGATCCCGCAGATGCGGAGCGCCGGGTGACGGCGAAAACACGGGCCATCATTCCGGTCCATATTGCGGGCGAAGCCTGCGATCTTGATCCCCTGCATGCGATGGCGCGCCGCCATGGCTTGCACGTAATCGAAGATGCTGCCCACACGCTGCCGGCGTGGTATCACGGCCGGCGGATCGGGACCATTTCTGAGATGACGGCTTTCAGTTTTTACGCCACCAAGACCATTACGACCGGCGAAGGCGGCATGTTGGCCACGGACAACGATCAGTACGCGGAGCGGGCGAAGATGATGCGCCTGCACGGCATCGGAGGCGATGCCTGGAAGCGCTACGCCAAGACCGGATCCTGGTTCTACGAGGTACATCGCGCGGGCTACAAGATGAACCTGCCGGACCTGCTGGCGGCTGTGGGTGTGGCCCAACTGAAGAAGTGCGACGAGTTCTGGAAGAAGCGCAGCCGGGTTGCGGCCTACTATCGCGAGAAGTTTTCGCAGATTGAGGAAGTGCAGTTGCCGGCGTGCGCGGTGGATCCAGCCGAGCACTCCTGGCACCTGTTTATCCTGCGCCTGCGGCCGGAGTTGTTGAGCATCGGCCGCGACGAATTCATCGAAGAGTTGAAAGCGGCGGGCATCGGGACTAGCGTGCACTTCATTCCGCTGCACCAGCATCCCTACTACATCGAGCAGTACGGCTATCGGCAGGGCGATTTCCCCCAGGCCGAGGATTCCTTCTCGCGCTGTATCTCGTTGCCGATTTACCCTGACCTCACTGAGGCGCAGATGGCCCAGGTCGTCGGGGCAGTGAGCAAAATTGTCAGCCGGAGCCGCAAGTTTGTTTCGGTATGACCACGATGGACACAATTTCCGACGCGCCCAGCATGTCGAGTGAAAACGGCAGTCTGAGCGCGTGGAATTTTTCGCCGGGCAAGCGCCTTCTGGATGCGGGCACGGCCGGTGCAGGCCTGGTGTTGCTTCTCCCGCTGATGGCAGTCATCGCGATTGCTGTTCGGCTTACCTCTTCCGGACCAGTTCTGTTCCGTCAACGCCGGGTAGGCAAAGACGGCAAGCTGTTCGAGATTCTGAAGTTCCGGACCATGCTCCACCGCCCGCAGGGCGCTGGTCCCGGGGTCACCCGAAAAGGAGACTCCAGGGTCACCGCCATGGGCCGGGTGTTGCGGCGGGTGAAGCTGGACGAACTACCGCAGCTATTCAACGTACTCCGGGGAGACATGAGCCTAGTGGGGCCGCGCCCCGACCTGCCGGAATTCTGCCAAGCTGTCCGCCCCGAACAGCAATGCGTTTTCACCCTGCGCCCGGGTTTAACCGGGTGGGCGACCTTGCACTTCAGGGATGAGGAAAAGCTTCTGGCTGAAGTCCCCGAGGAGCAAACCGCCAGCTACTACGTCGACCACATTCTGTCGCAAAAAACCCAACTGGATCTGGACTACGCCAACCGGGCTTCGTTCGTCGCCGACATAAGAATTATCATGCGAACCTTGACCGGGGCCTGATGACCGGTTGAGTCTACGTCGCTCTCGAATATTTTGATCGCCAGTTCCGGCGGCGATCGGGATCATTGAGAAAGGTTGAACTGCCTCTCCATGAAGCGTGTTCTGCTCATCGCTTACGCTTATCCGCCCTGTAGCGAGATCGGGGCTGTCCGGCCCGCCGGCCTGGCGAAGTATTTGCCGCGTTTCGGCTGGGAGCCGACGGTGCTGACGGTCAGGCTGCCCGGTGTCCGGCCCACCTGGGCTCCCATTGTCGAGACCGGAGATGAGGATGTGCTGCAGACCTGGAAAGCCCGTTTCGGCCTGGAGGGCAGGCGCAGCCTGCACGAACAGTTCGGTTTGCCGGTGGCTCAAGAGCGCGACTCCCGGCTGATGCACACAAGAATCCTTTCTGCACTGCGCTATCTGGTGACGTTTCCCGATTCGACGAAGGGCTGGATACCGTTTGCCATGGAGGCGCTTGAGGAAATCAGGAAAACCACCAGCTTGGACGCAATCCTGACTACGTCCCCTCCCATCTCTGCCCACTTGATCGGCCGCAAGGCCAAGCAGATGTTCGGATGTCCATGGATCGCCGATCTTCGCGATTTGTGGTCGCAGAATCTGGCGCAGGGAAACGATCTGGCCCGTCTGCTGGAACGGCCCGTCGAGCGGCGAACCCTGCGCGATGCGGATGCGCTGGTGAGCGTCTCTGAGCCGTGGGCGGACCGGCTGCGGGAATGCTATCCCGACAAGTCGGTTTTCTCGATCACCAACGGCTTTGATGCCGACGAGTTCCGGTTCAAGGGGGAGCCGCTTACGCCGGCGTTCACCATCACCTACACGGGACGCCTCTACGAAGGAAAAAGGGACCCGACGCCGCTGTTCGAAGCCATCCAGGAACTGATCCAGGACAGCGAGATGAGCCGCGAATCCATTCGCGTCCGTTTTTACGGTCCGATTGAGCCCTGGCTGCCGGCTTTGGTGTGCTCCTTTGGCCTTGAAAATGTAGTCGAGATTGCCGGCACTGTTAGCCGCGACGAAGCATTGCGGCGACAGCGCGAGTCCCAGGTCCTGCTCATGCTCTGCTGGTCGGACCCTCGAGAGACCGGGCAACACACAGGAAAAGTGTTTGAGTATTTGGGTGCGAAGAGACCCATTCTGGCGATTGGGGGCAGTCGCGGGGTGGTCAGCGATCTACTGGAGCAAACCCAAAGCGGAGTGCATGCTCGTCCTAAAGAAGAATTGAAAACCACGCTGCGCGGATGGTACGCCGAGTATCGCCAAACGGGTGGGCTGCGGTATCGCGGCGAGGAGCGGCAAATCAATTCCTATACCCACGAGCAGATGGCGGCGCAGTTTGCTGACGTACTCGAGGGTGTCAGTGCTGGCCGAGTATCGGACGAATGTGTCGCCCACGTTTAGGGTTTGAAAGCGCCCGCGCTTCCGGGCGCGAACTGCGTCGCCACGAATCTAACCTGCCGTTGTAGCCTCCGCCAGGTTTTCCCTCAACACTCCTGCTCTTCGTAAACGATTATTTCAACCGGCAAGTAGCACACTTGTAACCAGAGAGCCTCGGTCAACTTAGAATGGCATCGCCAGCAACCACCAAAAACATTTTTACCAGCGCAGGGGAGAGCCGCTGGCTCCCCATCGTTCTGACTGTCCTATTCGCCCTGCTCGTGGGCGTCATGGTAGGACAGGGCCAATGGTTGTTGGTGGCGGCCCTGGCCGCCGCTCCGCTGGTCTTTCTCTGGCCGGTACAGGTCGCGCTGGGCGCATTTGCGTTGCTGATTCCGTTTGACAGTGCCACGTTCTCCCAGGGCAATGGAACTACTGGAACCACGCTGAATTTTGTCGTGGGCGCCGCCGCAGCCTCTATTCTCATCGTCACCGCGCTGGCGGGACGCCGACTGCAGAAGCCACCCCGAGCCGCCCTGTGGTGGACCCTGTTGATCGTGTGGTATGCCATGACTTATCTGTGGGCGGTTGACCCGCGTGCCTCTCTGATCCGCCTGCCCAGTGCGGCTGCCTGTTTGATTCTTTATCTCGCAGCGACTTCCATCCGGGTGCGCGAAATAGAATTCAAGGGGATTGTGGTGGCGGTGATTGTAGGCGGATGTCTGGCCGGTACCTATTCTTTGTACCAGTTCTATCACCATGTGGGTTGGGCCGGGACCGCACGCAGCTCTCTGGTCATGGGCGAAGAGGCCATCAATCCCAATACGTTCGCGACTCGCCTCTTGTTACCTCTGGCGCTGTCGGTGGGCGCGTTTTTTGCCGCACGCTCCGGCCTGCGTAAAGCCTTCATGCTGGGATGCAGCGCCCTGTTGACGCTGGCCGTGCTGCTCACGCAGTCTCGAGGCGCGGCCCTGGCGGTACTGGTACTGGCCGCCGTGTTCTTGCTCAGACTGGGCGTAAACCGCCGAATCCTGGCGGTCGGCGCCTTGATCGCGGGCATTGCAGTGGCCCTGCCCAGCGAGTTCTACAAGCGCGTCAACGAATCGGCCGCGACCGGAGGAGCAGGGCGGTTGGACATATGGCGCGTGGGCTGGGAAGTGCTGAAACACTACGGTATTTTCGGCGCCGGAATAAATGATTTTGCCCCGGCTTACTCGGCCTACGCTGGTTACGCACCCCACTTTGTGGGCTTCGATCGGGCTTCGCACAACCTCTATCTGCAGATTTCAGTGGAAGCCGGACTCATCGGGATCCTTCTCCTGGCCCAGGCAGTGCGCACGCAGTTGTGGGTGAAGAGAAATAACGGCGATCGGGGTGGCAAGCCGAGTATTTGGCTGGTCGCTTGTGAGGCAGCCGGCTGGTCCATCATGACTTCAGGAATGTTCGCCCACCTGTTCTGGGAGAAAAGCTTTTGGCTCCTGTGGATCATGGTGGCTGTCAGTACGCAGCTGTATGCGAACAGCGTTCAGTGTGGCGAGAACTCGCCGCGTAAGCAACCTGTCATGGTGAGAGTACGAAACCCGGCCTTTTTGTAACCCGCTGTGGTGCCGACGCCGGCGGGCCTTGCCGTTTCACCCCGCTCTAAACTCAAAGCAACCCCACGCCAGGCAACCAAGATTTGCACCTCATGACCAGATCGGCCACAGATGTGTCGGCGGAGGAATGCGCGATTTCTCGTCGCTCGATTTCGCCACGGTTCGCTTCTATGACTTCCGTGGTCGTGGATGCCTCCTGTTTCTCGCTGCCCTACGATTACTCGCTGTGTGACGCGCTGGGCGAACAGGGGTGCCGAGTTTTTCTGGCGCGCAGCGAATTTCTGGCGGGGGAGTGGACCCGAACCGCCTCCGGGTTCGAAACCTGGAACCACTTCTATCGTTTGAGCCATGGCAAGAAGCGCCAGGGGATTTTCAGTCCGCTGTGGAAAGTGATTAAGGCGGCCGAGCATCTGGGTGACATGCGGCAATTCGTCAGGCGGATGCGGAAGCTCAAGCCCGACGTCATACATTTTCAGTGGCTGCCGGTACCGTTGCTGGATGGCTTCTATCTTCACGAATTGAGCCAGGTGGCGCCGCTGGTGCTTACCGTCCACAATGCCCGGCCCCACGGCAGCTTAATGCAGCGTCTTTACCAGGATTTCCGGCGGACTGCGATCCTCCGGCATTTCCGAGCGATCATTGTGCACTCTCAGTTTACGCGACAACAGATTGTAGAAAAGAACTGGGCCCCGGCCGACCGGATTCATGTGATTCCGCACGGAGTTCTGGACTACTATCTCTCGCTTGAGGGTAGCGGCCCGTCTGAACCGGCCTCGGCTTCGAACCAGACCGTGATGTTTTTCGGGAACATCGAGGCCTACAAAGGACTGGACGTCCTGATCCGGGCATTCGCACTGTTGCCCGCGGATCTTGTGGCTCGGACTCAGTTGTTGGTTGCCGGCTCTCCGAATACCGACATCGTCTCGCTGAAAAAGCTGGCGCACGATCTGGGAATCGAGCAACGCATGGTTTGGAAGCTGGGTTACATCCGCGAGGAAGAGGTTCCCGAACTGTTCCGGTCGGCGGCGGTAGTGGCTCTTCCTTACCGTGCCATTGACCAGAGCGGTGTACTGATGACTGCACTGGCCTTCGGCAAGGCGATTGTCGCCAGCCGCACGGGAGGCTTTCCCGAAATCATCAAAGATGGTGTACACGGACTCCTCGTCACCCCGGGCGATGCGCCGGAGCTGGCTCAGGCTCTTCAGGACGTGTTAGCCAATCCGGCTCGCAGACAATCGATGGAACAAGCGTCTCGACATCTGGCAAAAACCGAGCTCGCCTGGGCGACCAGCGCGCAGAAGACAATGGAAGTGTACGAAGCGGTAGCTGCGCAATGAAGAATGCGCCCCAAGTCGATGTCTTGTCCGGCACCCCGAGCTCGATCATCGCGAGCTCCGGCAGCCGGAATCGGGCGGAAGTGAACTCCGATTCGGATCTTATGAACCGGCTGACTGTCCGGGTACTTGCACTGATCGAGGGTTCCACAGTTTCGGGTCCGGCAAAGAACCTTTTTGAGTTCTGCCGGGTAGCGCGGACGCTCTTCGCCGGGCCGGTTGTCGATATCTCGGTGGTCACATTCCAGCGCTCGCTTTCACTCGATTGCAGCCGGAATACCGACCTCATCGACGCGGCGCGGCAAGCGGACATAGCGGTAGAACGTATTCCGGAACGGTTTGTCTTTGATGCGCAGGTGGTTTCCCGTTTACGAAAGCTGGCCGTGCAGTTCCGTCCCGACCTGATCCAGACTCATTCCGCGAAATCTCATTTCCTGCTGCGCTGTTCGGGCTTGTGGAAAGACACTCCATGGATCGCGTTCCATCATGGGTACACCAACACCGATTTTCGTTCGCCGATCTACAACAGTCTCGACCGTTGGTCGCTGCAGGTTCCGGAGCGGATTGTGACCGTGAGCCTGGCGACGAAACAACAGTTAATCGGGCGTGGAGTACCGGGAGAGCGAATTGCCGTTGTGCACAACGCGGTGCAGTCGCGTCCACTGCAGAGCCGGGTTGACGCTGCTGCCTTCCAGCAAAAGAAAATCGATCTGGGGCTCGCGCCGGACGAGAAACTTATTTTGTGTGTGGGGCGTCTTTCGAAAGAGAAGGCGCAGATCGACATGGTCGGCGCCATGCATCGCTTGCGACAGCGGTCTCCTGACCTGGCGGCGCGGTTGATGATTCTTGGGGACGGTCCGGAGCGGGAGCGCATCGCGCAAGCCATCCGCTCGGCAGGCCTCGAAAAACAGGTGGTGTTCGCCGGACATTTGAAGGACCTTGCTCCTTACTATGAGGCGGCGGACATGGTGGCGATTCCCTCGCTTAGCGAAGGCTCTCCCAACGTGCTGCTCGAAGCGATGGCTTTCGGAGTGCCGGTTGTGGCCACCGAGGTGGGAGGAATTCCCGAAATCGTGGATCATGAAGACACCGCTCTGCTGGTCCCGGCGCGGGATGCGGCGGCGATGGCCGCAGCCATCGAACGGCTGCTTTCGGATCCCGGCACCGCATCGGCTTTGGCCCGGCGGGCACGAAAGAAAGTCGAGACCGATCATTCGCCGGAATCGCGGGGAAATTCTCTGGTTAACATTTACGCCGACGTATATCGCACGAGGCGGCAATAATTCAGGTTCAACCCGGTGCCGTTGCGGTTGCGCAGGTTCGGTTCGAAAGGGTGTTGGCGGACTCGCTTCAGGGTTGAGTGGCCTTCGGCAGGTATACGGATTCCGGGCCCACGCTATAACTGAATGAGTAGTTGGCTTCGAGATCCTGTACAAATGTGCCCCCGAAGTGAACGTCCTTATACCAGTTTCTTCCAACTTCGGAGTCCGGGTCCCGTTCCAGGACCACTGCGGAGAAGCCCTGGTGAGCGAGTTTGTCGCGAAGCTCAACGCCGAGCGCAGGATATCTGGCGGTAAATACGCGGAACATGAAAGGATCCAGCAGGTACGGGGTCTTTCCCGACTGGACAACCACAAATGCATTCTCGGCCAATATGGGCCGGCCGTCGGAGGGGATCTTTTCCACCAGTTGCCGCATTTCTGTACGGCGAGACGGTTTGCCAAAATCGTAGTGTAAGTCGGTAGCGATCTGGAGGGAGGCCACGACCAAGCCCGCGGCCAGGATGCCGGTGCCGATTTCGGCAAACGCGGGATTGCGAGATGTGGAGTAAGCCAGAACCAATACCCCGGCCACATGCAAGTCGAGCAGGTGATTCGACAGCGTCCCGCGGGACCCGAAGATAACCGTAGTGGCTGCCAGGACTACAAAAAAGTAAATGGGCAATATCTCGGTCGGGATTTTCTTGAAGTAGCTGAAGGCAAAAGCCGTGGCCGGGACCAGAAAGACGACCATCACCGGGTCGTACTCGAGAGCGGTTCCGATCATCTGCAAGGGCGCTTCGAGTGCGTAAGTGATAGAGCCGCCACCGGAGGCGCAGACGCGGAAGATTTCGAGAGCTCGTCCGCCGCTGCCAAAATATATGGCTGACACGACTGCGACGTAGCCCAGGCAAGTGGCCACACCTAGTCTCGCCATGTCCTCGAATCTGCGGCTGAGGGTCCAGACCAGGATTACGCTGGCAAAGCCAAAGACGGTGGTCAGCTTCGCGGCGAAGGCCAGACTGAAAAGGGCGCCTCCCAGGTAGAGCCAAATCCGCTTCTCTTTGTTATTGGGGCTGAGACACAGCGCGATTCCCCAGATATTGAGCATGGCCGCCAAGCCGTCACCCTTGGCTGTGAGCAGAGCTTCCTGGGTGGTGGCCGCGGAAACGACTGCCACGACCGCCGCCAGGCTGAGCAGAAGACTGACGTTGAGCCGCCGCAACAGGACAAAACAGCCGCAGCCCAGCAAGAGCACGCTGGCCGCCGACAAAATGAGGCCGGCATCTTCAAGTCTGCCGAATATTCTGGAGAGGCTTCCGGTCAGCACGAAGTA
>Ga0210384_10008174_pt1 | contig 10941 bp, 6 predicted proteins | sample IncBWH2MmetaG_FD_160574 | JGI IMG/M metagenome (GOLD analysis project Ga0210384, IMG submission 160574) | Forest soil microbial communities from Barre Woods Harvard Forest LTER site, Petersham, Massachusetts, United States - Inc-BW-H-2-M | ecosystem: Environmental > Terrestrial > Soil >...
CTCTGGTTGCTACGGTGCCTACGCCGGCAGATATAGCCGCCGCGGAGGCAGCGATCGCGCCGGCGACCGCGGATCCCAATGCACTGCTGTATTTGAAGACATTTTGGCCTGCCAGTCCCACGGGAATATTCAGCTTTGCGGGTCACCAGGTTACAGGAGAGAACTTCGTGATCGGTAAAGTGGATCACACGTTCTCAACGAAGGATCGGGTCTTCGGCACCTATCTTTTCGACAATTCTCACCAGACCGAACCGGATGAGATGAACAACAAACTCATCCAAAACAATAGCAAGCGGCAGACCGTGGCCTTTGAATGGAACCACGTTTTCAATCCGGACTGGTTGAATTCCTTCCGCTTGGGTTTCAACCGCGATAATACGGCATCGCCCGATGGCGCGACACCGACCAATCCGGCAGCGGCCGATCTTAGTTTTGGTTTTGACCCTGGCTACCCCGTAGGCTCGCTGGAGGTGGACCCGTACACCGTATTTTCGGGGGGCACGGTCGTGTCCTCTCCTTTTGAGTTCATTTGGAATTCGTATCAAATTTACGAAAACCTTTACGTGACCAAGGGAATTCACTCTTTGAAGCTGGGCGGGAACGTCGAGCGGATCCAGCAAAAATTCTTTGGCCTGGACAGCCCTGGCGGCGGCTGGGTGTTCGACAATTTGCCGGATTTCCTGACCAACCACGCTTCTTCCTTTGGCAGCGATGCGCTGGGCACCGAGTCTCCGCGTTATGAGCGCATGGCGATTGCCGGGGCTTATATCCAGGATGACATTCACTTCCGTCCAAACCTTACCTTCAATGTGGGACTGCGCTACGAGTTTGGGGAAGTGCCTTACGAAGTCGACGGCAAGTTGGCTAACCTCCGTACATTGGACAGCACGCCGGGCACAACCCCTTCCCCATTCCTGGGGTCCCCTTATTTTAGGAATCCCACGAAGAGAGATTGGGAGCCTCGGATCGGAGTTGCGTGGGATCCGTTCAAGAATGGCAAGACATCCGTCCGCGCGGGATTCGGAATGTTTGATGTGCTGCCCATGCCGGCTCAGATGGGGGCCGGACTTGACTCCTCGTCACCGTTCGCCGAGAAACTTAACATTGATAGTCCAGTTCCGATCGCCGGTAAGTTTCCGAATCAAGCAGCCAACGCCGGTGTAGCCAACACTGCGGGATACTACCTAATGGATTTTAATCCTAAGCGCCCATTGGTCATGCAGTGGAATCTCAACGTCGAACACCAACTGACACCGAACACGACGCTCACGATCGGGTACGTGGGTTCACGTGGCGAGCATTTGTGGATCCAGTCAACGGCCAATATTATTATGCCGATGCCCGGCACCCTGCAATGGCCCTGCCCGGGGGGCTTCACGCCGATGGTTACTGCTCAGGGCGCCACGATCAATTTCTGCCCCAAGATTTCGTTTGCGATTGAGAACATAGACAACAGAGCTCGCCCCGATCCCAACACGGGGCGGCTGTCGTACGCGCAATGGGCCGGCTGGTACTCGTATCATGCCCTGCAGGTCCAAATCAAAAAGGCTATGAGCCACGGGTTCCAGATTCAGGGGAATTACACCTGGGCTAAGAATATTGACATCGGCTCGGGAGCGGTCGCCGCCGATCAGTATACGAACTCAGTCACAGGCCTGCTGTGGTTCTGCCAGGCCTGCAGGCGCGGTTTAGCCGATACTGATGTTCGAAACAACATTACGATTGATTACCTCTGGAACATTCCCACGGCTAAATCCTTCAATGCGCCCCTGAAAGCAGTCCTGGGCAATTGGCAAGCCGGAGGCATCCTGACCCTGGAGAATGGCAGGCCGTTTACCGTGCTCATGTCCGGAGATCCGCTGAATGCTCTGAAAACTCAACAGCACCCTGACCGGATTTTTGGGTCGGGCTGCGCGACCGGCGTGAACCCCGGCAATGCCAACCAATACATCAATGTAGCTTGTTTCACGCCGCCTAATCCGAGCACGCAATACGGAGATGCGGGGCGGAATTCGGTGATTGGTCCTGGACTGGCCGCACTTGACTTTTCATTGTTCAAGAACATTCCCGTCAAGAAGCTCTCAGAAGCTTCCAATTTGCAGTTCCGGCTGGAGTGTTTCAATTGCACCAATCGGGTCAACCTGAATCCACCTGTGGACAACAACGTTATCTTCGACTCCTTAGGAAATCCAGTTACTGGCGCTGGTCTGATTGACAGCACAAGTACAACTTCGCGGCAGATTCAGTTGGCGCTCAAGCTCAGTTTCTAAGATTTCACTCACCCCTTCCTCGGGGTTCACTCGAGGAAGGGGCGAGTGTCCGCCATCATCGCAGTGGCAATAGTTTGTGCGATGGTGCTCGCGAGGCTTGATGTATAGTCAGGATCGAATTTACAAGCTCGGTTTACCGTCCGATTAGAGGAGAGACCCGTGAAATATTCACTTTTGTCCGCCGTGATCGCGATGGCCCTATTCCATGCGAACGCTGCGCGCGCGCAGGAGGTCAGTCTCGTGGCGCCCGGCGGCATGAGGTGCGCTATGGACCGGATGGCGCCGGACTTCGAACACAAGACCGGCCATCCAGTCAAGGTGACTATCGGCTCCGGTGGAAAAACGCACCAGCAAGTCGTTCAAGGCGAGCCTTTCGACGTGCCAGTTGTGCAGCCGCCTTACCAGGATGTGATCGACTCCGGCAACGTCGTAACCAGCAGTGAGACGCCGCTGGCCACTGTTCCCATCGTAGTCGTGATGCGGAAGGGCGACCCCAAGCCTGATATTTCGACGCCTGACGCGGTCAAACATTTGCTTCTGGCCGCGAAAAATATCTCCTATCCGGATGGGGCGGGCGGGATGGGAGGCGCCGCCGGGGTCAGCTTTGACCAGACGCTGACGAAGCTCGGCATCCTCGAGGAGATGAAACCAAAGGTAAAGAGGATCAAGGGGGTCAGCCTGATGCATTTACTTACCAGCGGTGATATTGATTTTGCGGTGAGCTTTGCCAGCGAAATCAATGACCCCGGAGTAGATGTGGTGGGGCAACTCCCGAGAGAGATTTCGGCCCCTACATCGCTTGTGGGCTTCGTTTCCGCGCATACGAAATCGCCTGAGAACGCCAAAGCGCTTTTGAGCTACCTCTCTTCATCTGAGGCTGCGGTAGCCTATAAGGCTTGTGGGATGCAACCGGGGCGCTGACGAAGGGGTTCAACCCGCTGGTGTTCTGGGCAGCGGCAGACAAGGCACTTCGGCAACGCAACGTTTCGCAGGGATAGGGCTCCGCTATCAAGTTACTTGGGAGTTTCAGATTCCTGGCTAGACAACTGCGGTTCGTGGACAAATATGGTGGCTTGCATTTACATACATTCAAGGAGGCTCAGATGCAGCGCGAAATAAACAAAACAGTTTTGGCTTTGGCGATGGTGCTCGTTGCGGCTGTTGCGGTGATAACAGTTCGCCCCTCAAAAGTCCGGGCGGCAGATGAGAAATATCAACTGGTTGAAAATTGGGCTCAACTTCCGCCGGGCATGCTATGGGGCGTGATGTCCGCGGTGGACATCGATTCGCACGGAACGATCTATGCATTCAAGCGGTCTGAGCCGGGAGAAAAGGCTGGCGCAATGTCTTCGATGATCATGGTTATAGACCCGCACGGCAAGTTTGTGAGGTCATGGGGCGAACACACTTTTATGTCGGCGCACGGGCTTCGTGTTCTACGTGACGGGTTTATCTGGATCACCGACAAAACAGGAGATCAGGTATTCAAGTACAGCCCTGATGGAGAACTTTTGATGACTCTCGGCAAAAAGGGAGTCGCCGGCGATAATGACTCCACGGACGCATTGAATGGTCCGAGCGATGTGGTAATCGGCAAGAACGGGGACATCTTCGTTTCAGACGGCGAAAGCACCAATACGCGTGTGGTCAAGTTTTCCAAAGACGGCAAGTTTATCAAGTGCTGGGGCACGAAGGGTACGGGGCCGGGTGAGATGAACGTTCCCCACAACATTGCAATGGATTCGGAGGGGCGAATTTACGTAGCCGACCGTGCCAACAAACGCATTCAAGTGTTCGATCAGGACGGCAAATACCTGGATCAAATGACACAGTTTGGAGCGCCTGCCGCGATATTTATCACCAAGGACGACATGCTTTATGTGGTTGCCGGCGCACCCGAAAACCGGCTATCGATCGGCACGAAAGACGGCAAGATATTGGATCGGGTTGAGGGCCTCAATGCCCCACATTGGGTGGCCGTCGATTCCAGCGGCGCCGTTTATGTGGCCGAAGTCGCCGGACAGGCTCTGTTAAAGTATGTGAAGAAGTAGTTTTCAACGCAGCGAGCTGACAGACGTGCTGAATGCAGCCCTGTCGCCCGCCAAAATCATGACGCCCTGAGAATTCAAGAGGATGCGGTGTCGCCATTTACGGGGAAAGCGCGATTGCACTTTTCGGTAATTGACGGTGCGTATCCGATCTTGAGCGCGGCGGGCCCGGAAGAAAAGTTCGCGAGTCGGCGTCTATAGGCAGACCGGAGGCGCTATCCCAAACGCAGCAATCGTCTCGGTATAACATCGCAGCAGAAAACAGCAACTCCAGTAAGATCGTCCCAAATCTCGATGATTACAAAACAGTTTTTTGGCGGAGAGGGTGGGATTCGAACCCACGGTCGAGTTTCCCCGACACACGCTTTCCAAGCGTGCTCCTTAAACCGCTCGGACACCTCTCCGCGGAAGGAAGCTCAAACAGACTAGCACAAACGTCCGGCCAGGAGAAAATTCGTGGTCCAGGCGGGCCGCTTGAAATAGGTTCCCGAGCAGGGACCGGGAGGGGTGCAAACATTGGATCGCGGATGTAGGGCGCGACGTCGACTCCCGGTTTCTGGATCACGGGCGCTACGCGTCCAGGATCGCCCTAATTTTTCGGGCTAGAGTATTCAGCGAAAACGGCTTGGAGAGGAATGCGAAATCGGTCCGGTGCAAGTCTCCATGGACCAGAGCATCCGCCGTGTAGCCGGAAACGAATAGAACTTTCATTTCCGGACGGCTGGTGGCCATCCGGTCGGCCAACTTGGGCCCGCTTGATCCCGGCAAAACGACGTCGGTCATGAGCAGGTCGATCTGCTGGGGGTTGTTTTCGGAAGCTTCCAGTGCTTTTTGGAAATCTTCGGCGACGATGACGTGGTAGCCTTTATTCGAAAGGAATTCCTTCGTCACGCTGCGCAGCGACTCCTCATCCTCGACGACCAAAATCGTCTCCTCCCCGCGCGGCACGACTCTTTCCTGCGGCGAAGCCTCTGACTTGTCGATTTCTTCCTGGGTAGCGGGCAAATAGACCTTGAACGTGGTGCCCCGGCCCACTTCGCTGTACGCCGAAATGTGCCCCCCGCTTTGTTTCACGATGCCATAGATCGTCGCGAGGCCAAGACCCGTCCCTTTTCCTTGCTCTTTGGTGGTGAAGAACGGCTCGAAGATTCGGGACAGTACCTCGGGGCTCATTCCGCAGCCGGAATCGGTCACCGCGATCATTATATGCCGGCCGGGGCGCGCTTCCGGATTCCGGCTGCAATACTCATCGTCGATGTCGAACTCGCCGGTTTCAATGGTAAGTCTTCCGCCATCCGGCATGGCGTCGCGCGCGTTCACCACGAGGTTCATGATGACTTGTTCGAGCTGCGTGGGGTCAACTTTTATTCGGATCTTCGCGTTGCCCGGAAGAATTTCAAGCCGAATGTCTTCTCCGATGACGCGGGTCAGCATTTCCTTTATGCTTTCCAGGTGTTCGGAAATGGAAATGACGTGCGGCTCGAGGACTTGCTGGCGGCTGAATGCCAGGAGTTTGCGCGTCAGCGTTCCTCCGCGCTCGACGGCCTTGGCGATGGACGCCGCCAAGGGCGAGAGTTCAGCGTTGTCCTGGAGTTTTTCCAGCAGCATGTCCGAATAGGCCACGATGACGCCCAGAACATTGTTAAAATCATGCGCGATCCCGCCGGCCAGGCGCCCGATGGCTTCCATCTTTTGCACGTGACGAAGTCTCTGTTCGACGCCACGGACGTGGGCGACGTTTTCGGCGATCACTTCGAAATAGAGGACTTTCCCGGCGTCATCCCGCACGGCGCGCCCGCTGATCTCCACGGGAATAATCTTGCCGTCTTTTTGTTTCCAATTTGTTTCTATCTTGGCGAACTGCTTTCGCGTCCCGGGCTGGTCGAACAGGAGAGGGGTATACTCGCCCTTTTCGAAAACGTCTGTTGCCAGGTTCAGCGCCAGCAATTCCTCTGCGGATTCGTACCCAAGCATTTTCACCAGCGCGTCGTTGACCACCAGCAGCTTGCCTTCCGGAGTCGCGCGATAGACGCCGTAGGTGCCTTCGATCATGGCCCTGAAATTGGCTTCGGACTGGCGCAACGCATCATCCACCCGCTTGCGTTCGGTGATGTCGCGAATCGTGCTGGAAACCAAAACGCCTTCGTCCGTCTGCTGGGGACTCAAGCTGATTTCAACGGGAAATTCCGTGCCGTCTTTTTTCAGGCCGTAAAGTTCGCTGCCGGCTCCCATGGACCGGGCTTGTGGATTAACCATGTAGTTATCACGGTGAGCCCGATGGCGGTTCCAGAATCGTTCCGGCACGAGCACTTCGACGGGCTGGCCCAGAAGCTCTTCGCGATTGTAACCGAAAAGTTTTTCCGTTTGCGTATTGACCAGGACGATGCGCCCGTCGTTTCCGGCAATGACCATGGCGTCCGGCGCGGAATCGAGCAGGCGCCGCAAACGCTCCTCGATGCGTTTCCGATCCGTAATGTCGCGAATCGCGGTGCAAACGAGCGTGCCATCCCCCGCATCAATGGGGCTGAGGCTGATCTCGATGGGGAACTCGGTTTTATCCTTGCGCAGGCCGTAAAGTTCGAGACCCGCGCCCATCGGCCGCACTTGCGGGTGGCCCATGAAGCCGGCGCGATGGCCGCGGTGCCTTCCTCGCAAACGCTCCGGCACAAGAATCTCGACCGCCTGACCGAGCAATTCTTCGCGGTCATAGCCGAAGAGCTTTTCCGTCTGCAAATTGACCAGGACGATGCGTCCCTCTTGGTTGACGAGGACAATCCCGTCCGGAGATGATTCGGTGAGCGCCCTGAAAACAGCATCGCTCACGCTTGGAACACCTTGCGTCATAGAAACCCTCGTCGCTAGTTGCCGAGACGAATTCTTCGGATCGCACTAATGGATGGAGAAGGTCACTCCGGGAAGGGGGAATTACAACGATGATTATGAGGCGGCGATTTTGCAGTGTCAATATAGTTGAAGTGACTTGATTCCAAGTCGCGAAATTCCTTTGTTTTTCTAATTTTCGCGCTTTTAAAGCCCTGTGAAGAGAATCACATTCTGCTAAAATCCTCGCCCGTCCTGTAAAATGGTCGCTGCAGCAGACGAAGAGGATATAAAATTTGAAATCTGAGATTTGACAATTAAGACCCCGCTGGATGTTTGAATTTTAGATTTGAAATGAAGCCAGCTCATAATTTGCCTTTGCGAGTCGCGGCTTCAGTCATGACATTCAAGGACCGATTGACAAGGTCTTTAGTTGCTGACGGCCATTCGGAGTTAGATGGCTTGCCACTTATGAGCTGACATCATTTCAAATTTCTAATTTTAGAAATGGCCAGCTTCCTGGAATCCCTTTGGAGGGCGGCATGAATCACTGGCAAGGCAAGTGGGCATTAATTACGGGCGCCAGCGCGGGGATCGGCACGGCCCTGGCGCGGGAACTGGCCGCCGGCGGGACAAACCTGGTGCTGACGGCACGGCGCCGCGACCGGCTCGTCGGCCTCGCGGCCGAATTGAGTTCCAGGCATAACATCCGCACGCTCGTCTGCGTCGCAGACCTGGCGCAACCGCCCGGCCCGCAACAGATTTTTTCGTTCACCGATGAAAAGAACATCGCCATTGACTTGCTCGTCAACAATGCAGGCTTTGGCGCTTATGGCGAATTCCACAAGTTACGCATGGACCGGCTCATGGAAATGACGCAGGTCAATGTGACAGCGGTAGTGCATCTGACGCATCTCTATCTGCCTGGAATGATTGCGCGCGGCAAGGGCGATATTTTGATTGTGGCTTCGACGGCGGCGTTTCAGGCGGTGCCCTACATCACTACGTACGCAGCGACTAAGAGTTTCGATTTGCACTTTGCCGAAGGGCTGGCCGAGGAAGTGCGGCAGTACGGCGTTCGCGTTTGCGCACTCTGCCCCGGTTCCACGGCGACGGAGTTTTTTCAGGTTGCGGGGCAGCGCAATCACACGCGACGCTCCCCGGAAACCGCCGAGAAGGTTGCTCATGTGGGCCTCGCGGCCCTTGCGGTGGGAAAAAGTTCGGTGATTTCCGGATTCACAAATTGGCTGGGCGCGGAAACCGTGCGGATGGTCCCGCGGGGGATGGTCGCGCGAATCACCGCCGGAATATTTCGTCCAAAGGAAAAGCAAGCATAGGGCTTAATTGCAAGTATGCGTAAAATGACGGCCGATCAAAAATCTTTGCAACGCCAGCTGCACGGTGAAGGATTTCTTCACACCTATGTCTGGCAGGATGGACCGAGCGCGTTTTATTCCGACCACACTCACGCGGTTGAGACGGCGCACATCATCCTGGACGGCGAAATGACGCTGACGCAGGGAGGCGAGGTGCGCACGTATGGCGTAGGAGAACGTTGCGACGTCCCGGCCGGCGTGATTCACTCCGCCAAGATGGGTCCGCGTGGCTGCAAATATCTAATTGGGGAGAAGTAGGACAGGCTTCAGCCTGTCTGGTTTTGTTGTTGCCGATCCGCCGGAAAGAAGACAGGCTGAAGCCCGTCCTACAAAAGCGCGCGATCGAGCAACTCCATGACGTGCACGACTTCCTGCCCCGTCGAGTGAATTTCCGCCCCGGCTCGCATCTGCAGCAGGCAGCCGGGATTCGCGGTGACGATGACCGGCGCATTCGTGGCCCGGGCATGCTTCATTTTTTCCGCTAAAAGTGCCAGCGAAGTTTGCGTCTCGGTGACATTGTAGGAGCCGGCGGACCCGCAGCAGTAATCCGCCATGGCCATTTCCACGAGCTCCAATCCGGGGATGGCGCGCAGCAGCTTGCGCGGGGCTTCGCGAACTTTTTGTCCGTGCAGAAGATGGCAGGAATCCTGATAAGTGACGCGCAACGGCAGCGCCGCAAGACGCGCCGAGAGCCCCAGATCGGCGAGGAACTCGGTGACGTCCCGCATCTTCTGGCGGAAGGCGTGCGCCTTGTCATGTTCTGTTGTTCCAGAGGCAAAGAGGTGCTCGTACTCCTTCAGCGTTGACCCGCATCCCGCCGCATTCGTGATTACAGCGTCAAATTCATTGCCGAGGAAAACTTCGAGATTCGTCCGCGCGAGGGAACGCGCCACATCGCGAACCCCGGCGTGCGCGGCGAGCGCGCCGCAGCAGGTTTGCCCGGCGGGGACGACGACTTCGCAGCCGTTCGCGGTGAGGACGCGGATGGTCGCTGCGTGCAGTGCGGAAAAACTTACCTGCGCCACGCATCCGGCGAACAAGGCGACACGCGCGCGCCGATGGCCAACGGGAGGATAGGTGCGACCGAGCTTCGAGAAAAAAAATTCACGATCGATCGTCGGCAGAAGCTTTTCCCTGTCCGCGAGCCCGAAGAGACGCAGAATGCCGCTTGCACGCGCGAGCGCTTGCAGGCCGGAGCGCTGATAGAAGAAAAGAAGGCGTGCCAGGAATGCGATGCGTCTTGGGTAAGGGAGCAGGCCGCGGAACACGAATTCTCGCGAAATTCGGGAGAAAAATGGCCGCCGGTAATTCTGTTCGATCTGCGCGCGCGCCGCTTCCACCAGTTTGCCGTACTCGACGCCCGAAGGGCAGGCCGTCTCGCATGCGCGGCAATCGAGGCATTGATCGATATGCTTTACGAAGGAATCGCCGAGCGGCAGGCGGCCCTGGTCCACCAGCACGATCTGGCGGATTCGACCGCGCGGTGAATCGGCCTCGAGCCCCCACAGTTTGTAGGTGGGGCAATGATTCAAACACAGGCCGCAATGAACGCAGTGCGCGTAGTCGTCATACGCGGGAATGTCCGCTCCGGAAAATCCGCTGCGCGGATTCGCGCCGGAATTCCGTTCCACATTTGCGACTTGGTCGGTCATAAATTCATATCCCGCCGGCGAAACGTCCAGGAGAAAGAACATTTTGCGGGTCGAAAGAATGTTTTACGCGGCGCATCAACTCAAAATCCGCCCGCTGCGCCCCCCAGACAACCTCTGGAGAGGTTTTTATTTCCGTTGGGCACCACTCCAACATGGCCGAAGCCCGGATTTCAGATTGGCGGCACACCTCAAACACTTCAGAAATGATTCCCGATAGAGTCCGAGGTGTTTCCGAGAAATCCCTTTGCGGCAGGAATGCGGCGTAGATAATCCCGGAGGCCCGCGAGAGAGAAACGAAATCGAGCTCGCGTTGCGCCGCGACCACTCGCAATTTACCTTGCAAAGCAGCCATCGCTCCGGGCACTGCGCTAATTCTAAAAATAGCGGCAGCCGGGACTCTTTCAATCATCAGTCTTGGGAATTCTCGAATTTGCACAAAGGCCGAATCCGCCTCGGCCGCCTCCAGAGGGAAGAACTCTTCCGCGTCCGCGGCGCCCGCCAGATGGCCGAGTTCGCGCTCGTACCGGTCCACGACGGCGGGCTGGCCTGCAGCCGAAACAATGACGGTCCAAGTTCGCGGTTCGATTCGCGCGGAAATCTCTCCCGAGAATAACAACGCGGCTGTGCCAGGATTGGCGATTTCCACCATCTGCGGCGTGAGGACGGAATGGGAGATCGCGCGGCAGAAATCAAACCCGGCTTCCGCCGAGGAAAAGGACGCGACAAAACTTCCCTGGGCCTGCGGCATCGGGAACGTGCGGAAATTCAGGCGCGT
>Ga0210384_10008175_pt1 | contig 10940 bp, 20 predicted proteins | sample IncBWH2MmetaG_FD_160574 | JGI IMG/M metagenome (GOLD analysis project Ga0210384, IMG submission 160574) | Forest soil microbial communities from Barre Woods Harvard Forest LTER site, Petersham, Massachusetts, United States - Inc-BW-H-2-M | ecosystem: Environmental > Terrestrial > Soil >...
CTCGGGCCGTTGCACGGTCTGCGGGGGCGATTTCGCCTGTTTTTGGGCTCGGCGGCATGTGATTTGCTCTGCTTTCCAATGACACAATCCCTCATTGTCTTGCCGCCCGGCCCGATCCGTAAAGTGGTCAGACCAGTCTTGACGCTTCTGCAGAGGGGGAGTACCATTACTCACAGCTATGACCCCGCAAGCAATCGGCCTCCTGGTCTTCGCCGTCGTCGTCGCTCTCGACGCGTTCGGCCTCGGCCTGGACGTGGTGTTGCGGGACGCCGGGCTGGAGACGGTCAGCGGATTCGCGCGGCGTAACCAGTGGGCAGCGGCCGTGATCGTCGGGGCCAACATCTTTGGGCTGATTGGCCTGGCAATCCATTTTTCCAACGGATCAACGTAGGAGCATACGTCGATGAAGAACGCACAGCAAGTTGCCGCGAAATGGGCGCAAAACCTGGGCGCTGCCGGCCAGTCGATCCAGCAGGGCGTTGCCGCCGTCACGCAAAATCCGGCGGAGCTGGCAGCGGCGCAGGCCAATCTCGCCGTAACCAATTACGCGGCCGCAAAGGACAAGATGGTCGCCGGCCTGGGCCGCACCACCTTGGCGAGCTGGCAACAGGCGATGAACACCAAGGGCATTCCGCGCATCCAGCAAGGCGCAAGCCAGGCGCAGCCGAAAGTTGCGGCCTTCATGCAGCAATTGCTCCCGGCCGTCGCCGCCGCAAAGGCAAGCTTGCCGCCGCGCGGCAACCTGCAACAGAACTTGCAGCGGGCAGCGGCCTTCGCTACCGCAATGGCGCAGTTCAAGCGGACGAGCTAACGCTATAAATCAGGCTGTTTTTGTATGTCGCATCAGTACCTCGACATATACAATCCTGTTGATGCGTTCCCCCGCACCTTCGGGCATCACAAGGCCCGAAGGTGTCCGCGATGCAAATGGTCGTGCGTCGTCTTCATCGAACGGGTGACACTGCTCAATCATCCGACAACCGGCGCGAGCAAGCCCGGCTACTCATTGAGGTGCAATCACTGTGGACTACACTGGTATCATTGCGTCTGAGCCGGGCTTCCTGGGATCAACCGGTGTGTTGATCGCGGCACTAATTGCCGCCGTGCTATACGTCATCAGTTGCGGACTGCAGCTCCACCACCTCTCGATCTACAGCACGACCAGCGCTGGCGCAGTCACCGACCAGGACGCGCCGGCCATTGCCGACCCGGCCGTGACGCTGGTCAACGGGCATCCGATTTTCCCCGTACCAGTAGTGACGTACTGGGGTCATGCGTTCGGCAGCACGAGCTTGACGCGCGTCAAGCTGACCACGCCGAAGCTTCGCGCGATTAACAATGTGAACCTCATGCCGCTGGACGTGGCGGCAACGATCAGTTCGCGTCCGCCTATCGTGGAGTGGTTTCACCATCCACTCGCGCTCAACCCCATTGACGAGAATCAAATCCTCGTCAGCGGATCAGCGGCGCTGACCATCGCCAACGTTGCAATCGCATTTGGCGACGGCAATTTCAACGTCCCGCAAGGCGACATGTTTACCGTGGCGGCGACAGCCACGATCACCACGGTAACGTCGTCCTGGGTCACGGGCGCGATCACGCTCGAATCACCGCTGCCGGCCGGCCGTTACGCGGTCATCGGCGGCACGGCATTCGGCACGAATGCCCAATACTTCAATCTGGTCTTCCCGAACCAGGTTTGGCGTCCCGGCGCGCTGGCTTACGGCACGGTCGCGGGAATCAACTCGCGATATTTCAGGTGGGGAAATCTCGGCGTGTGGGGCGAGTTCGAAACGTTCGCGCTGCCGCAACTTTCCATCCAGGCGAGCGCCGCAGCCGCGACCGCGCACACTCTGTTCATGGACATCGTTCGCATCCGCTGAGGTGAGCCGTGACTGTCCGCGCCGACGCCGAGGCTCTTGCGGTTATCATCCAGCCATTGTTGGCGCACGCGCCGTTGCAATCGCCGACGTTGGCGGATTTGCTCGAGGTCATTTTGCAGCAAGGCGCATCCGCAGACGGATCGCAAGCGAGTTACCTGGCAGCGCAGTTTGATTCCGTGGCCCTCGCGCTCGCGCCGATTGCGGGCCTGTCGGCCAACGTGCTGACGGGTAACAAGTATGTTTTCGAGCTGCAATTACTGCTCACGCTTGACGCGGTAGGCCTCGGCCAGATTGACTTGAACGGCGGCACGGCGACGGCCGGCCGGGCGGACTGGGAAGCGAGCAAGGTACTCGCCGCAGGCACGGTAACGTACAACGCCGGTCTGCTCAGCGGCTTGAACGGCAATCTAGCGCTGGCTGGCGGTACGACCAAGATGGTGCGGGCAACGGGCAGTTTCAATTGCAACGGCAGCGGCACGCTGGTGCCGCAGTTCGGCCAGAATGCCGGGCCGAACGGGACGAGTAGCGTACTAGTGGGCAGCTTCCTCCGAGTAAAGAGGGCAACATGAGCCTTTCGCAAACCGAGCAAGACAAGATCAATGAGGCGCAAGCTGCCTTGGACAAGCGGCGCGCCGACGAATCGGCCCGGCTGACGGCGCAGCAACGGCAGCTAGCCGACGCTGTGCAAGCCAGGATTGCCAGCGTGCCCATGCACGGCACCAACATCGGCGAGACTGCCCTGGTGGTTGTCGCCGTCCTCGATGTCTTGGGGGTGAAGTATGATCCCGGTCAACCCGCCCAGCCCGCCGCAGCAAGTCAAAGGTGAGTACGCTTGCCAGGGCTTCGCTGGCCATGCCGGCCCGGACGTTGCCCGGCCCGCCTACGGCATGATTGCCGGCGCGGACATCCAGGGCTATTTCAACGGCCCGTACTTTGCGCCAAGCAGCGTCATGCTGCACGGCCAGCCGACAAAGGACTGGTGAGCAATGGCAGAGCCGCAAATTCCCGGCCAGCTCCAGGGTGTCCCGGCTGAGGGCAACCCGGCGCAGGTCCTGCCCGGCACGACGCCGGGTTACGTGGAAGGCCAGACGCCCAACCAGCCGGGCTATGTGCCGGCCGGCAACCCGTCGATCAATCCGATGGTGCCGCAACAGCGCGACTATCGCAGCGTGCGCGAGTGGGGATGGTGACATGCCTGATCGCTTAGTTACGTCGGCCGGTCGCTCATTTACGATGACTGCCGCGAACGTTCAGGTAGCGGGCACGGCCCTGAAGCGCAAGGCGATTACGTTCAGTTACTGGAACGGCACCGCTCTGACTTTTTGCGCCCTGGGCAACGTGCCGCTAGCCAGTGGGACGGCGACTAATGTCATCTTTACGTTAGTCACGAATGGAAATAATTCAGTAACGCTGACCTACGACGTGCACGGCGAGTGTGTCCGCCAGGCCTGGCACGCATTTGCCGGGAACGGTCAATTGCTGAGCGTTATTGAGTCTTACGACGACTGATATTCCATGCCCAAAGCCCCCACCATTGCCGAGCCGCTGACCGATCAGGATTTGCGCGACTTGAACCGAGCGCAGTACATCCTCAATCAGCTCTTGCCGCAGCTCGACAAGGCTGAAGCCGCTGGCCGCGACGTGGCCGATCTCCGGCTGCGGCGCGATGACCTGGCGAGCCAGGTGGCACAGATCAAGGCAGCCTACTTCCCCCAGGCAGCGTAGCATGATCGGCAACAAATATAATCCGGCTTATGCGTACGAGCGTAACGCCGGCGGCGAATCCGGGCCGCGCGGCTGCGACCCTCTCGCTTGGTCCCCACGAAGCCGCATTGCCAGGGCGCAGCCGGATTGGTTCTCTCCCGTCGTTGCGCAATTCACGCTGTCCGGCACGCCACTGAAAGTCGCGAGCCTGGATAGCTCTCGCGCCGTCATTTCCTTTGCGGGCCGGATTACTCAGGTGGTGCAACAGGGTGGCGGAATCATCCTTTCGCCAAGCGAAAGGGACTGTGCCAACAATCGTTTCACAATTTGCCTGCCGGCCGTTTACCTGGCGGCCGGGTCGCCGCAGCCCGTTGTTTTTCACGCATGCAAGCAGTACAGTTACGAGAGGGACGGCGCGTTGGTCAACGCGGAGTGGTGGGCGAAATTACTGGACGCGCCGGCCAGCGGCGCACTGACCGTGACGACCTGGACGTATTACGGATGACCGATCCGAGCGGATATTTTGCGGGCGATGAAGACCAGCCGCAGACGGCTTGTCAGCCGGACGGATCGGCCGGGCTGGACGCGGAGCCGTCGCCTTTGCCGGTTCAGAAGGCGAGCGAGTTCGCCGGAGGAGCCGAAGACGTGACGCATGATCCCCCGCCGGGCGGATCGTGACCGATCAGTCGCGCGTGCGATGAAGCGGGCAGTTTGCTTGGCAAGGTTTGTGACAAGATCACCGGGCACATCACGCTACAGCTTGACCAGTGCGCGCAGATCGTGGCCGGCTGCGACACGAATTGCCAGGGGCATTTCTACCAGCATTGCGCCGTAGTCGAGGACATCCTGGCGAAGAAATGCGCCAAGATCGACGCACACGCAGTTCAGCAGCTCGGGCAATGCTACGGCCTGCTGGCCGCGTTCGGCGTGACGTTGCCGACCGAAGACGAATTGCAGGCCCATGCGGCCGGTTCGCCGCGGCCGTGGCCAAACGAGCAACCCCCGCTGGGCGACGGGGGCGGCGCACCTCCGGGAGAATACCCTATTCTCCCGGAGGGTTATTCTGTCCCGGATGTGATCCAGCCGTGGAAGGCGGATTTGCCCGCCAGCGGCGGGCAAATCGGGCCAATGGCCCAATTGCCGCCCGGCCAGTTTGCGCTCGATTTCGGGCCGATTGCGGCGTCCCTGGCGTGCCTTTGCCGGGACACGGATCGCGTGCCGGACGAGACGTTTGCCCGCGTGCCGGATACGGGCGGGCCGCTAACCGATCCGACTTATCCGATTGACGAAAAATGATCGACCAGCGAGCCAAATCCGATCAGCCAGGCCTTCCGCTGACGGCCTGCGCTCCCGACCTATTCACGCGGTTCGACCAGCTCAAACCGACGCGGGCGACGGAGCTGGGATTCCCGGTTCGATTTTACATGGGATTCACGGAGCCGCTGCCGAATCGTGCCACGATCCGGCCGGATTCGTGGTTGGGAAGGCTGATTAACGGCATTGAAGGCGATCCCAAAGCCTTCCCTAAGGGCCGGCCGAACTGGATTGTTGTCTTCCTCTACTATTTCGAGGAAGCAATCATCTGGTGGTTCTGGCTGCTGGGTTATCAGGCCGACTTACTGGTCAAGGCCAAGGCGCTCCTGAAGGGCAGCCGCAACCCGCAGCTCCAGGAGGTCAGTGCCGACATTGCCAGCAAAGAGATTCAGGGCAAGTGGACGGGAACCGACGTTAGTTGGGCCACGGCCATCGACCAGCTCGCCCGCAATTACTACACGCCGACGGAAACCATCTCGCCGGGCGAAGCGCAGGGCGCGTACCTCGCCAACGTCATCGACCGGCAAGCGCTCGAGGATTACTCTGCCGTCAGCAAACAATGCAAGGTGGCAACGGACATCCGGGTAGAGACAAGCCAGCAACGGCCCGACGTTGGGACTATGTTGCAATTGCAACACCGTGGCATTGTGGACGAGCAGCGCGTTGACCTGCAAGCCCGCGAGCTGGGCTGGCTAAAATCGGAGTACGTGCAATGGCAAAAGGAATTGTTCTGGGAGTTGCCGTCGCCAGGGGAATTTATCGGCTGGATGCGCAGCGGTATCACGTCCGAAGAGACGGCTGCATCCTTGCAGTTGGACAACGGTTTCGACCTGGCGTACAACGAAGAAAAACGGAAGTGGGCGGAAGCGGCCGGGCTGAAAGACGAGCAGGTTAAGCGCCTCTGGCGGTCGACCTACCAGTGGCCCGACGCCATGCAGGCAATCGACTGGTTCCATCGGTCGGAAGCGGGCTATATCACTGGTGAGGATGCCGTCGATGAACAAGAGCTACAAGACATCATCTCGCACGGATCCACCCCGCCCGCCTATCAAGGCGCTGTGTTTGCATCCCGGTTTGCGCCGCTTGGTGCCCGTTTATTGCGGACCGCTTACGATGAGGGAATTGCAAACGATGAACAGGTTCTCGCCGCGCTTCGGGCTGACGGTTACAGCGCGGAGGATGCGCAAATTCTATTCTCTGAATGGCATAAGCTTAAACCAAAGTACACGGCGGGCAAGGTCGGTCTGCCCAGCGTAGGCAAGCTGGTATCCATGTATGCAGATTCGCTTATCGGTACCGCCGAGCTGCAAGCAGGCGGCGCGCGGCTTGGCCTGGACGCCGGCGAGCTGGCCGAGCTGGCGACGGCGGCGCAGAATGAGCGGACGGTCAAGCATCGTTCGGCCATGCTGGCGACGGTCAAGGGCAGCTATATGACCGGCGCGATCAGCGATTCAACCATGCAGGCCGTGCTGGGAAGCGTACTGACCGACGCAGCGAATGCCGCCGACGTGGCGGCGCTATGGCGTGCCGAGTTTGAGGCACGGCCACGGCCGGACGCGGCGGGCGAGCTGGGCAAGAGCTATCAGGCGGGACTTATCAACGAACCGGAGTACGTTGCCGCGCTGACGCAGCTCCGCTACTCGCCGGAGCAAATCGCTCGCATCCTCTACGCTGCGGAAGCGGCGAATTGGGGCAAGAAAATGCGTGACGCCGAGATGCTGGTCAAGCATACGCAATCGAGTCTGACCGGCGAGCACAAGCGATGGGCAGACGAGATCAAGCAGGCAGAAAAGCTTGCCGGCAAGGTGGAGCAGCGGACGCGCACCAGTGCCGGCAAGCTGATGTCATGGATCAAGGGGCGGGTAGCCAAGCCGCCCAAGAAAGTAAGCGAGAAAGGACCGGCCAATGGGACAGCCTACACGGCGAGCGATGCCGCGCTGGCGCAAGCAGCGGCCTTTGTCGAAAAAGGCGACGGCGGCAATCCTGCAAGCGGGACGGGAATTGCGGTCGAAGGAACAGGCGGCACTAGCCAGCCGGGCGATTCGCCGGGTTGACGGGGTTGGCCTCTAGCGGGACTGTGCGGCCGCATATCGGGCAGACATGGGCGAACACTTCACCAGCCCGGCAGTAGACCGCTAAACGGCCTTGCCGACCGCATGGGCAGTGGTACCGCAGCCAATGATCCTTCGCCGGTACCGTCTGATCGACGCGACGGTTATGGTCCCGAATCTCCTTCGCGTAATCGCTGTCCTGCTCACCGAGTGGCGTCCTGAACATCGGCTGCTGTTTGTAATGACGTGCCATGACGATTGATCCTCACCTTACCCGTCATCGGTTCCAAAACACTCTGCCCCAGCCGAGCAGGACTGTCCCACTCGAAGACGCCGGGCGCAGTCTCCCTTGCATCGACGCATCGGCCCGCATGAGTCCACTTGCCGCCGATGCGATAGATGTTGGGCGCGTGATAGTACGCGTCGGTGTGCGGGCCCGCTGCTTTCAGCTTGCCGAATGCGGCCGGCTCGATCAAGCCCGATTTTTCCAGGCGGCGAAAGCCGCATTCGTTCACGTGAAGCGCGTCGGCGCACTGGTACAGTACGTTTTGCTCTCCCGCCAGGGCACGGATGCCTTGCATGAACGCGCGAGCGTAGCAGGCGACGAAGGCGGAAATCGCCGGGCAGGAAATAGCCGGTTCCACGTCATCGCAAAGCTGGTCACTGACGCCGGCAATCGTGCGCATCTCAACCGGCTCGCCGCCCGCGTCCGTCATCGCCCAGCGGCCGTACTCGACGGGCGGGCGGATGTAGTCTGGCGCAGGCTCCCAGCGGCCGAGCTGCCCGGCGAATTTTCCCCAGAGACTCACGGACAGACTCTTGGCCAGCAGCTCGCCTACCTTGTCCCCGAGCTGCTTGTAGCGCTGACGCAGCTCCCAGGCCCACTTACCCCACTCGCGGAACAACGGCGCCGGATCGTAGCAAGCGATCTCGTGCACGGCGCTGATGACGCCGCGCGAAACGGCGCTGTCAAGGTCAGGGCCGCACAGCGCGTCATTGTTCAGCACGTCGTAATACCCGCACCCGTCATTTGTCTTGACCAGGTACTTGCGCCCCTGGTCAAAGCCATTGACGCGCGCGATGCAAACGTATCGATCCATCGCACGGCGCAGCCCGTCGACTCCATCGCAGCGCCCGTGATAGACACGCTTGCGCGGGTAGTTGTACGCGTGCATCACCCACGGGTACAGACTGTTCACGTCGACGCACCATACAGGGCCAGGGTGTCGCCCCTGCGCATGGCAGCAGACCGGGAAACCCGTGGCACAAGAGCGCTCAAGGGCGAGCGCGGCGCGGTTGTCGTCTACGAGTATCTTGTGATCGCCCATATGCAGGTGACGATAGGATTGCAGCGACTGGCCTCCGGCGGTGGACCGCAGGTGGCCGAGGTCTTCACGATGGACGAATGCCAGGATGCGATGCACCAGCTCGGCGCAGCGAGCGCCTTGCCAGTACGAGGGCGAATCGAAGGGCGAGCTGACGTTGATTGCGTTGTGTGCGCCCTTGGCAGGCGGCAGGTCCAGCTCCGGGATTGCCTTGCGCGGGTCCAGCCAGTTGGACACGCCGACGATGGTGATCGGTTTGTCGTACAGCTTGCCGGAGATGATCGTCGGCGGATCGCCCCACACCCACCAGTTGCGGCGCAGCTGGCCAGTCCGCACCATTTCCGTAAGCCGCAGCGCGGGCGCGTCCTGCGCGGGGTTGAGCAGCCAGAGCCAGGGTCGCTTGCAGCGCGTCACGTGACCGACCATCGCGGTCCAAAAATCGGTCGTGTTGCTGTGGATGCTGCAGCCGTCCTCATGCCAGCGGCCGGCCTCCCAGCGGCCGATGCGAATGCAGGCGCGGTCAAGCGTGGCGCAGCCATCGGGGTCATCAGGCATCCACACGGTTGTTGCCACGCAAATATGCCACTTCGGGATTTTGGTCATGGGATTTCCTTTGAGCCAGTGGGCGCGCCTCATATCAACGCTCCCGCATTAGTGGATGGGATTGATGCGCACTCGCACGATATCGACCGACGCCACCGTGCTGCCGGCGCTCTGGGCCTCGGCGATCTCCTCCTCATACTGCGGGTAGTCCTGCTCGGTCAGCAGGCTCGCCGCGGCGTCGGCGGCAGCGAGTATCTCCTCCTCGCTCGCGCCGGCGGGCAGGTGCGTGATGACGACGGGGATACGGTACTCCTGCCCGGCGATGTCCTCAATGGTATAGATGACGGTGTACTCCGCCTGGATCGGCAGGCCGGTGTCCACGGTCACGCGGTCGGCGGATATGCCAGCGTTCGCCGCCGTCGTCGGCGCGGCGGATCGCAGCTCGCGTGCCGCGCCGGAGCTGCCCACGGTGCGCGCGAATTGGACCGCTACACTACGGCTCATCGTAGGGTAGCGGTCCTGAAGCGTGTCGGCAATCGGCTGGCCCAGCGCTATCGCGCCGAGCGCTACCGCCGTGGCGTCGGGGTAGCGCTCGGATGCGTAGCGGCTGACGGCCATTGGATGGGGTGTCCTGGCGGGTTAGCGGGCCAGGCGGGCCACGTCGTCACGGCTGACGCCCTGGTCCTGGCCGTGGACTGTCCGTCCGTGTATCACGCGCTCGAGGATGCACGAGCCGTTGCGCACGCCGGCGTAGCGCCAGTGCGACGGCGGGTAGCCGTTGATCTCGCCGAAGAGCATCGTGCCGTAGCGGGGGAGGGTGACAGTCTGCATGTATCGACTCCTGCGGGCGATGGGTATGGATGGACGGGACACGCTTACCTCTGCTGTTTCTTTGCCTTGGCCGGCTTCGCCCTGCCCAAGCAGTCGAGGAACACCGTCGGGCTTTTCGGCGGCGGATTTTTGGCGAGCCGCACGCGGAGCATCACTGGCGGCTCCCACGGCCCTACGCCGAACGTGCCGGCCAGCAGCGCGACGGTCTGCGGGATCGTCACGCCGCCGGCGCTGTACCGACTCCCGTCGGCACAGCAGAAGATGAACCGGCGCAGCCGGCGGACCTCGCCGCCCTCATCCTCCACCTCCTTGGTCCAGTGGCCGATGACCATGGCGCACTGGATCTCGATGCCGTCATGCTCGTGCAGCGGGACGGCCTCGCTCATCACGGCCTGCATCGCCGTCAGCCGCTCGGCCTCCGTCGTCAGCCGCGCCGAGCAGTACATCGCCAGGTCAGTGCCGGACAGCACGCCGCCACCGGCTGGGCCTGCCAGGGCCGGCAGGTTGGCCGGCGGCTCGGCCGGCGCGAGATCGCGGGACTCGGACTCACTCATGGGATCCTCCATTGGTGTTTGGGCCGAGCGCACCGCGCTCGGCCAGAAGCTTGCGGCCCGCGCGGGCCACTTGTTGGCGGACGTTCGGCGGGAGACGGCCCGTCTCCCGGATGTGGCGGTCGATCGCGCTGTCGACGACTACGCAGATCGCGCCCAGGTGGTTGCGCTCGTGCAGGGCCATCGCCATCTGCACGTCGGGCCAGTGGGCGTACGTGTCGCCCACGTGCCAGCGGCCGGCGAGCATGAGGTAGGTGCGGTAGCGGGTCATCATGCGTCGCTCCTGCCCAGACGGCGGAGGTCCTCGCGCACGTGCCACGTACCGCTGCGCAGCACCAGGTCGTACCGCGCGCCGATCACGCCGTCATGCTCCATGCCCAGAGCGACCTCCTGGGCGTCGTCGGCGTCTGTGCATCCGGTGTCAGTGTATCGCATGTGTGTCTCCCGTTGCCTGCCCGCATCGCGCGAGACGACGCGGGCAAAAAGAAAAACCTCGGCCGCACGGTCCCGCGAAGGAGTGATGCACGGCCGGGGTCTGATTGATCGGTCGGGTGTCTTCGCGGGACACAAGTGAGAGTAGCGACCGCCCGCGCGATCCGCCAGCTAATTCGCGGATTCTCAGTAATAGGAATTGTCAATGGCAAATTACATGCCGGCATGCGAATTACGGTATACGCAAATCACATGCCGCCGAGCCCAAAAACAGGCGAAATCGCCCCCGCAGACCGTGCAACGGCC
>Ga0210384_10008176_pt1 | contig 10938 bp, 6 predicted proteins | sample IncBWH2MmetaG_FD_160574 | JGI IMG/M metagenome (GOLD analysis project Ga0210384, IMG submission 160574) | Forest soil microbial communities from Barre Woods Harvard Forest LTER site, Petersham, Massachusetts, United States - Inc-BW-H-2-M | ecosystem: Environmental > Terrestrial > Soil >...
AGCCGCGGCGCGGCGCGGTTACGCGACGCAATTCGATGTGGAAACGTACTTTCTGCACGACGTGCCGCGGGACGTGCTGCGCACCGGCCCGCAACAGCCGCGCGAGGAAGCCGAGACCGTTTTCGCAGAGCCCTGTCGCTTCGAGCGCTGGCCTGACATTCCCTTTCGTGTTCTTGCGGGAAGAGACGATCGCTTTTTCCCAATAGAATTTCAACGGCGTGTTGCGCGTGAAAGGCTCGCAAAGGAGGTTGAGGAAATTCCCGGTGGCCATCTCGTCGCGTTGTCGAATGCGGAGGGGCTAACCGAGCGCCTTCTTGCGTACGAGAAGGGCGTGACACTCTAGTCTCTTTCCCTGGTCTCTTGGGCAAAAAGCAGCCTTGTCTGCCTACGCGGCCGAAGAACTGATCGCAGAGCTGGGCGCCGCTTTCCTATGTGCCGAGTTCGGGTTCGATGGCGACGTGAGGTACTCTGGGTACATCGGGCACTGGATCGAACTCTTGGAGCGACAAAGCGCCCTCTTCACCACCTGCAGCCAAGCATCAAAGGCCGCCGACCATCTGCGCGTCAAAGCGTAAGCCGAGCCGGCGGACGTCGCTGCGAGGCGCCGCCGTGTCCCGTCCCAAACGCGCCCATGAGGCGTTCTTCGACATCCACCCATCGCCGGCGCCTCCATTGAGGTTTCTTTGCTGACCGATGGCTGGAAAGCTGCGGGTAGCGGGTTGGTACTGGTGCCGGCAGCGGGCGCGGATGCGCGGCCTGCGGCCCAGCGGTCGGGCCGTTTCGTACGAGCTACTCAGCCTATCGGAACGCTCTACTGGCAAAAGGCTTTGGGGCACGCTGCAGCTTGGCTAAAGAACGGCAACTTCGATTGGCTGTTGAGCCTGTGGCGTAGATCCCTGCGCGTGGACGCCCTTAATCTGGCGCAATCAACTTCCGGCCGATCGCCGGGCGTCTTTCATACGTGCGGATCAAGTTCGCCTGCGTACGCGGATGCTTATTTGACGGATATTTGACGTCTTTGAAATGGTGCCAGTAAGTTATTGAAATTTCTGGCGCGCCACCCAGAACAAAACTGCGAACTCTTATGTAATTGAAATTGCAACGTAATCAGTAACGCCTTGCTCGTTATACGGCCTCTGAGGGGCCGTCCGATGTGACTGACCTCACCGGACAACAAATTGCACGTGCCCGATGTCCCGCAACCCAACGAGCCAATGGCAAGTTTCCCTGCGGGCCCAATCCGGCCCTTAGGGGCTCCCCCCTTGCAAAATATAACCGCTCGTCTATGTATATCCCCGCCGGATATACATAGAACTAAGACCATGACAAGCTCCACGATTTTCACCAGCAATCGCAGCCAGGCCGTCCGGCTGCCCAAGGCCGTTGCCTTCCCAGCAGACGTGCATCAGGTGGACATTTTGAAGATCGGCCGCAGCCGCTTGATCGTACCGCAAGGCAAGCGGTGGGACGACTTGTTTCAGAATGGTCCGCGCGCGAGTGACGACTTCATGGTCGAGCGTGAGCAGCCGCCGGCGGAGGTGCGCGAGCCGCTCTAATGCTCACCTACATGCTCGATACCAATATCTGCATCTATGTGATGAAGAATTATCCGCCGAACCTGCTCGAGAAATTCAATGCACTGGCCGAGCAACTCTGCATCTCCAGCATCACTCTCGGCGAGTTGCATTATGGCGCGGAGAAATCGACCCGTCGTGTCCATAACCTGACCGCCATCCAACATTTCGTGGCGCGCCTCGACGTTTTGGCGTTCGAGGCCAAGGCTGCTGCCCACTACGGACAGGTTCGGGCGGAACTGGGACGTACGGGAGCGCCCTGCGGCCCTCACGACATGCAGATTGGTGGTCACGCCCGCAGCGAGGGGCTGATCGTCGTAACCAACAATATGCGCGAGTTCAGCCGCATGCCGGTAATCAGAGCTGAGAACTGGGTCTGACCGAAACGAAAATGCATCTCGGCCGCGCACGACCCCAGGAACAGTGGACGGAATCCAATTCGGCTGCAACAAGCCGGTAAATGCATTAACGTAGTGCGAGAACTGGCAGCCTCCAATGGAAAATCTTCGGGAAGTAGCCGATGCGAGTCGTCAGCGATTCAGCCGAGCTGTTCAGGCATGTGAGTGCCGAGAAAGCCGCGTTCTATCGTTGCATCATGGACGTCTTCGCCACAGCCAAACGACAATATCGCCTGCAACTCCGACCCGACGAGGTGCTTGCGGAAGCTCGCTGGCCTGACGCTCCGCCCCGCATCGAAGACGTCAGCGCCGCACTCGGGCAGCTTGCAGCCTGGGGCAACCTTGAATCGCAACCCGATACTGCGCGGGTTTCCAGCCTCAGCGATTTCTATCGCGCGCGTTTCCTCTATCGGCTTTCTCACGGCGGGGAAGCTGTCGAATCAGCATTGGCACTGTTCGTGCAAACGCTGCAACGCCGCGCCGAGCTGCAAACGGTCGCGCTCGAAGACATCGCCAGCCGGTTGCAGGCACTGAAGATGCTTGCGGAGCAGCCCGAGCCGGATGCGGCAAAGATCCATGAGACGATGCGGGATCTGGTGCGAGTTTTCGAGGGGCTAGCCGAGAACGCGCAGGCGTTTATGGCCGGCGTCGCGCGTAGCATCGAATTGCAGCAGGCCGAGGCCGGCGCGGTGGCGAGCTATAAGCGCCGGCTGATCGACTATTTAGAGCGCTTCATGGGCGATCTGGTGCGCCGCTCCGACATGATCGCCGGCCTCATGCTTGCTTTGGAGCCGAACATCGACTCTATGCTTCAACAGGTCGCCGCCCGTGAGGCTCGTGATGCCGCGCCCGGCGACGCGCAGGATCGGGTCGATTCGCAAGCCCGATCCTGGAACGCCTGGCGCGAACGCTGGAAAGGCCTGCACGGCTGGTTCTTCCGCACCGATCACGAGCCTTCGCAAGCCGAATTGCTGAGAGCACGGGCAAGGTCGGCCATCCCGCAACTGCTGAGTGCAATTGCCGCGCTCAACGAGCGCCGCAGCGGCCGCAGCGATCGCTCCGCGGATTTCCGCATGCTCTCCACCTGGTTCGCCGGCTGTGCCAGCGACGATGAGGCGCATCGACTTGCGCGCGCCGCCTTCGCGCTCAATCCGGCGCGGCATTTTTCGCTCAACCCCGACGCGGACGGGGATCTCCCGGCCAGCACGCGCTGGGCCGAAGCTCCCCCACTGCGGATTCACCCGCGGCTGCGTGAGTACGGCGAGGCAGCTCCGCGCGGTCCGCTGGCTCGTGTGCGCGACCGCGCCGAAGCGCGCGCCCGTCTGGCCCGCGAACTCGCCGAGGAATCGCAGCAGGTCGAGGCGGCTCGCAAGCGCCTCGCTACCGGCCAACCCACGCGGCTTTCGGACCTCGGCGAACTCGATCAGCATGCCTTCGGACTTTTCCTAGGACTGCTTGGCGAAGCGCTGACCGAACAGGCCGGGCCGGGCGCTACCGCAGAACGGCAGACCGGCGACGGGTTGCTGCACATCAGCTTGACGCCGCTTGCGCCGGAAAGTCGTGCCAGGATCGACACCCCGCATGGCGTGTTTTCCGGGCGCGACCATCTAATCACCATTACGCCAACACGAGTCAGCCGATGAAGCCTCGGCTTGATAGGTCCAGGGATAGTGGAAGCATCGGCCAGCAACAACAGCGATTCCAGCGCGAAGAATTTCGCAGTGCTGTGCGCGCCCTGCTGATGACGCCGCTGATGAGTCCGGAGCACGGCGATTTCCCCGCGATCCGCCGCCAGGCAGAAGCTCTGCGCGACTGGTTTGCACGCGAAACGGGCTGGCCTCTGCAGATCGAACACGAGGGCGCCCGCCTTTTTAAGCGGCCGGCGGACCTCGTCAGCGCAATGCGCGGGCTTCCCGGCTACGATCGCCGCCGCTACGTGCTGCTCTGCCTTGCGTGCGCGGTGCTCGAACGCGCCGACCCACAAATCACCCTGCGCCTGCTGGGTGAGAGGCTCCTGCAATTTGCTGCCGACCCGGCGCTCGCATCATTCGATTTTACCTTCACGCTTGGGGCGCCCCACGAGCGGCGCGAACTGGTGGCGGTGTGTCGGACGCTGTTGGAATTCGGGGTGCTTGCGCGTGTCGCCGGCGACGAGGATGCCTTCGTGCATGCTGGCGGCGATCAGGCCGACGCGCTCTACGACGTGCAGCGCCGTGCGCTTGCCGGCGTGCTGGCCGCCGTGCGCGGGCCATCGACCTTTAGACCGGAAGACGCGCCGGTCACGCTTGAGGACCGACTGCATGCCCTGGTCGACGAGCACGTGGCCGATAGCGACGAGGGCCGGCGCACGGCGCTGCGCCACCGGCTCGCCCGCCGGTTGCTCGATGATCCCGTGGTCTATATCGATATGTTGGACCCGGAAGCCCGCGGATATTTCGTCAACCAGCGTGGCGCCATGGCCGCCCGCTTATGCGACGCCATCGGGCTCGTGGCGGAGCAGCGCGCCGAAGGGCTGGCACTTGTCGATGAGGCCGGCGTGCTGACGGACGTGACGATGCCCGCCGAGGGCACCGACGCCCACGTCACGCTGCTGGTCGCGGAGCACCTGGCCTCCGGTTACAGCCGGCGGCCGACGGACGCCTCCGGCGCGACGCAGCCATACGGGGTCACCCGAGGGCACGAGATCGTCTCCTTCCTGCGCGATGCCAAGAACCGCTATGGTCGCTACTGGCGCAAATCGGCACGGGAGCCCGGCGCCGAACGCGAGCTCGCGGAGATCGCGATCGAGCGGCTGGAAAAACTCCAACTGATTGTTAGAGACGCCGACATGATTCAGCCGATGCCGGCGCTCGCACGCTTCGCCCTTGGTGAGGCTGAAGTCCACGAGACTCTCGAAGGCACGCCGCTCGTCGCGGCCAATGATCTCTTCGGACTACCATGAACGATCGCCCGGTTTCGTTTCTTGCACAGACCGACAAGCCAGCGCTGCCGATTCCGACGCGGCCGCGCTGGCAACCGCTGCGGCTTGGTCTGGTGGAGCTATTCCACTACGACAGCGAGGAATTCTGGTTCCGCGACGGCCACCTGCTGCTGCGCGGCAACAACGGTACCGGTAAGTCCAAGGTGCTGTCGCTGACTCTGCCCTTCCTGCTCGACGCGCAGCTTAAGCCGTCGCGGCTCGAACCCGACGGCGACAACGGCAAGAAGATGGCCTGGAACCTGTTGATGAACAACTACGACCGGCGCATCGGCTATGCCTGGATCGAGTTCGGTCGCCTCGCCGACGACGGCACGCCGCGTTATCTGACGCTCGGCGCCGGGCTCTCCGCGGTCGCTGCGCGTCCCCAGGTGGATAGCTGGTTCTTCGTGCTCGAGGATGCCGACGACGCGCCACGCCTCAACCAGGATCTTTGGTTGATGAGCGACCAGCGTGTCGTCCTGACCAAAGAGCGCCTACGCGACGCGCTTCAAGGCCGCGGCCAGGTGTTCGATACGTCATCGAGTTATCGGCGCGCCGTCGATGAGCGGTTGTTTCGCCTCGGCGCCAAGCGCTACGACGCGTTGATGGATACGCTGATCCAGTTGCGACAGCCGCAATTGTCGAAGAAGCCCGACGAAACCGCGCTTTCAAACGCACTGACCGAAGCCTTACCACCGCTGCCAACCGAATTGCTTGCCGATGTGGCCGAAGCCCTCGGCCAGTTGGAGGAAGATCGACGTCAGCTTGAGGAATATCAGGCGCTAGCAAAGGCCATTGAGCGTTTTGTCCAACGCTACCGCATCTATGCCGGCACTCAGACCCGACGCCAGGCCCGCGCGCTGCGCCAGGCGCAAACCGAATTCGACAATGCCAGCCGGGCGCGCGGCGAAGCGCAGGCGCGGCTTGCGCAAGCCCAGGTCGACGAATCGCTCGCACGGAGTGCTCACGATGACACGGACCTCGGGCTCAAGCGCGCGCAGGCCCGTCTCGAAACCCTGCGCGCCGATCCGACGATGCAGGATGCCAACCGGCTCGAAGGCGCGGCGAAGGACGCGGTCACGCGGCAACGCGCCTTGCAAGCCGCCACCACGGCGGCTGATGAGGCCATCCGGCGGCTGAAGCGCAACGCCAACGAGGCGCAAGAGGCCGCGCTGCGAATGGCTGAGGCCGAACGTCAGATGGCCGAACTGCGCCGGGACAGCGCCGTCCACGCTGCGACAGCGGGCATTGCGGCGGCCCATGGCGACAATCCGCTCATAACGCTCGAAGCCGCGGCACTGGCCGAGTTGACGTCACGCGCTTTCGAGGTTGCGCGATCCGAGCTTCGCGCTTTGATCGGTCGACGGCGCGAACAGATCGCGCTGTTGCGGCGGTGCCACGAGGAGGTGGTCGCGGCCGAAACGCTGCATGGCCAGCGACAGACCATGCGCGACGAGAGACAGGACGCTGCCGAGGATGCGGCGAACCGACGCGAACAAGCCGACGCGAATGTGGAACAGGAGGGCCAAAACCTGATTCAGGCTTGGGAACGCCACTTCGAAAGTCTGACGCAACTGCGCGTCGGCGCCGACGACGACCTCGCGGCGCTCACGGCTCTGGCCGATTGGGTCGTCGCCCTGCAGGGCGACAATCCGGCGCGACAACGCTTGCAAGGCGCGCAGCAGCAGGCCAGCATCCATTTCGCGCAGCGTCGGGTCTCGCTCGACGCGCAACGCCAGACCCTGCAAGCAGAACGAGCAGCGCTCGAGGACGAGCGCACCCGGCTGGAAGCCGGCCTCGATACGACGCCGCCGCACCCCTACACACGCGACGCCGATAGCCGGAGCATGCGCGCGGGTGCGCCGCTGTGGCAACTGGTGGACTTTCGCGACGCTGTCACGGCTTCGCAACGCGCCGGCCTCGAAGCCGCGCTCGAAGCCGCCGGTCTGCTCGATGCATGGGTCTCGCCCGACGGCCAATTGCAGGTTGGCGACGGCGGCTCGCTCCTACACGACACGCAACTGCTGCGGCGGCAGCCGCATTCGCTTTCGCTCGCCGGTTGGCTGCAAGTCGACGTGCCGACCGGCAGCACCCTGCCGGCAAGTCTCGTCGAGCATATGCTGTCGGCTATCGCCTGCGCGGACGACGATCCGATCGACAGCGAGGCCTGGGTCGCCCCTGACGGTCGCTTTCGACTCGGTGCCCTGGCCGGCGCCTGGGTCAAACCCGCGGCGGTCTACATCGGGTATGCCGCCCGCGCCGCCGCCCGCGCGCAGCGGCTGGCCGAGATTGCCGGGCGCCTGGCACTTATAGCCGAAGAGCTCACCGCCTTGCAGGCAATGCATGCGCAACTCTTGCACGATCAGAACCAAGCCGCCGACGAATGGCGCCTGGCGCCCACCGACGAGGCGCTACGCGGTGCTCACCACGCTGCCGCAGCTAGCGCCCGCGAAACGCAGATCGCACTGCAGCGCCTGGCCGAGGCCGACACACGATGCCGTGAGGCCGAACGGGCTTTGCAGGCGGCACGGCAACGGCTTGTCGCGGATGCCACAGATCTGCGTCTGCCGATCTCGCCCGCCGACTTGCCGGCGATCGAGACGGCGCTGAATCACTGTCACGATGTCCAGTTCCGCCTCGCGCAAGCCGCCCACGAACTGCGCTTGGCGCTGCCCGATCTGCAGCGCCAACGCGATCGCGAGAGCGAAGCGCGCGATGACCTGGACAGACGGCAGGAGTACCTGACGGCGGCCCGGACCGAGGCAGAAGAGGCCTCGGTTCGGCTCGACGTGTTGCGCGACGCCGTCGGCGCCAAGGTCGAGGAACTGCAACGACAATTGGCCGATGCCCGTGCGGCCGTCGACGTGAGCGATGGTGCATTAGTTCTTGCACGCGACGCCCTGAGCAAGTCCGGCGAGGCCCGCGCGATCGCGGGTGAACAGGCCGCGACTGCGGATGCTGTCTTCGCGCAACGCAGCGAGGCGCGCGCCGAGTCTATCGCAAAGTTCCAGCATTTCGCTGCCACAGGTCTGCTCTCGGCGGCGCTACCGCGAGCCGAGTTGCCTGATCTCGGCACCCCCTGGACGATCGACCCCGCGCTCACGCTGGCGCGCCGCGCCGAACAGGCCTTGTCCGACCGCAAGGACGACGACGAGGCGTGGGCTCGGGTGCAGCGAGAAATTGCGGGAGACCTCACAGAGTTGCAGCGCGCCCTCAGCGCGCTCGGCCACCAGGCACAGGCCGAAACCACCGATTGGGGACTAACCGTCCACATCGTCTACCAGAACAGGCCCGAACCGCCGGATAGCCTTGCCGCGCGGCTCGCTGAAGAGATCGCCCAGCGCAGCGAACTGCTCACCGCCAACGAGCGCGCCGTCCTGGAAAATCATTTACAGGCCGAGATCGCCTCCGAGGTCCAGCGACTGCTGCAGGCGGCCGAAATCCAGCGCAACGCGATCAACAAAGAGCTGCATAGCCGACCGACCTCCACCGGCGTGCGCTACCGGCTGCTGTGGCAGCCGCTGGCTGAAGAAGAAGGCGCTCCGGTCGGCCTCGAAGCAGCGCGCAAACGTCTGCTCAACACCAGCGCGGATCTCTGGTCGGCAGAGGACCGCCGGGTCGTCGGCGCCATGCTGCAGCAGCGCATCGCCGCCGAGCGCGAGCGCGCCGACTCCGGCTTTGGCAAGGATGGCGGCGGCAGCCTGATGGAGCAACTCGCCCGCGCACTTGACTACCGCCGCTGGCATCGCTTCCGCGTCGAGCGCTGGCAGGACGGTCATTGGCGCAAGCTCTCCGGCCCGGCCTCCAGCGGCGAACGCGCGCTCGGCCTCACCGTGCCGCTGTTCGCCGCGGTCGCCAGCTTCTACAGCCAAGGCAGTTCCTCCCTGGCGCCGCGGCTGATGCTGCTCGACGAAGCCTTCGCCGGCATCGACGATACCGCCCGCGCGCATTGCATGGGGCTGATCCACGAGTTCGATCTCGACTTCGTCATCACCAGCGAGCGCGAATGGGCCTGCTACGCCGAACTGCCGGGCGTCGCGATCTGCCAGCTTCAGCGACGTGAAGGCATCGACGCAGTGTTCGTCTCGCGCTGGACCTGGGACGGTCGCGCCAAAACGCGCGAAGAGGATCCAGATCGCAGGTTTGCGAGATGAGCCGCTCGACTGACCCACGTCTGCAACGCCTGCTTGGTGGCGACCGTTTCGCCTTGCTGCGCAAACGCCTACGTCGACGCTTCGAACGTGCGCCAGTCGGCACTGTAGTTGAACATTTTCGTATCGGCAGCCTCTCTGTAGAGGAGCATGCAGCATTGGCTTCGATGCTCGGCCGTCCGCTGCGTTATGCCAATTCCTTGCAAGTCGACGTTCGCCTCGTCGATGCTGCGTTTCAAGACGCCGGCATTGCGACTTCGTTACGCGACGCACTCGAGCGGCTCGACGGCCCCATTACGAATCTAGCCACGACTCGCCTCGCGCTGGGAACGATGTGGTCGGACGTGCTGGGCACCTGCACTCACGGCGAACTGATTGAACTGCTGCAAGCTCCAGCGGGCATCGGGCTGCTAAAGCGCCTTGCACGACAAAGCCCACCGGCAGCGCTCCAACTCTGTCGCCGCGTCGAAGCGGTATTGCAACGCCTGCCCGCGAGCGGTATTACGCGTTCGCAATTGGCCGCGGAGGTGCTGGGCGACGCGCACGCAATCGACAGTGGTGAGCCGACGGCGACCCTGGTGCTGGCAGTCTGGCGTCAAGTGATCGCTCGGACCTCCGCCAAAAATGATAGCGGTATCGAGCCAACGGAAGACAGCGAGACGGAGCTGGACGGCAGCGCGGAGCGCGACCGCGACGTCTGGGCCAAGGCGGGCGTCCTGGTCAACGAGTTGGCGCGCCCGGTGTTGTTCCTGAACCTACCCACGCGCGATGCGGGAAATCACCGTCAGTTGCCGGGAGAGCCAGCTTACGCTTCGCTGCGGTCGCTGTTGCGGTCTCCGCCGTCGTGGGACGTGGCGAATCGCAAGGTCTATGTCTGTGAGAATCCAAACCTGGTTGCGATCGCTGCGGATCACTGGGGCTCCCATTGCGCGCCGTTGGTTTGTACCGACGGCATGCCCGCCGCCGCGCAGCGATGCCTCCTGTTGCAACTGGCCAAAGCGCGTGCGCAGCTTTGCTATCATGGCGATTTCGATTGGCCGGGAATACGGATCGGCAACCACGTCATGCGCGAGCACGGCGCCCAATCCTGGCGCTTTGGCGCGGCCGACTACGAGGCCGCCGTCGATGGGGCCGCAGGTCTTGGACAGGCTCTCACGGGAAAGGTTGCCCGCGCGTTGTGGGACGAAGAGTTGACAGCGGCCATGCAGCGGCACCTGCTCTCCATTGCCGAAGAAGCTCTAGCCGCTTCCTTGTTGGAGGATCTCAAGACCCCATAGTGATCGGGTCAGCGGTTTCATTCTGAATGGTAGCGATTTGGCGCGCCACCCAGAATATAACTGCGAACTCTTATGTAATTGAGATTACGATATAAAACTCAACCTAGCCGACACGCCTGCACGGCCAGTTCCGCACACAATGCGTTGAACAGTCCGCATTATGGCGAATAGCAGCCACCTACCGCCGGACCGACGCGTTGCAAAGTCGACTTACCTGGCCAATGCCCGCGGCAGGGTCGGGATATTGATCAGCGTTGGCCGCAATGCAGACCTCAGGCCACTGCGCGGGTGGATGCCGACCATCAATCGGCGCGCGGCGCAGCGAAGCGCTCGCCAATAGTATCTCATCGAGATACGAGAGCCTTGCAATACGTATCTCGATGAGATACGTATTGCTCGTGATCAGGAACTTCAAGGGGAAATTTGCCGAGCCGATCCTTCAGGGCCGGACGGTCCCCAAGGGCTTTCCGGCAAATCTCGCCAAAGTAGCTCGCCGAAAACTGATTATGGTGGATGCCGCTACCTTTCCGGAGGCCTTGAAATCGCCTCCCGGAAACTCTTAAGGGCGATTTGGCGGGT
>Ga0210384_10008180_pt1 | contig 10936 bp, 9 predicted proteins | sample IncBWH2MmetaG_FD_160574 | JGI IMG/M metagenome (GOLD analysis project Ga0210384, IMG submission 160574) | Forest soil microbial communities from Barre Woods Harvard Forest LTER site, Petersham, Massachusetts, United States - Inc-BW-H-2-M | ecosystem: Environmental > Terrestrial > Soil >...
AACAGATTGAGTTGCTGGCGGAAAATGGCGAGTATTTTCGGATGTACCGGGTCGACTACCACGGTGGCGAGAGGTATCCGCACCTGGAATTGATTTCAGGAAAGACGGATGTGCTGACGGAAATTGTGAAAATGAAAGCCGCGCCGGTGGCGGTACCCGCGAAATAATAAAGGTTGTAGCTAGAGATTTGTACTTCAGGCCTTCGAGGCATGAGGGTTTTCACTAAAAGGCTGCGACCTTGCCCATGTAGGGGAAACCCTCACCCCTGAAGGGGTGAGGTACAGGAATTTTCACGTGACAGAGAGCCCGCACGGACTGGTGCGCACGATCGGCCGCTGGAGCTTGACGGCTCTAATGGTGAATTCGATTGTGGGCGTGAGCATTTTCAAGCTGCCGGCGGATCTGGCGCGGAACCTTGGTGGCTGGAGTCCGCTGAGTTGCGTGGCCGCGGGCGCGGGAATTCTGGTGATTGCCGGGTGCATTGCGGAAGTTTCTTCGCGGTATGAAGAAACGGGCGGGCTTTATTTGTACGCTCGGGACGCGCTGGGACGATTTGCGGGATTGCTGGTGGCGTGGATGACCTGGCTGACGCGAATTGCCGCACCGGCAGCGGCGGCGAATTTGGTGTGGACGTACAGCGCGAAGTTTTTCCCGCGGCTGGAAAGCGGACCGGGAAAATTTCTGGTTCTCTTCCTGTTGATCGGGCATTTGGCGCTTTTCAATTATTTCGGCGTGAAGATGGGCAAGAATTTGAGCAATTTTTTCACGGCGGTGAAGGTCGGATTTTTACTGGCATTTGTGCTTGCAGGATGCTGGGCGCTGTTTGCGCGGCCGGAGTTGCGTGTGCCGTTGACTCTACCGGGAGTATCCGCAAAAACCTGGTTCGAGACGATGTTGCTGCTGGTTTATGCGTACGGTGGATTTGAAGGGGCGCTGTTTGTTGGAGGCGAATCGACAAACCCGAAGCGCGACACGCCGATCGCGCTGCTAGTGGCGTTGGGAGTGGTCTGCGTGATTTACACGGCGGTGCAATACGTGACGATCGCGACGCTGCCGGATGCAGGAGGGTCGGCGCGGCCACTGGCCGATGCGGCCCAGCGATTTGTGGGAGGGAGAGGCGCGGCGGTGATTGCGATGGCTGCACTCATTTCCGGGTATGGCTACCTGAGCGCGAACGTGCTGCACGCGCCGCGAATTACGTACGCACTGGCGCAACAAGGCGACTTTCCGGCTTTCCTCGGAATCGTGCATGCGAAATACCGGACGCCGTACGTCTCGATTTTGGTGTATGCCGTGCTGGTTTTTCTGTTTGCGTTGATTGGGAACTTCCAGTGGAATGCATTGCTGTCGGCGGCTTCGCGATTGTCGGTCTACGGCGCGATGGCGCTGGCGGTGCCGATTCTGAGGCGCAGGAATGATGGGAAAGCGAAGTTTCTGCTGCCGGCACCTTATCTATTCGCGGGATTGGGCATTTTGTTTTCGGTGGTGCTGGCAACACGAATGGGGCGAAGTGAATTTGCGGTGATTGGCACGACTTCGGCGATTGCACTGCTGAACTGGGCCGTGGTGAGGAGGTGAGACGTTGACGATGACGCGAATGGGCGAGGCGTTTATGCCCGCGGATGATTATGGGCGGGGGATGCGGCCGTTTTCGGTGAATCTGCTGGTGCGGGATATGCGGGCTTCGCTGGCATTTTACGAGCGGGTGCTTGGGGCGGCGGTTCGGTATGCCGACGACGATTTTGCCGTGCTGCAATTGCTGGATTTTGAGTTCATGCTGCACACGGATCACACGTATGACCATCATCCGCTTTTCGAACGATTGAAGACGTCTGGGCTGAGAGGAACCGGGGCGGAGTTGCGGGTGTTCGGGATCGATCCGGATTTATTGGAGCGTCGCGCACAAGAAGCAGGGGCAACGATTATTCAAAACGCTAGGGATTTTCCCCACGGGTGGCGGGATGTGATGCTGGCGGACCCGGACGGATATATTTGGGCGGTGGGAGTGCCGACACGCAAAGGCCAGTGAGAAGGGTTGTTGCCGGGTGTGGTGGATAATGGGATTGTGCAATGTTTTGTAGAGTAAGAACGGCCCGCCTCAGAAGGCGGGCCCTACACGGGCGAGCAGGCGGTTAAGGAGAGAGCGATGAATTTAGTGAAGGTGGGATGGGTGGTGGTGGGGACGCTGGCGTTGGGCGTTTCGGTGAACGCGCAGGGGGCGAAGCATCCGATTACGTTTGACGACATGATGAAGCTGCATCGCGTCTCCGCGCCACAGGTTTCGGCCGATGGGAAGTGGGCGGCGTTTACGGTGGCCACGCCGGATATGGAAGCCAACCGGAACGCGAGCAACGTATGGATTGTGAGCACGGCGGGCGGTGAAGCGATGCAGGTGACGCAGAGCGGACATGATAATTCGCCGGCGTGGTCACCGGATGGGAAAACGCTGGCGTTTCTGTCGTCGCGAGACGGGAATTCCCAGGTGTACCTGCTTTCGATGGAAGGTGGCGAGGCGAAGAAACTGACGACGCTTTCGACCGGCGCGGACCTTTTTCAGTGGGCGCCGGATGGGAAGACGATTGCGTTTACTTCGGCGGTGTATCTCGACTGTAAGGACGACGCGTGCAACAGCAAGCGTGATGAAGAGAAGGAAAAGAGCAAAGTGAAGGCGCGGATTTACGATCACCTGCTGTTTCGCCATTGGGATCACTGGAGCGAGGGGAAGCGGAGCCATCTGTTTGTGATGCCGGTGGATGGGAACGGTTCCGCGCGAGACCTGACGCCTGCGGCGGACTACGACATCCCTCCGGATGAGCGGGGCGAGGCGAATGACTTCGCGTTTTCACCGGACAGCATGGAGATCTGCTATACGGCGGTGCCGGACAAAATGGAAGCGATCAGCACAAATGGCGAACTGTTCGTGGTGCCGGTGGCGGGGGGCGAGCCGAAAAAGATCACGACGAATCCGGGATTTGACGGGAATCCGGTGTATTCGCCGGACGGACTGTACATTGCGTACCACGCGCAATTGACGGCGGAATACGAAGCGGATCGCTGGCGAGTGATGCTGTACGACCGGAAGAGCGGAAAGATTGAGAATCTTTCGGAAGGATTCGACCGGAGCGCGACGAACCTGTCGTGGTCTCCGGACAGCAAGACGATTCATTTCCTGGCGGAAAACGAGACCCTGCAGCCGGTGTATGCGATGGAGGCGCGCGCCGGAGCGACGCCGAAGAAATTGCTGGATGGATACAACAGCGAGTATTCGGTCAGCGCGGACGGCAAGACCCTGGTGACGGAGCGGACGAGCTTGACGATGCCGGGCGAGCTGTTTGTGGCGGCGGGGGATGGAAGCGGGCTGAAGCAACTGACACACCAGAACGACGCGATCCTGGCGACGCTGGAGATGAATGCGCCGGAGAAATTCCGGTTTGAAGGTGCGGAGGGAACGAAGGTAGAGGCGATGCTGTTGAAGCCGCCGCAATTTGCCGCGGGGAAGAAATATCCAATGCTGGTGCTGCTGCACGGCGGGCCGCAGACGATGTGGTCGGACGCGTGGGGCTACCGCTGGAACGCGGAGGTATTTTCAGCGGCGGGGTACGTGACACTGATGATCAACCGGCGCGGCTCGACGGGATACGGGCAGAAATTCACGGACGAGATCACGAACGACTGGGGTGGGCGCGCGTATGGGGACGTGATGAAGGGGATTGATGCGGCGATTGCGAAGTATCCGTTCATTGATAAGACGAAGCTGGCGGCCGCGGGTGGCTCTTACGGCGGATACATGGCGGACTGGCTGGCGACCCATACGGACCGATTTAAGGCGATCGTCAGTCACGCGGGCGTATACGACAAGACTTCGATGTTTGCGACGGAAGAGCTTTGGTTCGAAGAGCACGACATGCAGGGGACGCCGTGGGGAGCGGCGGAGAATTACAAGAAGTGGTCGCCCTCGACGTACGCGGCGGAGCTTGGAAAATACAAAACGCCGACGCTGGTGGTTTGCGGAGAGAAAGATTACCGGGTGCCGTACACGCAGTCGCTGGAGTTTTTCAGCGCGTTGCAGAGACAGGGCGTGCCTTCGAAGCTGATGGTTTTTCCGGATGAGGGGCATTGGGTGCTGAAGCCACAGAATGCGCAGCTTTGGTATAAAACGTTTCTGGATTGGGTGGGAGCGTACGTGAAGTGATCAGGGTTGTTATTGGCGATTTTGCGGTTAAGCCCTGCGCAGTTTTTCAGTTGAGGTCCTTCGGCGATCCTCATCGGATCGCCTCCCTCCTGCGGCGGGCAAGCAGGATGACAAGCGTTGCTCTTATTTGGACGGCGTAGGAGAAGAGCGCCCGCCTCAGAAGGCGGCCGCTACAAAGGCAAGAAGGATGTCTGCGGATCAGGTTTCGGCGAGTTTTTGGAGGGTGCGGCGGAGGAAGTGGAAGAGGTGGTAGAGCAGATACAGAGAGATTGCGAGTAGAACGACGACGGCGATGATGGCCACTGCGGGATGCGCGGTGGCGAACCAGGTTAGCCAGACGGCCAGGACGTCTTCCCCAAAACTTAAAGCCCAGTTACTGAGCGGCTCCGGCGAGATGTTCGCGGCGGCGCGGGCGCTGGCTTTGGTGCCGTGCGAGGTGAGCGCGATGCCGCCGGCGAGGAGGGCCGCGGCCCAGCGCCAGGGTTCGGGAGCGGCGGCAGTAGCGCTGAATGCGAGCAGAGCCGCGGCCGGCGGGCGAATAAAGGTGTGGATGGCTTGCCAGACGGAATCGATGTAGGGCACTTTGTCGGCAAGAAATTCCATGACGTAGAGAACGCCGGCGATGGCAAGAACCAGAGGATGAGCGAGGACTTGAAGATGTTCCGGGAGATGAATGATGCCGAAGCGCTGGAGGAGGCCGAGGGTGGCGATAGTGGCGTAGAGATTTAAGCCCGAAGCAAAGCCGGCGCCAAGGACGAGACTGAGAGTTTCGAGGGGGCTCATGGCTGCAATAAAAATGACGTCACAAATTGCCAGTAAATCTCAAAGTACCATGAAAGACCGTGGATGGGTGAATGAGTGAAATGTCCACAGGCAAAGTCTGGGGCGGGTGGATTAGACTGTTCAGGCACTTCTGACCACACCTGGTACCTTGAATGCGCAGATGAGCATTGTTGAGCACAACTTGATTGAGTTTCGTGGCGTGTCGTGGCGAGCGAACGGCGGCTTGGAAGCGGAGATTATTGCCGACGTTTCCCTGGAGGTTGCGCGGGGGAGCACGCTGGTGCTGCTGGGGCGGAGCGGTAGCGGGAAAACCACACTGCTGAAATTGATAAATGGAATGCACTGGCCGTCGAAAGGCGAAGTGCGGGTGGAGGGGCGTGCGACGCGGGAATGGGATGCGATTCGATTGAGGCGGGGAATTGGTTATGTGATTCAGGAGGCGGGGCTGTTTCCACATTTTACGGTGGCGGAAAATGTGGCGCTAGTGCCGGGACTGGAAAAATGGCCGAGGGAGAAGATTGCGGCGCGAGTGAAGGAGATGCTTCAACTGGTGGGGCTGGAGCCGGGTGAATTTGCGCAGCGGCGGCCGCGAGAGCTTTCGGGCGGGCAGCGGCAGAGGGTGGGAGTTGCGCGGGCACTGGCGGCGGATCCGCCGATTCTGCTGATGGATGAACCGTTCGGGGCGCTGGATCCGGTGACGCGGGCGGAATTGCAACGGGAGTTCAAAGCGCTGGCAGAGCGGCTGGGGAAGACGATTGTGTTTGTGACGCATGATCTGCGGGAGGCGCTGCTGCTGGCTTCGCGCATTATATTGCTGGAAAAAGGGCGAGTGGTGGCGAGCGCGGGGCCGGAGGAATTTTTGCGGCTGCGGCATCCGGAGGTGCTGGCGTTTACAGCTTCGTTGGATGCCGGGGGAGGCGGCGCATGACAGGGCTCTGGAGTTTCCTGGTGGAGCACCAGGCCGAGATCCTGAGCGCCACGCTTGAGCATGTGGAGTTGGTGCTCATCGCAATGGCGGCTGCGATTTTGATTGGAGTGCCGCTGGGGATGCTGATCGTGCGGCGGGCGAAGCTTCGGGGTCTCGCCTTGGGAATTGCGGGGATTTTTCAGACGATACCGAGTTTGGCATTGTTTGGGTTCCTGATTCCGATTCCGTTCATTGGCGGAATCGGAAAGCGGACCGCGATTGTTGCGCTGACACTTTATGCGCTGCTGCCGATTTTGCGGAACACGTATGTTGGGTTGACGGAGATTGATCCTGCGGTGCTGGAATCGGCGGAGGCGATGGGGATGACGCAGGCGCAGATTCTGTTTCGCGTGCGATTCCCTTTGGGGCTGGCGGTGATTCTGGCGGGCGTGCGGACGGCAACTATCATTACAATCGGCGTTGCCACGATTGCCGCGGCGATTGGGGCCGGTGGGCTGGGCACATTTATTTTTCGCGGGGTGGCGCTGGTGAACGATTCGCTGCTGCTTGCGGGCGCCATTCCGGCGGCGCTGCTGGCGATCCTGGCTGATTTTTTGCTGGGGAGATTGGAGCGGCGGTTGCGCGTGACTTAGATCGAGGGCTCGTCCAGCCGAAACATTTCTTATTATGCACACTTCCCTTTCCCGATCGCTGAGCCTCTTGCTGGCCATCGCCCTTATGGTGTTGGGGGGCTGTAGCCAGAAGCGTCCTGAGAAAATTATCGTCGGTTCGAAATTTTTTACCGAACAGGTGGTGCTGGCGGAACTGCTGGCGCAGCACATCGAGGCGCGGACGGGAATCTCCGTCGAGCGGAAGACTAATCTTGGCGGAACCCTGCTGGTGCAGAAGGCGATGCTTGCGGGTGAGCTGGATTTGTATGTAGAGTACACGGGGACGGCGCTGACCGCGGTGTTGAGTGAGGCCCCGCAAGGCGATTCGAAGAGCGTTTACGAAAGGGTGAAGAAGGAATACGCGGAGCGGTTTGGACTTGAGGTGACTGAGCCGCTGGGTTTTGAGAATACGTTTGCGATGGTGATTCGCGGGGAGGACGCGAAGAAATACAATGCGCGGAAACTTTCGGACATAACGGCGTTGGCGTCGAAGTGGAGAGCCGGCGTGGGTTATGAGTTTCTGGAACGCCCGGACGGGTTCAACGGGTTGTGCGAACGGTACGATCTGAAGTTTGGGGCGAAACCCCGCGTGATGGATTTAGGGTTGATTTATCGGGCGCTGGTGGATCATCAGGTGGATGTGGTTGCGGGGAACTCGACCGACGGGATGATCAGCGCGCTGGGACTGGTGGCGTTGGAAGACGATCGCCACTATTTTCCGCCGTACGACGCGGTGCCGGTGCTGCGGCAAGCGACTTTGGAGCGATTTCCCACGTTAAGCGCGGTGATTGGGGAGCTGGCAGGCAAGGTTTCCGCGGCGGATATCCGGCAGATGAATTATGCGGTGGACGGATTACACCGGGAGCCTGCTGCGGTAGTGCGCGAATTCAGAAAAGCAAAAGGCCTATAGGTAAGGCGGCGGGAGAGAAATTGTGCGCGATTATCCCGCGACCCACAGGTTTTCGGCAAAACCCCATGCGTGATCGATCCACTGCGCCTGGCGGCGGAATCCGGAGTGCTGCGCCAGGCTAACGAGTTCCTCTTGCGAATATTTGTGGGAACTCTCGGTCCAGATCGTCTCTTCTTTTTCGAATTCGACGGAGATAGATGCCGCCGGGATGGCGACCGATTGGCGGGCGCGGGAACGAAGGTGCATTTCAACGCTGCGCGTTTCTTCGTTGAAGATGGCTTGATGCCGGAATTGCTGGAGGTCAAAATCGGCGCCGAGTTCACGATTGATGCGCGCGAGAAGGTTGAGATTGAACGCGGCGGTAACGCCAATTGGATCGTCGTAAGCGGAAATCAACGTGTGAACGGGCTTGAGCAGGTCTGCGCCGAGGAGCAGCGAATCACCGGCTTGGAGAATCTGGCGCACACTGCGGAGAAAGTCCAAGCCGGCGGAGCCATCGAAGTTGCCGATATTGCTCCCTAGGAAGAGAACCATGAGATGCTCGCCCTGGACGCGGCGGGCTGCGACTTCGCGGAGGCCGTCGAGATATTCGCGTTCGAAGCCGACGATGCTGATGCTGTTGATGTCGCGGAGTTCGCGGCGAAGAACAGCAAGCGCGGCGGACGAGATTTCAATTGGATGATACCAGGTGGATTGCCAGCGGGAGAGCGCTTCGAGAAGCAAGCGCGTTTTGCGGCCTGTGCCGCTGCCGAGTTCGGCAACGACGACCGGGCGAGGAAGCTGGTCCACGATTTCCCTTGCGTGGAGTTGAAGCAGGCGTTCTTCGGACCGCGTGAGGCCGTATTCCGGGAGAGCGCAGATCACTTCGAAAAGCGCGGAGCCGACCGAATCGTAGAGATATTTCGAGGGGAGTTCCTTTTGTCCCGGCTTGGTGAGGCCGGCAGACACTTCCAGCGCAAACTGGCGTGTGACCTCAGCGGCGGTAAGTTGTGTCTGCATGGAAGCTCTCGACAGTTGGGGCCTCACTCGCTAACGCAGCGGAATCCAGCGTAGACATACTGATAGTGGGGCTGAAACCAATTGCGGAAGGAGCGGCGCAGAAAGCATGACGCACTGCGGGCGGAACCTCCCTTGATCACGAAGTGCTTGCCATCGAAGAAATTCGCGGAGTAGCCGGGATAATAGGCGGCGGGCTGGAAGCCGGGAAATGGAGCGAAGGGAGTTGAAGTCCACTCCCAGCCGTTGCCGAGTTGGCCGACGACGCCGAAATCACTTTTGTTTGAGGGGAATGCATTGACGGGTGCTGGATCCCAGCGGCCAAAATCAAAGTTGCCAGAATTGGAAGCGGGCGCGTCTGTGCCCCATGGATAAGGCTGCTCCGTGCCCTGAGAAGTGCCGTAGGCGGCGCGGTGCCACTGGGCTTCGGTGGGCAAGGATTTTTTGGCCCAACGCGCGTAGGCGGCGGCTTCGGCGTGGCTGACGTAGACGGGCCAATTCGAAGGAAATGGAAGTTCTTCAAACATGCCGCGGTAGGACCAGCCGGAACCCGCCGGATTCCAGAATGCAGGGTGGGAGATGGAATTGCGCTCTTTCCACTGCCAATCTTCCGAAGACCAAAGTGTGGGATTGAGGTAGCCGCCATCTTCGACGAAGCGAAGAAATTCGGCGTTGCTAACCATGTATTTGTCGATGCGGAAGCGACGGACGTTGATCGTGAAGGATTCAAATTCGTTGTCCCAACCGAACGGGCCGGAGGGAGCCGGCGAAAGGCCGAGAGTCGCCTGGCCCTCGGGAATTTCGAGCATTTCGTTCGCAACCGGAGCCGTGGACACCGAGTCCTGGGATTGCGGATGCTTTCGCGAATAAGGGAGCCGGTGAAGCATGTAGGCGAGCGTTTCCGCGTGCATCAGGCGGTGTTCATAGGCGACGCGCAGGAGAGTTTCGGGTGAGTAGCCGTCCGATTTGGCGGCGAGCGGGAAAAAGCCGCCATCGAGCGCATCGTCGATCAAGTTGCGCAGGGTTTGCACGTAGTTCCGCACTTCGGGAAGGGCTGGCCAATCCGCGGGCTGGTCGGTGGGAAGGCCGCCGTCGACCGGGTCGATTCCAAAGGCGAAAAGCTGGTCGAAGGCTGGTGTACGCGATTCCAGGGAAAACAGATGAGTGCGAAAAAGATTCCAGTCGAAGGCCTCGAGATGCCCGATGTAAAAAATGATGCGATTGCGTTCGGGGATGGGCCGTTCGTAAAGAGAATCCTCGCGAACAATCTTAAAGAGGCGGTCCGAGTTGGCGCGAGCTTCCAAAACGCTGCTGCGGAGCTGATCTAGGGCGGTCACTTTGCTCTGCGTAGCCATGGATTAAGCCTCCGTTAAGGCTGGGATACTCCCACCTGAAATCAGATGCGCCGGAACACGCTTTTGGCAAATGATAGTGCGCTGAAAAAGTGGCTGCGTCATGAGCATGGATTCTCCCGGTGAGGACGGGTAAGGAGCGGAGGGAAGGAAGATAACACCGTTGTAATGGGATAACAAGAAAAGCTTAAGAGTGCACGACGGGCGGCTGGCCGCGGGCTTCCGTGGAAAGGAGCGGATCAGGATTCGGCCGGGACTGGATTTACTGCAGAAAGCGCCGCGCGCTGAGGCTTTGCTAGCAGCGCTGCGACGAGGCCACAGGCGGCCGCGAAGGACAGCCATAGACCCGGGATCGCGCGATTGCCGGAGATGTGAATCAGATAGGTGCTGAGTGCAGGCGTGAAGCCGCCGAAGATCGCGGTTGCGAGGCTGTAGGCAAGCGCGAAGCCGGAAGTTCGCACTTCGACGGGCATGATCTCCGTGAGAAACACGACCATTGCGCCGTTGTAGCTGCCGTAGAGGAAAGAGAACCAGAGTTCGACGGTGAGCAAACGGGCGAAAGAGGGATCGCGAACGAGCCAGAGCATGGCTGGATACGCGGTGAGGAGCATCAGGAGTGTGCAGGCGAACAGGAGAGGGCGGCGGCCAATGCGGTCGGATAGGGCACCCATGATGGGGAGCCAGAAAAGATTGGAGGCTCCGACGCAAAGGGTAACGATCAAACTGTCGAAGCTGGCGAGGTGCAGCACGGAGCTACCAAAGGTCGGGGTGTAGGCAGTGATCATGTAAAAAGAGACGGTGGTCATGGTGACCATCAGCGTGCCGATCAGGACGATGGGCCAATTGTTTGCCAGGGATCGGAGAATCTCCGAAGTGCCTGGGTGGTGTTTGCGAGCCACGAATTCATCCGTTTCCTGGAGAGATTTTCTCAAGCGGAAGAGAAATGGAACGATGAGGCAGCCGAGAATTAGAGGAACGCGCCAGCCCCACAGCTCCATCTTTTCGGGAGGAAGAATGGAATTCAGAACCACGCCGACCGAAGCGGCGAACATGACCGCGATCTGCTGGCTGCCAGATTGCCAGCTGACGTAAAAACCTTTGTGGCCGGGGGTGGCGATTTCGGAA